>ULYM01041938.1_pt1 | contig 41940 bp, 30 predicted proteins | sample 1962141 | NCBI WGS metagenome assembly ULYM01 (sample SAMEA4835862, study PRJEB28245) | human gut metagenome | biome: gut microbiome; material: fecal sample | place: Denmark | collected 2008
ACCATAAGCGATTTTTCTTTATACCCTTCACACACCTATTCATCCACCTAATTGTCAGTCACTTCCTGTGAAGGGTGTGAAGGAAGGCCTTGAACGCGGTGGTTGAAACGGATTGAATAGAGATTACTTCTGATCAGAAGTCTATCTTATTTAAATAAGCGTACGATCAGATCAAAATTCGTATCCCGATAGGTCGCTTCCCATGGAGTAGTGTCTTGCTGGCTATAGCGACTCTTCAATAATTCAGAAGCTTTTGTTGTATCACCTTTATATATAGCTGCACACCATTGAGCCGGTTTGCTATCCGGGAAATCTTTTGCCCAGGAAGCAACCATCGCATCTGCCTCTGTTTGTTTTCCGACTTCCCGCAGCGCTAAAGCTGTCAACAGGCGGGCTGATTCGAAATACTTTGGAGAAGTTTTCACTTCCGCAACCCGATTAAAGCAAGCTTTGGCTTTCTCCTTCTGGCCTTGCCCATCGTAAACCTTTGCTTCCAGATAATCTTCCAGACGACTATCTATCTGGTCGTCGTACGGTTTTCCGACACCCAAGTTTTCCGGCCATTCCTTGGAAGCTTCGATTGATTTCAATGCCGATGCGTATTTCCGTTTACCAATCAAATCCATTGCCTGATATAAATTGGCAGCCCGATATACGGCACGACCGGCATACGAACCTTCATTCGGCAGTACTTCCATCTTCTTCAACAAGGAAACGCACGCTGCATACTGTCCGGTTTCACACAGACCGTTGGCATATTTCAAGCCTATGTAATAATTCTTCGGATACAGTTTGGTGTATTTCTTCCCGACTTCTGTCACTTTCTGCCAATCGCTGACGGACGTATAATAGTTCAATAGAGCAAAACCAACCCGCCAAGAAGTTTCGACTTGTTCTGCCTTCAACAGATCGTCCAACCGAGCCTGACCCGATTTCAACTGAGCACGCGACAAATACAACTCTGCATAGTCTGTCGGTGTGCAACGATTCATAGCCTCAAGGGCTTTATCCTTCTGCTGATTGGTCCAATATATCAAACCTTTATAATAATCAATCTTCCAGTTCGGAGATTGAGTCTGTGCCCAATCCAGATACTTCATCGTTTCAGGACGGAAAGGGAAAACGAAGTCGGGCGACTGCGCATTCGCCTGTTCCAAGGCAGCCTTCGATTCTGTCTCTTTACCCTGCTGGCTCAACAGATAAGCCGACTGATACAAAGCAATCGGATATTTTCCGGCACATGCCAGCAAAGCCAAGGCTTCATCCGGACAACCCACTCTTTCATACCAGCCAGCCAGTTCGAGATACGTCTCAAACGGAAGTTCATTCCGAATCAACGAAGAAAAGTCTTTCAGCTGATCAGCCGTATGCTTGCCAGCCAACCAAGCCTCTTCAAAGCGGGCTGCATGATACAACGGCAGACGATCCAACACATATTGAATCTGTTCCTTCGCCTGTTCCGTCTTACCCGTCTGACGATACACCAACATCAACAACTGACGGGTATCCAAATTCATTTCATTAAATTCCAGACTCTTCTGAGCATAATGCTCGGCCTTTGCCCAATTCTTCTCACAGGCATACATCTCACCCAACTGTTCATAAGCAGCCGTACGAACCGACGCAGCAAACGAAGCAATAGAGAAAGCAGCCTTGGCTTCACCCGTCTTGCCCATTACCCGATTCACCAAACCATACAAATAATTGGCTTCGCCATCATAGGTATTCAAGCTCAAGGCAGTATTCAATAACGGCAAGGCCTCTGCATACCGGCCTTCGCGATAATACAAAGATGAAAGACGTACCAATGCCGGAGCAAAATAAGGATCTTTATCCACCGCCTGTTTCAGATACTGTTCGGCCTTATCCCAAACTTTCTGGTTCAGCCACTGTTCGCCCTGCGTATAAAGACCGTAAGCCGAATTCCAATCGAAATCTTCCGGCAACGTCATCGGACGTTCCAAATCATAATCTTTAGCATTTTCTGAATAAACCAGCAGATCATCCCCGATGACAACCTTCAGATGTCCTTCCGGAATTGATTTGGCAGCAGATAAAGTAACCGGCTCCAGCACCTTTGTATTCAACGGAAGCGTTTCTACCAGTTTTTCATCCTGATAGATTTTCACATCGGTTGATAATACTTCCAGCGGAGAGAATGCCAACTTCAGGCTACCTGCTTCACGCGTCACATGCAAGGCACCGATACGGCTCGCTTTCGAAACGCCCTGAATACCTTTTACCGGATACCAGTATTCCGTCCATTCGTCCGTCATCTGCGGAGCAAAAGCATAATGTTTATACGGTGTATAGGCACTGTTGGATGCCGGCTGATTGAATACACGTCCGGACTGCAATTCGATATACTGACCGTCTGTATCCGTCAACAGATCTTCCCAGATACCACCTTCGCGTGCCTGTCCCCACAAGAAGATCTTCATACCCAGCTTCTCGTCAAACTCTGCATGATGGATCGAACCATAATCTTCGCCATGCCAATAGATACCATAATAATCATTATAATATCCCAATACATGATAAGACTTCGAGTTTCCGAAGTTATTCTTCTCATACCAGCCAATGTTCCTGCCTTCTTCATCCATCGGGAAAGTAAACAACTCTCCACCGTGGCCGATATAGTGATCGCCCGGATAACAGAACTCAGCGTTCTTTCCTACCCGATAACCCGCATTCATCCAATGATAATACGGTTGGTCGATTGAGGATTGATTGTACCACGTCGTATGCGTCGTGAAGTAAGCCTTGTCTTTCGGCAGATTCACTTCCACCGTCCAGACCGTACGGGTAAGCCATTCATACGAAAAGACATAACAGCTCACACTGCCGTCATCTTTTTTCTTTACCAGATAATCAATCGGTGTACTGGAAGTAGGCGCATGACCAATGATACCAAAGTTAAATTCGATACCACCCGATGTCCAAGGACCACGCATCGCTATATCACGGAATTTGGCCACGCCATTGTCATAAACAAACGCCTTGCCGGTTGTCTTGTCGATTGCACCCCATACCTTTCCTCCGACTTCGGGGAACAAGGTTACCTGGATATAATCGTTTTCCAGCTCGACTGTTTTCCATTCTTTATTCACTCCTTCAGCCGCAAAACCATCAAAACGGAAATAAGGATAATACAAATTGGAAGGAGAAGCCACCGGACTCGGATCGGAGAACGGATAGCTTTTCATGGTTTTAGGCTGCTCTTTTACCACTGCCTGCTGAGCAAAAACAGACGGCCATGTCCAAAAGGCACATACCGCCAAAACCAGCACTCTTTTCTTCATAAGCTTGTCTTTCTTAGGTATTCTTAATAATTAACTACACACAGCTACTAGCTTTCTTTGATTCACTTCCGACGATCTGTCAATCGGAAGAGCTTATCATCAGAGAGACACCCTGACGAGTATCAGCGTCGCTCACTGATGAGCGTCAGAGTGGCAATCGGATGAACATCTAAGTGCCACTCTGACGATACATCTATTTATTCTACAACGATCAACCAACCTTTGCCCTTCGGAACTGTGATTGTTTCGCCCGGTTTCCAGGTCTTTTCAGGCTGGAAGTTCTCGATTGCCGGAGCATGTAAAGTAACCTTGGCCGGATCCAGATCTAACTTAGCCCAGTCGATCTGCAAAGACACTTCAGCATCCTGATCTTCCCAAGTAGCCAACGAGATCACAGCCTTCTGTCCCATCTTACGATAGACAGTAGCCAATGTCCGTTCTTTACCCGTCTTTACCGGATTATCAGAAACCCAGTATCCGATCATCTCACTGCCTTTCAAGCCTACTTCATCCCAGAAATTCCACAACGGACGGTTATCTACGCCATAACCCGGGTTACGACCTGTCATACCATAGATCATACCACGCCATTTGTTACCGCCTTCCCAAAGCATTTCGCCCATCAGACCATACGGAATACCTGAAACTTCAACGATCCAGAACTCCGGCGGCATATCATAGTCGAAATATTCACCGAACCACAGACGATCCAGATACGGGAAATGTTCCAGATACAAGTTCGCACTGTTGGCAAAACCATCTTTCTCGTTAAACTGATTGGCTGAATGCAAATCGATCATCGCACCCGGATTGGTCCGGTTCAAAATCTTGCGTACACGCTTCATCGACATCCGGTCGAATGCCAAATCATCAATATACAAACCATCGATACCGACATTCTTAACCAGCCAGTCCAAGCCTTCCATATAATAATTATGCCAACGAGAAACACCTGTATTCACAATTGCCGCATCCTTTACCGTATAAGCAAACCAGGCAGCAATATAATCCTGATCATAATGTTCCTGAAGCCATGAATAACCACCACCTTTTCCTTTTGAGAAGATTTCACCATTCAAACTGCGCAAAGCGAATATTTCCACACAGCTATTCGTCAATTCACGCACCGTATTATAAATCTTCACCTTCATATCCAATGCATGTGCCCCGTCGATATAGGCTTTCATTTCCTTCGTACGCAAGAACGGATAATTGATAAACGGATTAATACCTGTTGCATGGTGGATATTGACAACCGTCGCACCAAAGTCGTGTGTTTTATCAATGAAATCATATCCATGATAATAACGGTCATGCCACTGCTTATCTGTATTGATGGTACGGAACGGAGTTACCAAAACGTTGAAATAATAATACAAACGATCGCCTTTCTTCACGGCACGCTTACCGGAATAAGCATTGACCAACATATTTTCGCCTGTTGTAGTCAGCTTGATACCGCCATTACCGTCGTTGCACCATGAAACCGGCATATGCAACGGCTTCTGATGATAGAAGTTGGTATTCAACGGACGTTCGTATTTATCATCATAGAAACGAAGCTGAAGACCGGCATTCACATCACCTGTCCAGACAGCATCCTGATTCTTTTCCACACTCCATTTCCAATCGAAGTTCTTCGGACAGTAACCGCCTTTCTCACCCAAACCCATCATATAACGGGCAATACCCGGAGCCAGTTCCGTCTGCAAAGCGATGTCGTTGATCTCGCCATCTTCGCGGGCAATCAAGACGATCTTATATTCCATGTTACCATCAGACTCGATCTGTGCATCCAAGTTCATCAGGAAACGGCTGTTCTGATTGGTAGCATGCCAACCGATAGCACCCGGTTTCCGCTTTGTCACCGCGAAATCCAGATTCTCCCAAGTACCGCCATCGGCAGTCAGGTTCATCGGCTTCGCCAATATATCACGTCCAGACGTTCCAATCTCGGTTACTGTTTCTTTGAAGTAAGAAGTAATCTGCGAAGGCAGGCCTGTCTTTTCCAATGTCACCGAGCGCCCCAGCAATGAAATAGTCTGATCTTTTATTTCCAAAGGAATATAAGGAGCGATCACTTCATCATCAAAACCTATTTGAGAGTTCAACCAGCGCAGGCGAGAATGACGCCACGGTTCATTATCTCCATGGTTGGCAATCACATTCTCTGTTACATTCAAGGTCAGATTAACCGTCTTCGTTTCCATACCTTCCGCCGAAACTGTTACCGTACCTTCATACATACCGGCAGCCAACTGTTCCGGGACCATTGCACCGATCCACAAAGCCTGTACCTTACCTTTAGGAACCGAGCAATCCTTCTCAAAGACTGTTCCCGTCACATCGACACCACCCGTATTGAAGCAAGTAAATGCAGAAGCCGGAATAGATTCACCCGTTTTCTTATTTACCAAAGCCGAATAATCCACCTTCAGGTGATTCACGTCACCGCGAGCTGCCCAGACACCCAACTGGAAAGTATAATATTCCCCTTTATCAGCCGTACCTGTAAAGACATCATGACGGTCTTCTTCAATCCATTTATAAGGGATATCAGTCGTCATACGGATCGGGAAACGATGGTCTTCCGTAAATAATATATACTTTTCACTAGGCCGAGCCTTCAGCAACGCATCTTTCTCGTCTTGTGTAGCAATGATCTCCATCGGATAGAACGAATTGAAATCATCAATTGCCTGATACTGTTCTATCTCAGCCTGAGGTAATTTCGGGGCCCGTTTTCCATTCAGTTTATTTGCTTTCAACCACTCGGCATCAGCTGTTTCCTCAAACGCAGGATATGTTACCGTCGGGTAATATTTACTGCCAGACGATACATTCTTCAGATAATAAATATAATAATTACCCGGGACCGTCTGTGGTTGGAAAACAACCTCTCCTTTTTCCCGGTTCACAGTAAACCGAGCCACATTGGTTACCCGTTTACCTGTCTTAGCATCCACAACAATCAAATTCTTCTCTTCCGGATTCAGATCACGGCGACGCCAATTCATCGTAGCCAAAACAGCATCACCTGCTTTATCTACCGACACAACCACTCGATGATTCCCTAACGAATCCGCATCCCAAACACCTGTTCCATACAAAGAAGGAAGCGGCTTTTCTTGTGCAGAAAGGGACGCGATAGCCAGAAAACCGGCTAAACTAATCCAAATTTTCTTCATGTTCTTAAATTTAAAAGGTTTTTAATAAGACGTATATTGTTTTATTCTGTTCAACAGTTCTTCCTGTTTTCTTCGTTTTTCCAAGTCTGCCGGATCCATTTTCTGCCGGAAAGTTTGCTTCAGCTGTGCATTCAGATCCTTGAAACGGGCAATCTCATCTACCGAAAAGTCTGAAATCAACTGATCAGCCGGAGTCACCAGTTCATATCCCAACTTCACCAAGACATCGCCTGCTACAGATTCAAAGATACGAATATCTTCCGAAGAAAGTTCGTTCATAAACTTCTTTGAATTATTTTTAAGAATCGGCTTTGTCACATTCGACCACATCTTTCCTGCAACAGCCGTATTCTTCGACTCACGACTTGTATAATATTCCATGATTTTATCTGTATATGGCACTTGCAGGAAATCACACAATTTCCGCATTTCCGTCTCCGGATCAGCTATCAGTGATTCATAATTCAACATATAAAAGCGTTCCGGCTCACAGGAGTCCTTGAGCTTCAAGGCCTCTTCCTGATCTTTCTTCCAGTTCTGGACCAAGGCATAGATATGTTTCTCTCCAACAATCGCTTTTTGGAATGACAAGGCCACATCACGGCCGTCCCGATACAAATAAATATAATAAGGTTTGATACCTGTCGATTCAATCCCCTTGGCATAAAACATATTCTTCATGCTCTTGCATAACCAGAAAGAAGCACCATGCTGTCGGGCTGCCGTTTCATAAATCACCCGGAATAATTCATACAAGGTTGACTGGCGGCATAAAGCCAAGATTTCTTCCGTTTCTATACGTACACCTTCCCATGGAACCGGATTACAATTTACCAGTTCGCACACATCTGAAGCCAACCGGTGAAAATGTTCCGGCTGATTCAGATCTCCGTATTTATCCAACAACGGGATAAACCGTTGGAGAATATGAGGCGGATGCGGAGCCGTTATCTGATCTACAGCATCCAACATCACCCGCAACAAATTTGAACCGGAACGCTGGGTTCCGATCATCTGTATTCCTTGAATCTTTTCTTTCATATAGCAAATAATATTAATCCGATCAATCCTGATCCCAATATCAGTAATATCGGATTGAGATTGTATTTATAAGAAATGCCAAAGTTGATCAGAAACAAACCAATTGTTCTGACCTCCAAAGGCATTGTATTTCCAATAGTGATAGCAGAAGCGAAGATCATACCTATGACTGCAGCCCGGATTCCCTGCAACATAGCTTTCACTACTTTCGAATCCCGAATCACTTCTATAAACCGGGATAACAGCACCGTCAAAACAGCCGGTGGCGTAAAAATAGAAACTGTAGCAATCAAAGCGCCCCAAAAACCGGCAACCAAATAACCAATGAATGTGGCCGTTATAAAGATAGGTCCCGGCGTTACCTGCCCAATGGCTATTCCATCGGCAAATTCCGGAGAAGTCAGCCAGCCCAGATTATCGACAAACAACTCATGCAAGGCCGGAATCACTACATATCCTCCACCAAAAAGCGTCAGACTAATTCCAGAAAAGGTTGAAGCGATCTGCCATAGAATCGGTGATTCCGTCTGTTGTCCCGCAAACAGCAGCAAAGCCAGGAGCAATAAAACAACGCAAACAGATATGCCCCACTGTTTCCTGGATATTTGTGCTAAACCGGGCTTGACTTTCTCACCTATTTCTTTTTCCTCCCGCTTGAAAAAGCAACAATAACCAATCAATGCGCCACAGATCATTACGACAAAAGTAATCTGAATCCCTCCTATCAAGATCAATAGCAGCATTGAAACTAAATTGATAGCCCAATGGATCTTGGATTTCATATTTTTCCGGGCCATTCCAATGGCAACAGTCAGTATGAGAGCTGTCACAGCCGGAGTAATGCCTAAGAAGAAATTCTTCACGGCCGGAACACTTCCATAGCTCACATAGAACCAGGAGAGAAAAAGAACCAGTAAAAAAGATGGGATGATAATGGCCACAAAAGAAGCCATAGCTCCAGCAACACCTCGCAATTTATATCCTACATAAGCAATAACATTAACCGCTACCGGTCCAGGCAAGACGGATGTCAATGAAATACCATCCAAGAGATCTTCTTCCTTCAGTTTCTTGTCTATTTCCACCAACTGCTTCTGGACAATTGCCACCAACGACATATAACCGCCAAACGCTGTTGCTCCCAACTTCAAGAAAACCCAGAATATATATAATAGAGAAACTTTCTCCGTAGAGCCAGTCTCTGTACTTTTCGTCATTTCGGGCATAACTTCAGGCCTTTATTTGATTTCTGTAAAATAGTTCTTAAACAAATCAGCCGAAACATACAAAGCCCGATACGGTGCATAAGCCATTCTGCTTTCCCACAAAACCTTACCCGATTGGTCTGTAATCAGGATAGAACCTGTCTTTGAACTGCATTGTAACAGGTTTCCATTGGGCATCAAATAAGCGCTTCCCATCCGCGAAGTATATTTGTCTTTCGGAAGTTTTACTTTTAAGGTTGTCTCCGCCGTCCGGTTCTTTTCATCTAGCTTAAAGGCCAAGGCTCCCGACTGCATTTCATACAATCCGTTATCAAACAGCATCAAATCGCCATTCGGATTGATATATGGGGTATGTTGGAATGAGAAATAAGCCGTTGAATCCATCTTGAAATCACCGCCACGACCAAATTTCCATAGCATTTTTCCCGTATTTCTGTCTATTTTCCATATTTGGTCTTCTATAGGAACTGATACCAAATAATTGCTGTCAGTATCAAAACAGAAACCATTCATATGAAAACGGTCATACATATAACGTGATATATATAGATCTTTCTCTATATTCCAAACATCCCATGCCGACCAAGTCTTCAATACTTGTCCCAATGTATCCAGCATTAAAATACCGTCACCGCCCAAGGTATCTCTTACCATTTTTCCGTTCACCTCAATCTCTGCTACTTTCTTAGGCCGGTACATGGTATATATATGATTTTCATCATCCATCCAAAGATCATGATGGATCACCTGATATTCCTTTTCTTTATGGATCTTGTTCATATCCAAACGCCGAAGCATTTCTCCCGTCAATGAAACCTCGGCAATTCCTGTTCCTCCGGCAAAACCGATCGAACCTCTGCGCATCGGTTTCTTATGTTCCTCGTTACGAACCTCTTCCGGAGTCATCGGTTCGTCATCGATAAAATCTTTTACAAACGGACGCAACATAGCCAAGATTGTTCCCCGGGGCGTAATTGAAGCCGCACGGACACCAATATCATCTATTTGCCAATACCAGCGCATATCTCCTTTGTTATCCAACAAAGCCATATAACCTGGCAAGCGTCCAAAACAAACTAATATAAAACCGTCATCACCCAAAGCATCCGGATCATGCGGACGTTCTTCATTGAGCCAATGGTTTACCAGCCAAGGCGACTGTTCACGGGTCTTAAAACTCAACACTTTTGATTTTTGATGGAAAAGATTATCAATAACAATTTGATATTCATATTCGGTATCAGCCTTCAACAACAATAAATCAAGCCGATGATCTTTCTTCGACGAAGAAACACAGGTCCTAAATTTACGTCCGGAAACTTTTTCCCAATATTCTATATAAACAGGAGCTTCTTTCTCCAACTTTACTTCTACCTGATTATACATAGCCGTATTATGAGGTGAAGTCAAGGTTAATTCTAATAACTGATTCTTTTCTTTCCAATATAGGAATCCGACCACGATTATTAGCAAAATTCCTACTACAAAAATCAAACGCTTCATATCAATCTTTCTAAAGTAAGAAAAGTTATTTGTGCCTACTATATCAAGGCACAAATAACTTTATATTCCATTAATTATTGAGGCAAACGAGATGGATTCTCAGCATCCATATATGTATTCAACTGTGCATCATCCAAAGGATACGGGAAATAGCGAAGTCTTTCGGTTACATTTGTAGGACTTGCCAAATCTAATTCTTTCAAATGAGCATTAACAGTCTCTTCATATTTACCGAATCGGATCAAATCAGCTCTACGCTGGAATTCGAATACCAATTCATAACCACGTTCGTCCAAAATAGCCTGATTCATGTCTTCTTTACTTCCTGGTACTGGGAATTCGGTACTTGAACCATATTCCGGAGCACCGGCACGTGCACGGATTTCATTCAGATAAGGAAGAGCAGCTGCCGGCCCATTCAGGTTATTCTCAATTTCAGCCTTACACAAGATAACATCCGACAAACGGAAAATTGAAATAGTACGTCCATCATAGTAAGCATCCGAAACCATATCATACGAATATTTCATTGTCGCTACATTAACCAGTAACTTAGTCGTATCATTAGGCGGAACTGTTTGTCCCTTTTCCGGCATCATATAATAGAAACCATATTCTGACTGATCATCACGATTGGCATCACCTGTATAATTGTAATAGAAGAACTGCTTACGTGGGTCAGCATCATTATATTTACGCCAGAACGGAAGTGATACGCCATAATACTGCCAACGGTTAGTTACATCTGGGTGATCTGACGGACCAAAATGGTTGGTAATTTCACCACCATTGGTTCCTGATTCATGCAGAATACAGAAAATAAACTCCTTATTGAATTTATTATTTTCAGACCAAACATTCTTAAAGTCCGATTCCAACGCATATACACCTTTATCACGTAATTCCAATACCATATCAATATATGTCTTGGCATTGGTATAATCATGACTTCTTAAATAGATTTTTCCCAGCAAAGTAGCAGCAGCCCCTTTTGTAGCGCGTGCCAAATCCTGTCCAGTCCATTCTTCCGGAAGAACTTCAATACATTCCTTCAAATCTGCAATCGTAAAATTATTAACATCTTCCACTGAAGTCAAAGGCATATTCTTCGCCGTAGACGGATCTATTAATTCAGTAATCAAAGGCACAGGTCCCCAACCATCTGTTAAATCACGATATGCCAAAGCACGCAAGAACTTAGCCTGAGCAATTACCTGCTTCTTCTTGGTTTCATCCATGCTGATGTTGTCAATATTCTGTAAAAGCACATTGGCATTCGAGATCACCTGATACATACACTGCCAATTATACTTAAAATATCGGTTATTGGCATCATACGTCATGTTACTCAATTTGGTCGGGTCACCAGCAGCTGTCGAATATCCCATATCTGTTGTGTAATCCGTTGTCATCACCATATAACCTGCATAATACATCCAAGCATCACCGGGATAAGGGTTCAAATCCGCATAGATACCTACCAGTGCCGCATCAATATCACTTTCTGAAGTGTAAGCGTTTGCGGTTGTCAAATTACTATATAATGTTGGCTCCAAATCCGTGCAGGCTGTAAATCCCATTGAAAGTCCAGCTGCCACCACAAAGCCAAGTAAACACTTTTTCATATACTTAAATATTTTATAATCCTACTATTTAAAATGTTATATTCAAACCAAATGTATAGGTTCTCATGCTCGGATAGGCGTTGAAATCCAAACCGGCACCAGCATTAGCTGTCTGATTAGAACCACTCTGCTTCTGCTGTTCGTATGACTTCGTATCTGTTTCCGGATCCCAGCCAGAATAACCGGTAATCGTGAATAAGTTTTCAGCAGAGAAATATACCCGGCAAGAACTAACAAATTTCTTAAACGGAATCGTATAACCGAAAGTTAAGTTCTTCAAACGCAAGAATGATGCATCTTCTACAAAGTGATCGTTTACATAACCACCATATTGTGAATAGTAGAAACCGTTACGAGGAATATCTGTATCGGTGTTGGTTGGAGTCCAACGATCCAATGCTTCTGGAGTTTTCTTCCATTCCAAATTCATGCGAGTCATATTCAACAAATCATTACCAACTGATCCTTGGAAGAAGATAGACAAATCAAAGTTCTTCCATGCAAAGTTGTTGGTCAAACCGAAGATGAAGTCCGGATTTGCATGACCGATAATTGTACGGTCGTTTGAATCGATGATACCGTCACCATTCACATCTTCGAACTTCGGATCACCTGGTTTTGAGTTAGGTTGCGGAGCATAAGTTTCTCCCTCTTGTAATACACCTATATATTTGTAACCGAACAATGAACCTAATTCTTCTCCTTCGCGAACAATAGCATAATGTTCTTCTGATACTTCACCCATTGGCTTAGATGATTGAATATAAATATCACCGTTATCACCCAAGTTCAATACCTTATTTCTATTCAAAGAGAAGTTAAACTTCGTATCCCAAATAAAATCACCAGTCAAGTTGTGAGAAGTGAAATCTAATTCAAAACCACGGTTCTGAATAGATCCGATATTACTTTGTCCTGAAGTAAAACCAGTGTACATCGGCATCTTGATAGCCAACAATAAATCATCCGTTCTCTTCCAGTAACCATCCAAAACTACTGAAATCCGGTTGTCCAAGAATCCCATATCTACACCGACGTTCCACTGTTTGGTAGTTTCCCATTTCAAACTCTTATTTTCAGCACTACTCTGTCTCATGTGAACACCGGCAGTATTAGTAGAACCATCAAATGTATAACGGGTATTCGACATCAATGCGTACGAAGCATAATCACCAATACGTTCGTTACCTGTTACACCAAAACCTGCACGTACTTTCAAGTTGCTGAACAGATTCAGATTCTTAATGAAATCTTCCTCGCTGGCACGCCAAGCTAATGATCCAGAAGGGAATGTTCCCCAATGTTCATTAGAGCCAAAACGAGAAGAACCATCACGACGTACAGTTACTGTTGCCAAATACTTGTTATTAAACGTATAGTTCACACGACCAAAGAAAGATATCAAAATATTTTCTGTCTTATTGGAAGCAATACTAGTAACTATTGAAGCAGCCCCCATGTTGTTATATGAGAATTGGTCGGTTGAAAATCCTTTTGCATTCTCCTGACGATATTCTGCGATAAATTTTTCATACGTATATCCGACCATTGCGCTAAAGTCATGTACCTTGTTGAAGGTCTTCATATAATTAATTGTTCCTTCAAACAACTGACGTGTACCTGTATAATCATAAGTTGAAGCAACACCTCCATCAATACGACCTTGATATGTTGATTTAGGCAAGTATGTACCTTGGAAATTATGTTGCATTTCAACACCTGCAGAAGCTTTAGCTGTTAATCCTTCTAACGGATTAATTTCAACAAATGCTGTTCCATTAAACTTATCCTTGGTTTCATCGTTCTGACGTTCCAACAAGTTTGCCAATGGGTTATCACCACGTCCACCCGGAACTGTTCCATACGAACCATCTTCATTATATGGCTTGACTGTCGGATCGTATGTCATAATACTATTCAACACATTCGAACTAATCAAGTTACCACTATACATCTGGTAATTGGATTGTTCACGATGAGCATACATAGTTGCTCCTGCCTTGATCCAATCCGTAATGGTCTGATCCACATTCACACGACCAGAAAAACGAGAGAAGTCTGTGTTCTTTAATACACCTTCCTGGCTATAATAACCCAAACTGGTCAAGATCTTTGTTTTCTCTGTACCACCTCTAAACTGGATACTGTGATCTTGTACCAAACCCAAACGGGTACAAACATCAATCCAGTCTGTATCTACATTAGATTGTAACTGAGAAGGCGTATAAACACCATTCGGATTACCTTCCTGTCCTTCGATTTCCTGATACAAGGCATTTTCCAAATTCATATAATCCTTTGCACTAATAAATGTGAACGGATTCTGAATCTGCTGAACACCTAGATAACCATTATAAGAAATCTTATTTTCGCCACTTCTACCTCTTTTTGTTGTGATCAATACAACACCGTTGGCACCACGAGCACCATAAATAGCAGTTGCCGAAGCATCCTTCAAAATCTGCATGGACTCTATATCATTCGGGTTGATGTTCAAACCTTCGGTTGAAGGGAAACCATCTACTACATACAACGGTTCGTTGGTTGAACTAATAGAGTTGCTACCACGTACACGCACAGAAATAGAACCACCCGGAGCCTTTGATGTCTGTTGAACCTGTACACCGGCAGTCTTTCCTTGCAAAGCCTGAGCAGCATTACTAACCGTACCACCCATCACCATATCATCAGCAGATACAGAAGAAACGGCACCCGTCAAATCTTTCTTTTTCACATAACCATAACCAATGGCAACCACTTCGTCCAAACCAATGGCTTCTTCTTGCAATACAACATTGATTACCGTTTTATTTGCCTTAATTTCTTGAGCTTTCATTCCCACGAATGAATAAGACAAAACTGCTCCTTCTTCTACATTAATAGAATATTTTCCATCCAAGTCTGTTACGGTACCGTTGGTTGTACCTTTAACTACTACAGCTGCTCCTGTTACAGGTTCTCCATTTGAGTCTTTCACGACACCTGTCACCGTAATTTGTGACTGGTTAACAATCGGAGCATTTGTTTTCACGGCTTTCAAACCTGTTGCGGCAGAGGCTTCATTTACCCCCCCCAATTGAGTTGCTAACATACAGGCTAAAAGCATCTTAGAACCGAATAATGCTTTAGTATAGTCCATACAATTTAAATTAAACTTGAAGTTCTACTCTATAAGAATGTTCTCGCATTTTTACAAAATATAACTTCGACATACTTACTTTTGATTAAAACTTTCAATCGCAAATGTATAAATAATATTTAGAAAATACCAAGAGTAAATACACAAAATATTTAATAACGTTTGTTTTTAACATTTAGCAAATAAATACATAACGAACTTTCCTTCCTTTCTATTTTCCTTTTTTACACTATCATCATTCTATTTTTATCATAATAATCAATGACTTATACAGCAAAAAGTATCTCTCTTTTGTTCCAAATTAATAATAACCCATATTTATCAATCAAAGATGATAACAAAATGAAGAATGAAACAATCTACATCATAACATTTATCCGTACTCATATCCAAAATTCTCTTTTATTGAGTAGAATAATAAATATAAATGCAACAATTTGACAGAATTATCTTCTGTATCATTATTTCATTTATTCAAAAATATGAGATAAATTCAAAAATTTATAAATTATATCGAGTGCTTAAATTAAGTGAGTGGAGGTTTGATTTTATTAATGAAAAACAAAAGTCGGCAAGTTTTTATAAAATCATTAGCATATATTTTTCTCTCGCCGGTTTTTCCTAAAAAGCCGGCGTATTTTACTGAAAAGCCGGCGTAAATTGATGAAAATACGCCGGCTTTTTCCTTAAATATAAGGTATTATAATTCCAAACTCTTAACAGGCTGAAGTCCTAGACCTTTGGCCTTTTCTAACAGAAAATGATAAGCGGCTTCGCGGTCGTTGGGAATGACACCGTCGAGAATAGCATTCTTGATGGCTTCTTTCAGGACACCAACCGGCCGGGACGGTTGCAGATTGAATAAATCCATTATTTCCTCACCTTTAATTGGCGGCTGGAAATTGCGGACACGGTCTTTCTCTTCGATATCTGCCAGCTTAGAACGCACCAGCTGGAAGTTGGCCAAGAAACGGCGTACCTTCTCCGGATTCTTACTGGTGATGTCGGCTTCGCAAAGCAACATCAGATCTTCGATGTCGTCGCCGGCATCAAAAAGCAAACGGCGGATGGCTGAATCGGTCACTTCATCGTCGCTCAAAGCAATCGGACGCATATGCAAGCCCACCAGTTTCTGCACATATTTCATCTTCTCATTCATCGGAAGTTTCATTTTCCGGAAGATTTCCGGTATCATCTTCTCGCCGATGAAATTATGGTTGTGGAATGTCCAGCCCAGACGCGGATCAAACCGTTTCGAACGAGGCTTGCCGATGTCGTGGAAGATCGCACTCCAACGCAGCCACAAGTTGTCGGTCGTCTTGCTTAAACGGTCGAGAACCATCAGCGTATGGGCGAAATTATCCTTATGCCCAATGCCTTCTTTGGTCTCTACACCTTTCAAGGCACACAGTTCCGGGAAAATCAGTTGGAGCAAACCGCTTTTATCCAACAAGTCGAAACCCAGAGATGGTTTCGGCGACAATACAATCTTATTCAATTCATCGACGATCCGCTCTTTGGAGATGATAGAAATCCGTTCCCGGTTACGGATAATCGCGTCGAATGTATCGGGATCGATAAAGAAACCTAATTGGGAAGCAAAACGAACGGCACGCATCATCCGAAGCGGGTCATCACTGAAGGTAACATCCGGATCAAGCGGCGTACGAATCGTCAGGTCATCCATATCATCCAATCCGCCAAAAGGATCGACCAGCTCTCCATAGCGATCTTTATTCAGACACAACGCCAAGGCATTGATCGTAAAATCGCGGCGGTTCTGATCGTCTTCAAGTGTTCCGTCTTCTACAATCGGCTTACGGCTGTCGTGGCTGTACGATTCTTTGCGCGCACCGACGAACTCCAATTCCAAGTCACCGCACTTCACTTGTGCCGTACCGAAGTTCTTAAAGATAGAGAGATTCGCCCGACGGCCCAGTTTTGCCGCCACACGCTTGGCCAGTTCGATTCCGCTACCTACCGCCACGATGTCGATGTCTTTCGACGGACGGTTCAAGAATATATCCCGGACATAACCACCAATCACATACGCTTCAACCCCTAATTCGTCTGCCGCCTCCGAAACCAACCGGAAAGGCTTGGCAGAAATATGTTCTAACAATTCGTCTTTGCTTATATACATGCTTATCCTTCTTCTGTTTCGGTAGCAAAATTAATGTATCTTTCCCGAAATGGCAAATTCGCGCCGGCTGAGCCCGCAACACGTCTATTTATTTTCTACCTTTGCGGACAAAGAACAGTATAAATAACAAGGATATGAAAAAGTCGATTGCCTGTTTGATGCTTGCAACGGCCCTTGCCGGTTGCAACAATGCGGCCAAACAAGCCCAGGAACGCCTGGATAAAGCCCGCGCTTATTACGAAAACAACGAGTTATTCGCCGCCCGGTCGGAGATTGACAGCTTGCGGGCCAAGTTTCCGAAAGAGTTTGATGCCTTAAAAGGGGCTTTAACCCTGATGCGTGAAATCGACCTGAAGGAAGCCGAACGCAACATCGCCTATTGCGACAGTCTGATGCCGATCCGCCTGCATGAATCGGATTCACTGAAGGCAGGTTTCACTTTCGAGAAAGATACGCTATACGAAGAAATCGGGAATTATATCTGGCGGCAACAGACGATTGAGCGGAACGTCCAGCGGTGTTATGTCCGTTGTGGTGTGAACGAGAATGGCGAAATGTACCTGGCCAGTGTCTATTTCGGGGGGAAACCGATTGACCATACCAGTATCAAGGTGAGCACGCCCGACGGCCTTTTTGCCGAAACTGCTTCTATTCCCTACGACGGTGGCGTGAACTACCACTTCAAGGATATGGGTAACACAACGGAAGTCGTTACTTATAAAGCCGAAAAAGGGCAAGATGCCATCAAGTTCATCTACGACAATGCCGACAAACGTATCAAGATAGAATATCAGGGTGGCAAACCGTATGTCATTTATATGGCAGAAGCCGATAAGAAAGCCTTGGTGGCTACGTATAATCTGGCAACTGCCTTAAGCGATATTTACCAGATGACCCAGGAAAAGAGAAAGGCGCTGAAACGCATCGCCTACCTGAACCATCGCATGAATAAAGAAGCAGAATAACGGAAGAAAAATGAAACACGTAAAATGTATGTTGCTGGCAGGCCTGCTGTGCGGTCTGTTCGGTATGAAACTGTATGCACAGCAAGAGACCAGTAAAATAGACAGTGCCGAACTTAAGCTGAGACAGAATTACACCAAACGGGAAGTCATGATCCCGATGCGTGATGGTGTCAAGCTGTTCACTTCTATTTACGAGCCGAAAGACCGGAGCGAGAAGCATCCCATTCTGATGATGCGTACGCCTTATTCGTGTGAGCCTTACGGAGACAAGTTCGGTATCAAAGAGAATATTTATACGCAGAACCGATATATTCTGGTTTACCAAGATATTCGCGGACGCCATAAAAGCGAAGGTGAATTTGTTCAGGTGCGTCCGCTGAATAAGAACAAGAAGAGCAAAAAGGATATTGATGAAGCCACCGATACATATGATACGATCGAATGGTTACTCAAGAATACCTATAATAATGGGAACGCCGGAACTTGGGGTATCAGTTACGATGGCTTTCAGGCTACAATGACGGCTTCATCCAATCATCCGGCATTGAAAGCGGTTTCTCCGCAAGGTCCGGTAACAGACTGGTTCCGGGGCGACGACCGACATCATAACGGAGCTTTCACCTTCTTGCAGACCACCAACTTTCTGCCTTGGCTGGAAGGCCGCCATGCTGGAAAAGGAGTGATGAAAGAGATCGTGAAGAATGATGTTTACACCGATTTCCTCCGCCTGGGAACTTTCAAGGATGCAGATGCCTTGGTACAAGACACGACCGAAACACTTTGGAATCTGATTAAGAAACATCCCAACTTCGATGCTTTCTGGCAGGAACGCGATGCCCGTCAGTCTTGCTATAACTTGAAACCGGCCATGCTGGTGGTAGGTGGCTTGTTTGACAGTGAAGACTGCTATGGCGCCTGGAATACTTATAAGGCCATCAAAGAGCAGTCTCCCGAAACCGAACTCTATTTGGCCTTTGGTCCGTGGTGGCATGGAGCATGGACTCGTCCCGGCTTCGAAGGCTTCGGGAACATCTATTTCGGGAAAAGTACCTCGAAGTTCTATCGGGAAGAAATCGAATATCCGTTCTTCCGCTATTACCTGGAAGGAAAAGGAGAAAAGCCGAAACACCACGTGAGTGTGTTCCATACCGGAAAGAATGAATGGGTATTTGCAGAAGAATGGCCGCTTCCGGATATGCAGCCGACACCGTATTATATTCATGGCGACGGTTCTGTCTCTACCGAAGCTCCGGAAGAAAAGGAATCATTTACCGAATATGTATCAGATATGAGCAAACCTGTGCCTTATACCGGCAATCCGACACGATCTCGTACGTTGGAGTATATGCTCGACGACCAGCGTTTCGCTACGGCACGCCCGGATGTAATCTCGTTCATGACGCCGGTGCTGACTGATACGCTGACGTTGGCCGGTCCGATTGAAGTTGAGTTGCAGACAGCTATCAGCAGTACGGATGCCGACTTTATGGTGAAAGTCATTGACGTCTTTCCGGAAAACTTCCAGTATCCGAAAGAAGCGACCGAATACCTGAAGAACGGCCGTTATCCGATGAGTGGATATGAAATGCTGGTTCGTGGCGAATTGTTCCGCGGTCGTTTCCGTACCGGATTCGATAATCCGCAACCGTTCGAGCCCAACCAGATCACGCCGGTTCATTATACCTTGTATGATGTAGCCCATACGTTCCTGCCCGGTCACCGGCTGATGATTCAGATCCAAAGTTCGTGGTTCCCGATCATCGACCGCAATCCGCAACGGTTCATTGATACCTATCATTGCTCGGTAGAAGACTTCGTGATGAAACAGAACATCCGTATTTATCATCAGCAGAATGCGGCTACCCGACTGATTCTGCCTGTCGTCAAATAAGGGAATTACTTGTAACATAAAACCCGTTAGTTTCGGATTCAAAAGTAACGAGAATCATAACCGAAACTAACGGGTTTCTTATTAGGAGGCAACGGCTTTCGATGCTCGCCGTCGTTTCATCTCCAGATAATGCCAGATTAACTGTTTCCGGCTACGGATAATCTGATAACGGTAAACCAGGCATGCCGTAATAAAATAGACACCCGCCTGAACCCATAACACCTGATATTCGTGAGCGACTTCGTTCAGAGTTGCTCCGGCAGTATTAATCCGGGCAAAACCTTGCACGCCCATTGTGGACGGGAAGATATAACCCAACGCCCGCCAGAACGGAGAGATCGAATACATCGGCCAGGAAATACCGGAGATAAACACCAGGATCACCGATGTAAAGACAAACAGGATCATCGGTTCCTCGCGGTTGGAAACGAATCCGGAAAGCGTCATCGAGAAGAAGATGCACGCAAACAGATAAGGCAGGATAAAGAGAATCAGATCCAACGGTTGCCCGATCTGCGGGAAAGCAAACAGGCGAGGCACGATAACCAATACCCAAGCACAAACTACCACATACAGGACAATGTAAGTCAGACTCTTCCCTAACACGATACGCAAGGTTCCATGAAAATGCTTGGTAATCGGCACCAACGTATGGAAACGGTTCTTTTCCCGCGCCGTTCCTGCCGACATACCAATTCCCAATATCAAGGTTTGCTGAATCACCAAGATCAGAATGGCTGGCACCAGAAAGCTGGCGAATCCGTTTTGCGGGTTATACATCGAGATCGACTCCGAAGGAATCGGCTGCACAGCTATGGCCTGTAAGGCTTCAGTCGACTGCGGATGATTCCGGACTGTCCATTCCGAGCCCATCTCCAACGAGACTTCCGTTGCCGTCAGTAAGAAGGCTTTGTAGAACAACAAGGCACTCATATCGCTGTACAAAGAAACGGTTGTCTGCCGTCCCTGATGCAAATCCTTGCTGAATGCCGAAGGAATCGACAGGATACCGAAAGCTTCCTTCGAGTCCACCAACCGGCGGGCTTCTTCCATCTCACCGACCACCTGCACGACATGTACTTCACTCGAAGCATCTACCCGGCGGATAAATTCCCGGCTCAGCGGAGAATTGCTTTGATCGACTACGACCATCTTCGCCTCATGTACGACTTCATTATTATATATGTACGCATATAAGACCGGATAGACCAGCGGCACCAGGAAGAAGAATATCATGATTCCTTCATCCCGAAATACTTGTTTCAGCTCGTCCTTCCAGATATAAAACATATCCTGAAAGCCTTCCTTGATAATATGACTTAATTTATGTTCTTCTTTCATCATCATCTCTCCATTAAGGAATGTATTTAAAATAGAGCAACGCCTTCTTCAGGTTCCGGCCTATCAGCAACGGCAGGATCAGAAAACCGAGTAACCAGACGTATTCACTCCAGGTATAGAACAGATCCCGGCCGTTCAGGGCTTGATCGACGTAGATCAGGAAGTAATGCCTCAGCGGGAACAACCGCGCCAATGCCTGCAAGATCGGATCCATTGCCAATAACGGATAGGAAAAACCGACGATCGAGAAAGAGATCATCCCAAACAAACTGGCAAAACTCAACCCCAAACGCAAGGAGGGCAATACACCGATCATGAAAATACCCATCGCCTGCGAAGCGATGACCAAAAGGAAAATCGCTACCAACATCGGCAGCCAGCCGCTATGCAGCGGAAAGGCGCTGAAGCCATATAAGACAGCCATGAAAAGAAATCCTACCAATGTAAAGACGAAGGTCTGCGGAAGAATCTTTCCCAGCAGACTAACCACCAACGAGTTCTTCCCCATGGCCATCCATTTCCGTGCCGTACCGTTCTTCAGTTCCGTACCGATACTGAAAACCGTAATCAGGAAGATCATCAGCTGCAACACACCCGGAAGAATCGTATTGTTCAGGTAAACCGAATAGTTCAGCCACGGATTCCCGATGGCGTGCGTATCTATTACAATGGGCTGCAACTGCCCCATAATCTCCGCTTCTGTCTTTCCTTTTGCCGTTCCAAGCTGCAAACCGACCGAACCGTTTGCCAACACCGAAACAGTTTTCATATCCCGGAACAACAGCGAGGCAGCAATCAGATACGTATTATTGGTATAATACGACAGCTTCGGCTGTTTCCCAGATGTAGCCTCTTTGGTAAAGTCTTCCGGAATATAGAAGATGCCATATACATTTCCTTTCTGCATCTCCTGACGAGCCTCGGTAAACGAATGCGACAACATCACTACCTTCGTCTGTTCAAAGGCATCCAACTGGCGGATCAAGGTACGCGACGTGGCCGAATTATCCATATCCACGACAGCTACCGGCAGATTGGTCGGCAGACCTTCACGCATCAGGGAAAGGAAAAAGACCAGACAGATCAACGGAGCCACAATCATCCCAAACAGATAAACGGGCTGCGATGTCATCCGCCTCGTTTCCCTGCGGGCTATTTGTCCGATCCGATGTAATGATTCTTGTATTGTCATCTTCATTTCCCGTTGTTATGCTTCCATATCACCGACATGCCCGGACGCAAACCTTCTACCGGCTGCACCGGACGGGCACGGACTTCAAATGTCTTGGCATCATACTGACCGGTTGTTTTCGTAGCCTTCCAGGCAGCATATGTGCCCATATCCTTCATATAATATACCTTCAATGTAATCTCCTGGTTATCGAGTGCCGGTACAAAAGCCTTGACTTCATTTCCGACTTTCACCTGCGAAAGCAAGTCTTCGCGGATACTGAACGAAACCCACATGTCGGTCAGGTCGGCAATGTTCATAATCGGCGCACCCGTTCCTACCAACTCACCAACTTCCGGGAAACGTTCGGAGATTTCTCCGTCAATCGGAGCGACCAGTGCACTCTCTTCCACATACGATTCTACCTCGGCTAAAGCGCCACTTGCCTGATTGACCAGGGCAGCCGCAGCCGCCTTATCTTCTTTGCGGGCTCCTTCTTTAGCCATTTCATATTGTGAACGGGCAGCTTTCTCTGTTGCCACCATCGCATTGTAGTTGGCTTCCGCCTCATCTTTCTTCTGGGCAGACATCACTCCTTTCTCATACAAGTTACGAACCCGGTCGTACGACTTCTTCGCGATTGTCAAACCGGCCTGTGCCTTTTGCCACATTTCATAGGCAGCCGTTACTTCCTGATCACGGGCACCCTTCATAGCCTTGGCATGCTGAGCTTCGGCAGCAGCTTTCACGGCTTCCACCTGCATCAACTTGGCTTGTACTTCGGGGGTACTCAGGAAGACCAGCGTATCGCCTGCCTTTACCTGATCACCCTCATTAAAACGATAGGAAGCAATTCGTCCGGGTACTTTACCAGATATACGAATCGTTGTTGCTTCGGCTTGTCCCATAATCACCTCATCGGGCGGTGTCAACAGGAAAAAGCCCGCCAAAGCCACCAAACCAACTGCTACCAATACGGCAATGAATGCCAACATCATATTATTGACCGAATATTTTTTCTTATTATCACTCATGACTATTTACGTTTTTAGTTTTTTCTTTTCTTATTTGTTTTCCTGTAAATCAACTCCCAAAGCTTTGTTCAGATACACTTGCGTCAGTTTCATGTCGATCTGTGCGTCGATCAGTGTCGAACGAGCCGAGAACCACGCCGTCTGTGCCGCCATCAGATTCAAGGTCGGAATTACGCCTTCTTCAAATCCCAGGTTGGCACTTCGCAGGTTTTCTTCGGCATTCTCCATATTCCGGTTCGAAGCCGCCAGCTTCTTGCTCGCCTCATTCACCTTATAGACCGACTGATTCACCTGGAGTTCGATTTTCTCGCGGGCATCTTCCCATTCCAATTGTCTGATCCGTGTTTCCGCCCGGGCAGCATTTCGTTTATAACTGCCTTCCCACCAGCCGGTGATCGGTACACGGACAATAACACCCAGGTTAAACATACCGGCAAAGTCGTTCTTGTAGCCATTGAACAGATTCGGGTTGGTCACAAAGTAATTGGCCGAGAAAGCCACCGTAGGCAACAGGTCTGCCAATACAATCCGTTCTTTCTTCTTATAAATCTTCGATGCCAGATCCAGGCTCTTCAGCTCATTGCGGTTCATGAATGCCTGGTTCATATCCACGGATGTCGTACGCTCTTCCACCGGGAAGTTATCCAGTTGCTCGTCCGCCAAAGTCAGCGTGTCTGTCAAAGGCAAGCCACACAACTGCGCCAACAGCATCCTCGACAAAGCCAGTCCGTTGTTTACCTTCGTCTGTGCCATTTCTGCCTCATTCAGTTTTACCTTGACCGACAAACCATCGGCTTGAGTAGCCACACCTTCGGCAATCAGGGCCGCCATATCCTCGTCCGTCTTCCGGAGCAGTTCCACATAGGCATCCGCCAGTTTCTTCTTGTTCACCAACGAAACCACTTGCCAGTACGTTTCATCCGTCTTATACAGCAAATCCTGCAACTTCTGGTCGTTCATCGACATGGCAAGTTCTTTGGCATACGCCGTAATCTGATTGTAGGTAACAATCTTTCCACCCATAAAAACGGGTTGCACCAAGGCTACGTTCCCGACCCACACATTCTGAATATCCAGATGCTGAAGGTCGTTGATAGCGCCCACCGTTTGCTGTACCACCGGCAATTGGGCCAAACCGCCCAACGAAGAAGCCAGCGAACTCGACAACTGCCCCATGTCCAGCAGATTCAGGTCCTTCTGATTCCACATATAAGCACCATTGGCCGAAATCTGAGGGAAATACTTGGTCAGCGCCGCCTTCTTTTCATAATCGGCCATCCGTATCTTCTCCTCGGCAATCCGCAGTTCTTTGTTGTTCTTCACCGCCAGATCCCGGCATTCCTGCAACGACAGGGTTTGCTGGGCGGAAACCATCTTTCCAAATAGCAGCAACAACACACCGCATAAAACGCTTTTTCTCATTTCTATCTGTTTTTATCTTCCTTTTCTAATCTATATGAATATAACAACGCACAAAGGTAGAGGTTTTAGAAATGAGTATAAATTGAATTAATTCAATTAAGTACGGAAGTGGTCTTTTCATTCACAGGTTTACAAGCTCATCCACGGTCTGAATGTCTGGCCTTTTGGTGCGGAATCATTTCGTAATTGAAGAAATCGAGTAACTGGTTGACCTTATCTAAACGTAAAGAAGCTTTTCCTTGTTCCAGATCGCGTACAAACCGCAATCCAACACCCGACTTTAATAGCTCCACACGCTTTTCCCGACCCATTGAATCCGCCCTGAGAGATTAGCCTGCACACACCGGCAAACGATGTGCCACCTGATCCATCCATTACCCCTTACCTTCTCTATCAAGACATCGCCACCCAGGTAGAGCGCGGTTTGCGCTTTAGGTGGAGCGCATATTGCGCTTCAAGTAGGACGCGGTGCGCGCTTCAGGTAGGTGGCGATGTCTTAACAGAGCGGATAGAAAAAAGCCACACGTTAAGCAACGCATGGCTTCTCTTGTCTATGGATGAGTTTTGATCACTCAATATTCTTCCGTATCTTGGTCAGGAACGCCTTGATACCATCCGTATCTCTATTCTTGATAATATCCAGCAGTGTATTCAATTCCTCCTGAATCCGTTCGATCTGCTTCGGAGTCCGCGGATTAAACAGTATTTCCGTCAGCAGATAATCATCTTCCGAAAGCAGGCCGCGGGCAATCTTCATGTGCCGTTTGAAAGTCGTACCCGGCGCATCCTGATGTTTCATCGTAGCCGCAAAGACCATGGTCGAAGCAAAAGGAATACCCAATGAATAAGCCACCACTTTATCATGCTCTTCAAACGTATATTCACGGATATTCAGATGCAGGCGGCTGTATAAGTCTTTGAAGAAGATCTTTCCCAGATGATCGCCTTCCGAGATGATAATAGTATTCTCCTTCTCCAGATTTCCCAGATTGGCAAAAGTCGGCCCAAACATCGGGTGTGTTGACACATACGGAAAACCACAAGTCTCGTAAAATTCCTTCAAATGTGTTTTGACCGAAGCAATATCGGCAATGATACAATACGGCTGCAAGTAAGGCAATACTTCCCGGAAGGCATCAATCGTATGATTCAATGTCACACAATTGATCACCAGTTCCGGAGCAAAGTCCTTCACTTCCTCCACCTGTTGCATCCGGACTGCATTATAAATAAAGCGCATCCGTTTCGGATCTTTTTCCAGAACAGCGACTTCATGGTCAAAGCTAAGCAAATCCGTAAAGAAAGAACCCATTTTCCCGGCTCCTAAAATCAGAATCTTCATCGTGACGTCTTATTTTTGTTCTTGCTCTTGTTCTTCGTTCATAATAATCATTTGCTGGCGGACAGATTCTTCGTGAATCAGACTTAATATCTTCTTGATAAAGTCGGTATTCAAATCCATCTGCTGTCCCATATCGGAACGGTTCTCCAGAATCTCGCTGTAACGCGGAGATTGCAGGATGGGCATATTATGTTCTTTCTTGTAAACCCCAATTTCCTTTGAAATACGCATACGCTTTGCCAATAACTCCAATACCTGTTCGTCGATACCATCAATCTGGCGGCGTAAAGCACTTAAATTCTCGGTTGTCTGGGTTGATTCACGGATCACCAGCAAGTTCAATACGTAATCCAATACATCTGGTGTAATCTGCTGGGCAGCATCACTCCAAGCAGCATCCGGATTACAATGCGATTCGATCATCAAACCATCCAGACTCAAATCCATAGCCTGCTGACAAAGCGGAGCAATCAGTTCGCGTTTACCACCGATGTGGCTCGGATCGCAGAAGATCGGCAGATTCGGCATCCGGCGACGCAGTTCAATCGGAATATGCCACAAAGGCAAGTTGCGGTAGATCTTCTTATCGTAAGAACTGAATCCGCGATGAATGGCACCCAGACGCTTGATACCGGCACCATACAGACGTTGGAAAGCTCCGATCCACAATTCGAGATCCGGATTAACCGGGTTCTTTACCAAAACAGGAATATCTACACCACGCAAAGCATCCGCAATTTCCTGTACTGCAAACGGGTTAACCGTTGTACGAGCTCCGATCCACAAGATATCAACACCAGCCTTCAAGGCTTCGAAAACATGATCTTTGTTAGCGACTTCGGTAGCTACATACATACCGGTTTCTTCTTTAACCTTCTTCAACCACGGCAGACCAATCACGCCGATTCCTTCGAATCCTCCGGGTTTGGTACGCGGTTTCCAAATACCGGCACGGAATATCTTAATGCCTTTGGATGCCAAATTCTTGGCTGTTTCCAATACTTGTTCTTCTGATTCAGCACTACAAGGACCAGCAATAACAATCGGACGCTGCGGATCAATTCCCGGTAGTAAAATAGATTCTAATTTCATCTCTTCCATGACTATATTTTCTTTTTATTATTTAGACTTCATTTAATGACTTTCTGAATACGAGTTAAAGCTTCCTGCAACATCTGATTATTACAACAAAGCGAGATCCGGATAAAACGGTTTCCCTGACTGCCGAAGATAAATCCCGGTGTAAGGAAGACATTCGCTTCATACAAAACCTTGTCGGCCAGTTCTTCACTGCCGCTGTATATATCAGGAATTCTTCCCCACAAGAACATGCCGACCTGGTTCTCATCGTAAGTACAACCCAAGGTATGCATGATTTCTCCGGCCAAAGCCCGACGGCTGCGATACGTTTCGTTCATCTTATCATACCAAGCCTTTGGAGCGGCCAATGCCTCAACTGCCGCATGTTGCATCGGTTTGAACTGACCAGAATCAATGTTACTCTTCACTTTCAGTATCCACTGAACAAACTGTTTGTTGGATGCCAACATGGCCATACGCCAGCCCGGCATATTATGCGCTTTACTCATGGAGTTCAGTTCAATACAAATATCCTTTGCTCCCGGAATACTCAAAATACTCAACGGATGTTCGTTCAGGATAAAGCTATACGGATTATCATTACATATAATAATACCATGCTTTCTACCAAAGTCTACCAGCTTTTGATACAGTTCCACACTGGCATTTGCTCCGGTCGGCATATTCGGATAATTCGTCCACATCAACTTCACGTTCGACAAGTCCATCTTTTCCAGTTCATCGAAATCCGGTTGCCAACCTAACTCTTCCTTCAGTTCATACGGAATCAAATTCGCCTGTACCAATTTACTGACCGAGCTATACGTCGGATAACCCGGATTCGGAATCAACACACCATCACCCGGATTCAGGAAAGCCAGCGAAATATGCAGAATGCCTTCCTTTGAACCAATCAGCGGCTGGATTTCAGACTTCGGATCCAGCTCTACCTGATACCAGGTTTTATACCAGTCGGCAAATGCCTGCCGCAATTCAGGAATTCCCACATACGGCTGATAACCGTGTTCGTTGGCATTGCGGGCATGCTGGCATAAGGTTTCGATCGTTTGTTCGGAAGGAGGTAAATCCGGACTACCGATACCTAAGTTTATCACCTTTTTCCCGGCAGCATTCATTTCTGCCACTTCCTTGAGTTTCTTGGAAAAATAGTATTCCTGTACGCTGTTCACCCGTTCGGCAGGAACGATTTTACAAACCTTGTCTTCCTTCTTCATATTCACCTAATATTTTAAAGTCCTTTGTCAATGGCCGGATCGCATCCAACGCCTGTCTGTATCGGGTATAATCCACAAAAGTCAGGTTGATATAGAACATATATTCCCATTCACGGCCAATAATCGGTAATGATTGTATCTTCGTCAGATTCATGTCGTAGAAAGAAAGAACAGACAAAACCTTGGAAAGGCTGCCGGCTGTGTGAGGCAAGGCAAATACAAGAGATGCTTTATTCTTGATAGAATCTTTCATCATCTCGTCGGCCGTCCAACGATCGGCAATCGCCAGAAAACGGGTGAAGTTCCGTTTATTGGTCTCGATGCCTTCGGCCAATACTTCCATTCCATAAATTTCGGCAGCCAGTTTGCCGCAAATTGCAGCATGACCTTTCAACTGGTTCTCGGCAATCCAACGAGCACTCGAAGCCGTATCGTCTTTTTCGACAACTTTGGCATAAGGAATCGTATCCAGGAATTCCGTACATTGCATCAAAGCGATCGGATGCGAATTGACTTCCTTTACATCTTCAATCTTTGTTCCCGGCAATGCTACCAGTGAATGAGAGATGCGCAATTTGTATTCTCCGATAATACTAAAGCCACTTTCGCGGATCAACTCATGATTCTGCAACAAACTTCCGGCGATGGTATTTTCAATCGCCATCAAGCCCAAGATAGAAGGATCACGTTTGATAGTCGTAATGACATCCCGAAAGGTATTGCAGGGAATGGTTTCCACTTCATCCTTCTCAAAGTACCTGCGAGCTGCGATATCGTGATACGAACCGGCGATTCCTTGAATTGCTACTTTTCTTTCCATTGTTACGTTTCTTTTGTCTTTTATTGGATTTGAGTTTCAGGCTCGAATTGCCAGATAATAAAAAAGTCCCACCGGATTCCGGCAGGACTTTATATCTGATTATTGATACATACAAACTATCATCAACTCTTTACATACAAACTCCTGCCTTTACCTTGCTATAAAAGTAAAAGTAATAAAAGTAATATGTAAAGCTAAATCGAGTCATCTTTATTTGTTCGTTTTTAATTACGGGGCAAAAATAACGATTTTTCCGTAAAAACAAGAAAAAAGTAATATTTTTCTTCAGAAAATGATATTTTTCCGAATCCATACCGATCAGACAACCTTTTGTCCGGCTCTCAGACGAAGCATATCTTTGGGAACGGCTTCTTGAATATGCTCTATCAAGATCTTGGATAAGGAATGGCGGATAAAGTCTTTCCGCGTAACGAAATAGATTTCACGTGTCGGCTTGGGAATAGCAAACGGACGTACCATTTCCTGTTGTTCCTGACTAAGTTGCAAAGTAGCCAATTCCGGAATGAATGTCATTCCATAACCACTTTCCACCATGTGCATGAATGTTTCCAGACTACCGAAACGATAAGCCGCCTGATTAACCCGGGCTTTCTCCCGCTGGCAGAAACGCATCAGCTGATCGCGGAAGCAATGTCCTTCGTCAAGTAACCATAAACGTTCGTCGTTAATATCCGTTGTCCGGATTTTGTCCTTTTCGAAAATAGGTTCGTTGCGCGACACATAGCCAAAGAATTCCTCATAATAAAGAAAATGGCCCTGAAGTTCGCTCTCTATCGGTTGGTTGGCGATAATGGCAGCATCGATTTCCCCTTTCAGCAAAGCAGATAAAGTGGGAGCTGTCTGCATTTCCTGGATCCGTATATCCAAATCCTTGTGTTCTTCCGCCAAATGTTGCAGGAAACGCGGCAATAAGTAAGGAGCAATGGTTGGCAAGACAGCCAGCCGGAAAGAACCTCGGACCGATTCTTTCTCTTCCGTTACAATGTCTTTGATCAGTGAAGCCTGATACAAGACGCGCTGGGCCTGTTCCAATACTTTCATACCGGCCGATGTCGGACGAACCGGCTGCGAAGAACGGTCAAACAACTTCACTCCCAACTCGTCTTCCAACTTCTGTACCATCATACTCAGCGTTGGTTGTGTTACCCGGCAGTATTCGGCAGCCTTGGCAAAATGGCGGAATTTATTAATCGCCAAGATATATTCCAGTTGTTGAATCGTCATAAATACATCTTTATTCTGTTTATTTTACAAATGTACATGATTCTGTTTGATTCTAGTAGGTGGATTCTATGAAATATTGTATATTTGTCAAAAGAAAAAAACGTATATGTATGCAGCCATCTATATTGATTGTAGAAGATGATGTTACTTTTTCACTAATGCTAAAGACTTGGCTGGGCAGAAAAGGGTTTCTTGTAGAATCCCAGACGTCTGTTTCTGACGCCCAAAAGTGTTTGGATAGCCGGTCATTTCAGTTGGTCCTGTCAGATTTGAGATTACCTGACCGGGATGGAATCGAATTACTGAAATGGCTGAAAGAAACACATCCGGATGTGGCCTTAATTATGATGACCAGCTATGCCGATATCCATACGGCTGTACAAGCGATCAAATTGGGAGCATCCGATTATATTTCCAAACCAGTCAACCCGGAAGAATTGCTGACGAAGATCAAAGAAACCATAAAAGTACCTGAATTATCAACCGGCAAAAGTACAAAGACTGCTGACGGAAATGCTGTTTCGAACCCGTATATAGAAGGAGTAAGCCAAGCAGCCGTCTCGATGTATGAACATGTCCGGCTGGTTGCACCTACGGATATGTCGGTATTGATCACAGGATCGAGCGGAACCGGCAAAGAATATGTTGCCCGCCGGATTCATGAGCAAAGCAACCGGGCCAATGCTCCTTTTGTGGCTGTCGATTGCGGTGCTATTCCCAAAGATCTGGCTGCTTCTGAATTCTTCGGTCATGTAAAAGGTTCTTTCACCGGAGCCATCGACAATAAAGTCGGTGCTTTTGTAGCGGCACAAGGCGGAACTATCTTCCTCGACGAAATCGGAAACCTGACTTACGAAGTGCAAGTCCAGCTCTTGCGTGCCCTGCAGGAAAGGAAAGTCCGGCCGGTCGGCAGTAATCAGGAGATCACCATCAACGTTCGTCTGGTGTCTGCCACGAACGAGAATCTGCGTCAAGCCATTGAAAAAGGAGATTTCCGAGAAGACTTGTACCATCGAATCAATGAATTCACCATCCGGATTCCAGACCTTTGCGAACGTCAGGAAGACTTGATGCTGTTTGCCAATAATTTCCTGGATCTGGCCAATGCCGAGCTGAAGAAAGATATCATCGGTTTTGATGCCGAAACAATCCGTCTCTTCCAGTCGTACAGCTGGCCCGGCAATCTGCGCCAGATGAAGAATGTGATCCGCTATGCTACCTTGCTGGCCAAAGGACGCTTCATCACTTGTGCCGAATTGCCTGACGAACTCCGCGAAACGCCGCAAGCCAAACATTCTGTCTCCCAGTTGCGTGACGGAAACCATGAGATTGATCTTATCCGGAAGGCTTTGCAGGAATGCGGTAACAACAAGACGAAAGCAGCGCAAATGTTGGGTATTGACCGAAAGACTCTCTACAACAAGCTGAAATTATATCAGATAGAATAGGCTTTCAGTCCATCATCAACCGCATATAACCGGACGATTCCGGTTCATCCAGTAAGCATGCTGTCTGTTCCCGAACAGACCATGCTTGCCAAGCTTCGTCCGTCAATGTTTTGTCAGGATGTATCTCTTTCCAATGCGATAAGAATCGCTTAGGAGAGAGAATACGTGCCATCCCATATCGTGCTTTCTTTCCCGGCAAACGATAGTCGATTTCCTGCCGTTGAAAGACTGCTGCTGCAGCCTGAAATAAGGCATCGCGTACTGATTCCGTATCAGCTTTCCATTCGGGCAGGAAGAGTTTTTCTCCGGAAGGTACAGCCATCAGTACACCTTGTATCTCATCTCCCTGCCGATACAGAAAACATTTTCCACCACTGGCTATGATATCTTGGTATAAGAATTGGAAATCTTCCCACGAATGTAATATGGAAACCGGTTCTTCCCGCCACTTCCGATCCAAATAACGCCAGCCAGCATACAGATCAGAAGCCGTTAACTCTTCCACTCCGGCAAGCGGATACGGAGGAATTGCCGGATAAGTTTGGGTCGCATGCCGGCAACCAAAGGCTTCGGTAAAACCGGATTTCCGGTAGCAATCGAACAGCCAGTCGTGGGCAGGAATCAGAAAAGCCAATCCACTACCCTGCTCTTTCAAGCGTACAAAAGCTTGTTCCAACAGCTGATGCATATAGCCACGCCGACGATAATCCGGATGCGTACAGACACCATATATATAGGTAGCCGGAATCGACTGTCCATAATAATTAATGGTATAAGGAAGCAACTGCATGGCGCAGACAATTCGCCCGTCTTTCTCCAGCGTCCAGGCATTTTGATCCTGATAAACCTGACTGAAGAAACGGTGGATAAAGTCTTCGCTGTCTTCGAAGCAGCACCGCCAAAGCTGGATGATTTGATTTTTCCGCTCCATAGGCCTTATTCCGATTTAATCTTTTTGATAACGGCGGCTTTCGGAAGCAATATCGCCGGATTGTAGGATAACTTCGCCTGCCGCAAACCGGGAATACCCAGATCTTCCTCTCTATTTATATAAAGGTATTGCTCGGGAATGCGGGAAGCAAATTCCTGATTGATGATGCTGTAGGCTCCATCGTAATGGGTATCCGCCTTTTCGACATGCACGCCAAACGTATCCTGATAGATAGGCGAACCAAAGGTAAATGCCACCAACTGATTATCTATCCGGATTGCTCCGCCCATCAGATCCAGTTCCTTAAAATGCTGAAGGGCAAAAATCATCGACTGCCGTTCTTCTCTCAACTCTTCCTGATCCGCATCCGTACGGTTTGCCTTGTACCATTTCGCTTCCAGTTCCAGACATTCGGGTATCAGTTCAGGCGTCAAAGGGACATATTCGTACGCATATTGCTTCTTGAACTTATTGACATGATTCCGCTTTGCCTGGAATTTCTTGCCTTTCAGGGTGGCCAAATCTTCGCGTAAGTAAATATAATCAAAGTAATCCCGCTCGGGAATGTAAGTAAACTCGCCCGGGAAAGCCTCTTCCAGCAAATCTTTCGATACAGGTGTCACACCCAGCATCAGCAACGGATGCCCGTGTTGCCAGGAATCTTCTTCCAACTGCAATAAAGCATCCTTGAAATCGCCATTTCCGATAGGTCGCATATAAGCGATCCGGTTTTTATCTTCTATGCGGAAACGTATCAATAGAAAGTTCTTATAGACAGCGAACTCACTTTGATACAGGAAACGCCAGCTACACATATTGGAAAAAGCCAAATCGCAGTTGCGCAACGGAGAAGACAACGTAAAAGAAGTGATCGTCTTTTTGTCATCGACGGTAATCGGATTGAAATCTAACTGCATATCCTTTTTAATTCTAATCATTAATCCATCTGGAATCTCTGAAACCAGCTTCATATACAAAACTGAAAAAAATCCCCTTTTGTTTATCTTCCTTCAAAAAATATACCACTCTTGCATATTCTTCCCGTTAAAGGTAAAAATTCTTTTCGTATTCCCGAACAATTCTTTAGTTCACGGCGTGAACTACTTAATCCACGACGTAAACTAAGTAATCCACGACGTGAACTAAGTAAACCACGGCGTGGATTAAAGAATTGGTTACTGGAATAATATCTTTGACAGACGACACCGATAGGAATAGAAACCGGATAACAGGTTTTGGCAAAAGGATATTAAATGTGGCATAAAAACTTTATAGGGCAAACAGCCTTGTTGGGACATGTAAAATAAATGACTACTTTTGCGCCATAATAAAGAAAAACGATCGTATCCCGGCATGAACAGCCAGAATCGTTTGGACAGAAAACAAGACTAATATGGATGATTCCAATTCGCGAACGTGTAATTTGATTTATTAACTCCGGAAGAGACATTTCGAAGATGCCTCTTTTCGGGCCTAAAAAAAGAAAGGAGGCAATAAGATGAGAGGTTATCTTTATTGTGGAGAAGCCGGCTTGGTAGAAAAGCAAGAATGGCTTCCAAACAGCTGGGTGAATGTTGAATGCCCGGATGCTGATGATTTCGATTTTCTGACTAAAACCTTGGGTGTTCCCGAATCATTTTTGGATGACATTGCGGATGTGGACGAACGTTCACGCACGGAAATAGAAGGAGACTGGTTGCTTACCATCTTGCGTATTCCGGTACAGAGCGACGTGGCGGGTATTCCTTTCACGACGGTCCCACTCGGTGTAATTACCAACAACGACATTATTGTGTCGATCTGCTACTATCATTCGGAAATGCTGACAGATTTCATCGAGCATACCCGGAAGAAAAGTGTCTTGGTACGAAACAAGCTCGACTTGATATTCCGCCTGATTTATTCATCGACCGTCTGGTTCCTGAAATACCTGAAACAAATCAATGTAGATGTAACGGCAGCTGAAAAAGAACTGGAGAAAAGCATCAAGAACGAAGATCTTCTGCGATTGATGAAACTGCAGAAGACATTGGTTTACTTCAACACCTCCATCCGTGGCAATGAGGTACTGATCGGAAAACTGAAGACGATCTTCAGTGATACGGATTATCTGGATGCAGATCTGGTGGAAGATGTAGTGATCGAGCTGAAACAGGCCTACAACACCGTCAACATCTACAGTGATATTCTGACAGGAACCATGGATGCCTTCGCTTCCATCATCTCCAACAACGTCAACGTCATCATGAAACGTATGACCAGTCTTTCCATCACACTGATGATTCCGACGTTAATAGCCAGTTTCTATGGAATGAACGTAGATATTCATCTGGAAGAGATGCCGCATGCCTTTGCTTGGATTGTCATTGCTTCCGTCGTTTTGTCAGGTTTATCATTCGTCCTTTTCAAGAAGATCAAATGGTTCTAAGAACCACAGCATACGGTAGGGAAAATCAGGAACGATTATCCCTGCCGGCTCAATTCATGCTCCACTTCCTGCAAAAGCATCATCCGTTCGACAGAATAGGTCGAGTCGTGAATCTGAAGATAATAGAGAAGTTCCTGCGCCTTATTTAATAAAGGAAAAGGAAGGCTGGATACATAACTGTCTTCGATCAGGAGTTTGGCCGCCAATTCCAGGCGTTGTAACCCGCAGCCGTCGTCTTGGTTCAAGGCCTGTTCGATTTCTTCCGGCGAATGGCCCAGCAAAAAAGCCGAATCCGTCTTCAATGCCGTGAAAGCCTGTTCGATCAGGTCCGGATTCTTATCCAGATCTTTCCCGCTCTTCCGATTGAACACAAGCCGGGCAAGCGCCTTGCCCAACTCTTCAATCTGTACCATGATAAAATCTCTTTTCAGCATACTTATTCATTTTCTACTGTAATACTAACGATGCGGATATCTTTCAGCGGACGGTCATACTTATCTGTCTTCTGGGCAGCAATCTGATCCAATACTTCAAACCCTTCTGTCAGCTCGCCGAAAATCGTATAAATACCATCCAGATGATGGCAGCCGCCTACTGTCGTATAGGCTTTTCTCTGTTCGTCGGTAAATACCAGATGACCGGGTGTTGCCAGAATCATCGAGTCGATTTTTGCATTGATCGCCGCAACCCGCTTATTATATTCGCGCGGATTATCCATCTTAAGCATCTGCAACTGTACTTTTACCGGACGATAATATAAATCGAGTGCTTTCTTTCGGATTGCATAATTCTTTACTTTTTCCAAGGTATCCAATTCACCGCTTCGGTAAACCTTTCCTTCCACAATAAAGAACTGCGACATATCCGATTTCTTTTCCGGATTCACGTCATCATTCTGCCGCGGAGCCGCCAGTGCACCTTTCTTATGAAAATATTCCGGACGAAGTTCCGGCAAGATCTCGGCATCTTTATCACCGAAACCAACCCGTGCTCCCGGAGAAGCGTTTCGGGAATCAGGCGCACCGCCTTGTATCATGAAATCTTTAATCACCCGCGTAAAAAGTGTTCCGTTATATTCTCCTTTTTGGGCCCGTTCGATGAACGTTTTCACATGGTTCGGAACATTGTCGTACAACTTGGCTTTCATCACTCCTACATTGGTTGTAATCGTAACAACCGGTTCATTGGCTTTCAACGGGCAGGCAAAAACTCCCGCCAGACTGAAGATTAATAAAAAGATAAGGTGTTTCATTTTTTATGTTTTATCGGGTGAAGTTAAGACTTTATGTTGTTGAAACAAAAAAATAGTATTACCTTTGCTCACTTATTAGAGGAATTTAAGTTTTTTAATGGTATTAGTATGAATTGGATTAATGATTTGATATGGGGCCAAGGAGTTGGGCATTCCATTCTGTTGTTATCTTTTGTGATTGCAGCGGGTATCCAATTGGGGAAAATAAAGGTTTTCGGAGTATCCCTGGGTATCACGCTTGTGTTGTTTGTTGGGATTATCATGGGACATTTCGGAATAACCATTAATCCGCACGTAATTCATTATTTCAAAGAGTTTGGTCTGATCTTGTTCGTGTATTCAGTCGGAATGCAAGTAGGACCGGGTTTCTTTTCTTCTTTTAAGGAAGGTGGTGTCACCTTAAACATGCTGGCCGGAGGAATCGTCTTATTAGGAGTGGCCACAGCTTTGGTGATACACTTCATCACAGGAATCCCTATTCCGACAATGGTCGGTATTTTATCGGGAGCCGTTACCAATACGCCGGGATTAGGTGCTGCCCAGCAGGCTTACTCTGATATGTATGGAGTGAGTGAGAACTCTATTCCGCTGGGATATGCCGTTGCTTATCCGCTGGGTGTTGTTGGTATCATTCTTTCTATTATCGTTATCCGTTACATCTTCCGGATTTCTTTCCAGAAAGAAAACGAACAGCTCGAACAAGCCGAGACTTCACACGCCAACGGAGCTATTCCGATTTCACTGGTTGTAAAGAATCCGGCCATCTTCAATAAGACAGTAGCTGAAATCTCTTCTTTACTCGAACATACCGACTTCGTTATTTCCCGAATCTGGAGAGACAGCGATAAGCAAATCGACATCGCTTCGGCCAATACGGTATTACACGAGAACGATAAGATCTTCGTGATTACGACAGAACAAGATGCGGAAAAGATCAAGATCTTCATCGGTGAAGCCATCGACATGGAGCGTAAACAGTGGATCCGTATGGAAAGCCAGTTTGTCAACCGCCGTATCCTGATCACAAAACCGGAACTGAACGGAAAACGTTTAGGAGACTTGAAATTGCGTAAACTATACGGTATCAACATTACCCGAATCAACCGTGCCGGTGTTGACTTGGTTGCGAAACCGAATTTAAGTCTGCAAGTCGGTGACCGCGTTAATGTAGTAGGTACTGAAACAGCCGTATCAAATGTAGAGAAAGTATTGGGTAACTCTATGAAGCGCCTGAATGAGCCGAATCTGATCACCATCTTCGTTGGTATTGCATTAGGTATTATCTTAGGAAGTATTCCATTTACCTTCCCGGGTATTCCTCAACCAGTGAAGTTAGGTCTTGCCGGAGGTCCGCTGATTGTAGCGATCCTGATCAGCCGTTTTGGTTATCACTACAAGCTGATTACCTATACAACACAAAGTGCCAACCTGATGCTTCGGGAAGTAGGTATCGCGATGTTCCTGGCCTGCGTTGGTTTAAGTGCCGGTGAAGGCTTCGTCGATACGATTGTCAACGATGGCGGTGTTGCGTGGATTGGCTACGGTTTCATCATAACTGTTGTTCCGTTGCTGATCATTGGTTGTGTTGCCCGTTATTTCTTCAAGATCAATTACTTCACATTAATGGGATTAATTGCCGGAAGTACAACTGACCCGCCAGCATTGGCTTATTCAAATGCAACAGCCGGAAACGATGCTCCGTCAGTAGGTTATGCAACTGTTTATCCGTTAACCATGTTCTTACGTGTATTGACGGCTCAATTAATGATTCTATTCTTCGCCTAATTTCTCATTATTTTAATTTATACGGCGGACATTTCGAAGGGAAACCAAACGGAATGTCCGCCTTTTTTATCATTGAGAGGCCTTTCCAAAGGTTTTGCAAGCCGTTCTTTTTTCTCTCTGGACCTTTCCCGGAATATCGGGGCACAATCTCAATAAGGTATATAAAAAACTACTATCACTGTCTTTGATACTTCGCAGTGATAGTAGCCTGATTGAATGATAGAATATTTAGTAAATAGGAGGAATCCGATTATTCCCACTCGATTGTTGCAGGTGGTTTTGAGCTGATGTCATACACTACGCGGTTGACTCCTTTTACTTTATTGATGATCTCGTTAGAAACCTTGGCCAGGAATTCGTATGGCAAATGAGCCCAGTCTGCCGTCATGGCATCCGACGAAGTAACTGCTCGCAAGGCAACTGTATTTTCATACGTACGTTCGTCACCCATCACACCAACCGACTGGATAGGCAACAAGATTGCTCCTGCCTGCCAGATCTTGTCATACAAGCCCCATTCACGCATCAATGACATATAAATATCATCTGCCTCTTGCAGGACGCGTACTTTCTCAGGTGTAATATCACCCAAAATACGAATACCTAAACCAGGACCTGGGAACGGATGACGCTTGATCAGATGTTCCTGCATACCTAATTCGATACCAACCCGGCGAACCTCATCCTTAAACAACAGACGCAAAGGTTCTACCAGTTTCAGGTCCATGTTCTTAGGCAGACCACCTACATTGTGATGGCTCTTGATTGTTGTTCCGGTGATAGACAAGGACTCGATCACATCCGGATAAATGGTACCCTGTCCTAACCATTTGATATCTTTCAGCTTGCGTGCTTCTTCATCAAACACATCGATGAAACCTTTACCGATTATCTTACGTTTCTTTTCCGGCTCAGTAACGCCTGCCAGCTCACGATAGAATTTGTCCTTTGCATTGACACCGATCACGTTCAATCCCAGATGTTCATAATCGCGCAATACGTTTTCGAATTCATTCTTTCGCAGCAAACCATGATCGACAAAAATACAAGTCAGGTTTTTACCGATCGCCTTATTCAACAATACTGCTGTAACAGAAGAATCAACACCACCCGACAAAGCCAGGATGACTTTATCATTACTCAACTTCTTCTTCAGCTCGGCAACAGTCGATTCAATGAAGGAAGCCGGAGTCCAGTCCTTGGCACAACCACAAATATTCAGGAAGTTGTCCAATAACTTCGTACCATCAGTCGTATGGAATACTTCCGGATGGAATTGTACGCCCCAGGTCTTTTCACCTTCAATATGATATGCTGCGTTTTGTACATCATTTGTACTGGCAATAATCTTGAAGTTGTCGGGCAACTGGGTAATTGTATCGCCGTGCGACATCCAAATTTGTGAACCCGGCTCAATACCTTTGAACAAAGGATCTTGAGGATCAATAGAAGTCAGGTTGGCCCGACCATATTCACGTGAATTGGCTGGCTCCACTTTTCCGCCAGACGAATAGGCTATAAATTGCGCGCCATAACAAATACCCAATACCGGATATTTGCCACGTATTTGGCTGAGATCAATTTTAAAGGCACTTTCATCGTAAACAGAATAAGGACTTCCCGAAAGGATCACTCCTTTTACATCTGTCGCATCATGCGGAAACTTGTTGTACGGAACGATTTCGCAGTACATATTCAACTCTCTGACACGTCGGCCTATGAGCTGCGTAGTCTGCGAACCGAAATCAAGAATAATAAGTCTTTCGTGCATGCGATTATCTTTATTAGATTGTTTGTGCAAAGGTAATAAATATTGCCGGATTAAACAGAACGACAGACCTATTTCTTCCCTTCCTGAATAGAAAAAGAATATAGTATAATGAAATCGGAAGAAATTATCGTTCCGGTTCTGGCTTTTCCAACTACTTTTGCAACCAAGATATTAACTAAACAATCGAAGGATCATGATACAGATTAAACCTTTTTTACTGGCTGGAATTTCCGGTTTGTTTTCGGTGTTCTCACTGACGGCACAATCGTCGCCCGAAGAAGTTCATGTACTGCAGAAACAAATTCTGAATGAAGGCTTAATGACACAAGTGGACCAAATGGCTCGCCAAGTTGCTTCCGGTGGATTTAATGCTGGCGACGGATATGGCGAAGTCTGGATACGCGACTATAATACTTTTATCGAACTGGCCATGGAAGTCATGCCCGACGAAGCCATCCGTTCCAATCTGAATACTTTCTTTCACTTCCAAGGAAAAACCGGGGATATTGTAGATGGTTTCCTGGATATCAAGAAAGCGGAAATAGGAAAAGAAGGTGGATATAAATATCGCCTGTCGGAAACGGAGCCTCGCTTTGCGGCACACAAGAACACCGTGGAAACGGATCAGGAGGCTTCGTTGATCCAGGCTATTTATAAATATGTAAGGCGGAGTGGCAACACGGCCTATCTGCAGACAAAGATTGAAGGTAAAACGGTCCTCGAACGGATGGAATGGGCGTTGGAATATCTCCTCAACGAGAAGTATAACAAGCAATACGGATTGTTGATCGGTGCGACAACAGCCGACTGGGGCGATGTGCAGCCGGAACATCCGTGGGGCGTCGAGATCGACAAGGATACCCATTTTTCCATCGATATTTACGACAACGCCATGATGGTCTTGGCACTGAACAATTACCTGGAACTGGAAAGCAATACAGCCAAACAACAGAAGTGGACACAGGTGCGCGACGAGTTGAAGAAGAATATCCGCACACACTTGTGGGACGAAAAGAACCGCAAGTTCATTCCGCATATCTATCTTGACGGCTCTCCTTTCCCGGACAGTTTCGATGAGAATCAGATCTATTATCATGGTGGAACCACTATTGCCATCCTGGCTGGCCTGCTCTCGAAAGAGGAAATCAAGGAAGCCAACCAGAAGATGCTGGAGAATATGAAGGCTGCACATGCACAGACCATCGGTCTGACGATGTATCCGACTTATCCGGCCGGCTCATTCAAGAATGTAGGCATGTATCCGTATGGCTATCAGAACGGAGGCGACTGGACCTGGTTTGGCGGACGAATGATCCAGGCACTGATAGAGAATGGTTTTATCCGGGAAGCTTACACTGAAATCTTACCAATGTTGCGGCGCATTGTCAGCAACCAAGGTTTCTATGAATGGTACACGCCGGGTGGCGAACCTAAAGGTTCCGGCACATTCCGGGGCGAGGCTGGTGTCTTGTTTACTGCCATGAACATGTTGAAAGAATGGGCAGAGAACCAACAGGTGCAGTCTTTAGACCAAGCGAAAGGCAGCATGGTCCTATTCACGTTCGGGCAATCGAATTCGGCTAATCACGGACAGGGTTTGTATCAGCCTGCC
>ULYM01064892.1_pt1 | contig 36166 bp, 30 predicted proteins | sample 1962141 | NCBI WGS metagenome assembly ULYM01 (sample SAMEA4835862, study PRJEB28245) | human gut metagenome | biome: gut microbiome; material: fecal sample | place: Denmark | collected 2008
CCTGAATCAGGTTGCCAACTCCTGATTCGCATTAATAATTAAAAGTTAATAATGTACAAGTTCTGCGGCGAGTTTCCGACATTCCACCCGACTGATCTTACCTGTCTGTGTCAGGGGAAGAGTTTCTATCCAAAGAATTTGCTTAGGCTGTTGGTATTTCGGTAGGACAGATTTGACTTGTTCTTCCAGTTCTTTGGGATCAATATTCTTCTCATTGTCTTTTTCTACCAATAAAACCAGAGCTTCCCCAAACTTCGGATGCGGAACCGCTGTTAGGGCAAAGTTAACAGAAATAATAGAACGTAGTGTCTTTTCTACACATTCTGTTTGAATTTTTATACCTCCACTGTTGATTATGTTATCTTTCCGGCCAATAATCTGGAAAGTTCCGTCTGGAAACAGTTCTACTACATCGTTGGTGACAAGCGTTTCGTCGCAGACTTGTGGGGCATGAATGACTAATGTATGATCAGCGGATAACGATATGGATACCGAAGGAAAAGGCGTATAGCGTTCAGATGCTTCTGTTCCGTTCAGTCTTCTCAGTGCAATATGAGAAAGCGTTTCGGTCATTCCGTAGGTAGAATAAATCGTATTCTTCATTTTCCGCAAGGCTGTTTCCAGTTGCTTGTCGATAACTCCTCCACCGATAATAAGGATATCCGTATCTGCCAGTCGGCGGGCTTCCTGGGGCACCGACAATGAATTAAATACTTGCAATGGAATCATGGCGGCAAACCGGAGATGTTCGTTGACATCTGCCAACGGATGACCGGAAGGTTCGCGGACAATGAGCTCTAAACCGGCAACCAAAGCTCTTACAACGACCATCTTGCCGGCAATGTATCGGAGTGGCATACATAGCAACGCTTTGTCTCCCTCTTGAAGATGTAAGGCTTCGCAAGTGATACGCGCACTGTTCATCATCTGTTCTTTCCGGACAAGCAGTTCTTTGGGCGTGCCGGTAGAACCGGAAGTAAAGACACGCAGCGTAGGAGATTTGTCGAACCATTCATCCAGAAACTGCAACAATTCCTGATAGGGATTGTCAGGAAAAGAGGAAAGACCTTTTCTATATGTCTCCATAGAAAAGGTCTTTCCTTCCATTATAAATGAACAGGCTTGCCAGGAAGCCTGCTGTTTACTATCTTTCATCATGCTTTCAGTATTATATTCCCATTCTCCATACAGACATGATCCATGATATTGGCTGGTGGGCGCTGGGCCTGCAGTTCTTTCTTCATGAAATCCATAAATGGAGCCACATGGGCAAAATATTTCTTATAACCTTTACATAAGTAATTGAGTCCGGACTCACCGTCGGCGGTATGCAGGAAACGATTCTTCGGACATTCTCCGTTGCAGGCAAACAAAAACTCACATTGTTTGCACACTTGCGGAAGTTTTTCGTACTTATCAGCACCGAATTGCAGCTGTTTCGGACTGTACATCATTTCTGTCAATGTCTGTGTCCGGATATTTCCGAGTTTGTAGGCAGGAAAAACGAAATGGTCGCAGGCATATACGTCGCCATTGAATTCCATCACTCCGGCATGACCACAGGTCTTTGCCATCGAACAAACGCCTGGTTGCACACCAACCCAATTGGCCAAAGTCGCATCAAAAATCTGAATGAAGAAGTTTCCTACATCTTTTTGTACCCATTCATCAAACAAGGCACACAAGAAGTCGCCCCATTTGCCGGGATCAACCGAGAAAGGAGCCAACTTAATGCTTGCATCCTGCTGCTCGGGTGACGTCAGTTTGGTACCGTCTGCATGAAAACCCAGACGTTCAACAATAGGAGCGAACTGGATATAATGACAATCTATCTCTTTGAAGAAACGATAAAACTCCAATGGATAATCTACATTATAATCATTTACGACAGCCATTCCATTATATTCCACGCCATGTTTCTTGAGAAGCTCTATTCCTTTCATGACTTTATAAAAGGAAGGCATACCCTGCCGGTTTCTCCGGTATTCATCGTGAAACTCCTGCGGACCGTCAATCGACACACCTACCAGAAAGTTGTTTTCCTTGAAGAAACGACACCATTCGTCGTTCAACAAGGTTCCGTTCGTCTGAATGCAATTGTCAACTCTTCTGCCTTTGGCATATTTCTGTTGCAAAGCCAGTGCTTTCCGGTAGAAACTGATCGGACGCATCAATGTTTCTCCACCATGCCAGGTAAACAGGACTTCCTGCATCGTCTGGCATTCCATATATTGTTGGATGAATTTTTCCAGTAGTTCGTCTGTCAGAATATGATTTTTGACATCCGGATAAAGTTTATCCTTCTCCAGATAATAGCAATAGTCGCAAGCCAGGTTACATACCGAACCAACAGGTTTCAGCATGACATACACAGGCCGTGCGAAAGGTGAAATGTTACTCATGATTTCGATTTTATTTTTTCTTGTAGTTCTTGTAATCAATAACAAATGCTTCACTGATCCAGTTGGCCAAAGCCTGACGGTTATTGCTCAATATAATCCGCTGCTGGTCATATTTGTTCTGGATGTTTCCCAATTCGATAAAAGCAGCCACAGAAGTTGTGTTCCGTAATACAAACAAATCGCGTTTGCTGACTGTTCCACGGAAACCTCTTCCCGGCTGGTGATGTGCATATTTACGTTGAAAGACATTCTTCATCGTATTGGTTAAGTTCCGACTTGCTCTCGAACCGGTATTATAGAAATAGACATCGGTCTGTTTGCTCCGACTTCGACTGTCAACATGGATGAACAATGCTCTTTTATAACTTTCCTTATCCGATTTATTCAGTTGGTTGATCTTGTCGCAACGTTGTTGCAGGCGACGGACCTGATTGAGAGGAATGGCTTTCCCCATACAAGTCTCCCGTTTACTGTTCTTTAAATACATATCATTACGAATACCGTCTTTTGAATCTTGGATAATGATATGTACTTTGGCGCCACGTATCATCAGGTTTCGGGCAATGCGGAGGATAATGTCGTAGGCGTATTCATCTTCATGCAGTTCATGATTCCCCATTTTCCCGATAGCTCCCGGATCTGGTCCGCCATGTCCGCTAACCAAGTAGAAGCAAGCCCCTTTCAATTCGTTAGATTCAACGTTGTAGGAAGCTAAGTTTTTTCCAAATAAAGGCTCATATCCTTTGCGACGTTTCGAAGTCGATTCTGATTTCGCTGGCTGTTCGTCCTCCTTTAATGGAGGAATGGTGTATTTGACACCGGTGATCAGCATATTGTTTCTGCCTAACTTTGATTTGTTCAGCCGGATAAATTCTTTCTGATAATAACTGCCTGTCCGGTTGAATCGTTTCAGAAATAGTTCGATTCCTTCTCCATTTTTGGGATAGGCTTTTTCTTGTGCTCCCAAGTTTGCTGGAAGCACAAAGAAAAGTAAGATCAATAATATAATGTATTTGTGTTTCATCTTCATTTTATGAGGCGTTTATAAATTTCCCGGGTTAAATAAATATCATACGAAGCATTATGCAGCTTGTCGGATTCAAGCTCGATTCCTAGCGCACGGGCTACTGTTTCTTGTTTGAAGTCAGGCATCTTATGGCGTTCTTCCAATAAATGTTGGGTAGCCAAGACCATCACATCAATCGAGTTTACCCAAAACCAGGAATAAAAGTAATTGTCTCCGTTCTGAACGAAAAACGCTTTCAGGAAATAGTTGTCGAACGAAACATTGTTGTAACCGGCCAAAAAGAACTTGTCACTACGGTCATATTTATCGACATATTTGGAAAGCATCTGCGTGAACTGCTTGTAGACTTCCTCCATCGGAGGGTAGGCAAATATCTGTTCTTTGGTTACGTGGCATATTTTCAATGCTTCTTCATCAACATCACACTGAGGATTCGGACGGACATGGAAATTAAAGGATTCCTTGCATTCTCCATCAATTACAATTTCACCACTGATTTGATGAATCCCGTTTCGCCAATAACGAATCCCGGTCGTTTCCAGATCAAAAAAGAGTATTTTCATCTTCTATACATTATTATATGTGCGGAACAAAGATACAGATATTTTTAGGATAAAGTATTTTTGTCCGGCGGAAAAGTATCCGGATCGTAAATGAAAGTTGGAAAACCGCCGAGATATTCTTTAGTTCACGTCGAGGATTACTTAGTTCACACCGTGGATTACTTAGTTCACGACGTGGATTAAGTAGTTCACGGCGTGAACTAAAGAATTACCGGTAATTTCTGTATCTTTTCCCAGTGAGCCGGAATAGAATTAAAAAGTCTGTTTCAGATTATCTTGGATGTTTTTTAGTCAAAAAGCGAGGTTATCCCAAGATTAATCAGTAAGTTTGCAAACAACCTAAAACACAAATTAAAATGTATAAAAGACTTTTCTATACTTGCACGCTGGCTGGCGCATTATTGGCCAATATGTCGTGTACAAGTACACCGGACACATCGGTGTCGGAGATCAACATCATTCCTTTACCCAGTTCCATCCCCCAGGAATCCGGTTCGTTTCTATTGAAAGACGGAATGACGATTGGTATTTCAGACAAATCATTAATGCCTGCGGCCGAGTACTTATCATCGCTGCTAAATCGTTCAACAGGCTATCATTTATCCATCCAGGAAGGAGAGGAAGGAGATATCCAATTGTCGTTGGCCGACAGCTTTTCTCCGAAGGAAGGTAGCTATTCTCTACACATAGACAAGAAAAAGGTTACGATTTCATCGGGTAATTACGGAGGCTTTATTGCCGGAATCCAGACAATTCGCCAGCTTTTCCCTGCCGAGATTGAATCAATGACGGAACTGCCGGGTAATACTTGGACTTTACCTGCCGTAACCATTACAGACGAACCTCGTTTCAGTTGGAGAGGTGTGATGCTGGACGTTTCCCGTCATTTCTATTCTCCGGATGAAGTGAAGGAATTGCTCGATTTGATGGCTCTTTACAAACTAAATAAATTTCACTGGCATCTGACAGACGACCAGGGATGGCGTATTGAAATCAAGAAATATCCGCTGCTGACTGAAAAAGGAGCGTGGCGTCCGTTTAATTCGCAAGATCGGGAATGTATGCGTCGGGCTCAAGCTGAAGACAACTCTGATTTTGAGATTCCCGCCGAGAAGCTGCGCATCGTTCAGGGAGACACTTTGTACGGAGGCTTTTATACACAGGAAGAAATCAAGGAGATCGTCAGATATGCCGGTATTCGCGGAATTGACGTGATACCAGAAATTGATATGCCGGGGCACATGCTGGCGGCAGTCAGTAACTACGGCGGTGTTTCCTGCTTGGCACAAACGGGCTGGGGAAAGACGTTTTCATCGCCGGTTTGCCCGGGAAAAGAATCGGCTTTAGAGTTCTGTAAAAACGTTTATGCCGAGGTCATTCCTCTGTTCCCTTATAAATATATTCACCTGGGAGCGGATGAAGTAGAAAAAACGAACTGGAAGAAATGTCCGGATTGCCAGAAACGGATGAAAGAAGAAGGATTGAAAACTGAAGAAGAATTGCAATCGTGGTTTGTTCATTATATGGAACACTTCTTCAACGAACATGGTAAGAATCTGATCGGTTGGGATGAAATATTGGAAGGTGGACTTTCAGAAACGGCAACTATTATGTGGTGGCGCAATTGGTATCCGCAATCGCTGCCGGAAGCAACGGCCCAGGGAAATCAGGCTATTTATTGTCCGAATGCGAATTTCTATCTGGATGTACAACAAGATCGTAAATCCGTCAGAAACCTCTATGAATATGTGCTGGCTCCTGATTCCTTAAGCGAGGCACAGCGTAGTCTGATCTTAGGCGCTCAAGGAAATATCTGGTGCGAATGGATTCCGTCTCGTGAACGAATGCAATATATGGCTTTCCCACGGGTAATGGCACTGGCGGAGAAAACATGGAGCAATCCGGATATGTGTTACTGGGATGATTTCCAAAAACGCATGATTGGTCAATTCGAACGTTTGAATATCCTGGATGTAAATTATCGCACTCCGGATTTGGAAGGTTTCCATGCTGTCAATGCCTTCGTTGGAGAAACGAACGTTTGTGTTACATGCGCAGATCCAAGTGTGGAAATCCATTATACCACAAATGGTACAATACCAACATTGGAATCACCGGCTTATACAGGACCGATGAAAATAAACGAATCCACCGATTATATCTTCCGTACCTTTAAAGCAAACGGAAAGGCAGGAGATATCTTCCGTACCCGTTACGTAAAGCAGGAATATGCTCCGGCAGATGCCAATGCCCAGCCACAAAAGACCGGACTTCAGGCCACATGGCACGAAGGACGTTTTGACTCGTGTGCTGCTATTCAAAAGATTCCAGCAAAAGGAACATTCGAAATCACAGATGTAACGATTCCATCGGAAGTGAAAGGAGACATCGGATTAGTAATCAAAGGCTACATTAATATTCCGGCTGAAGGAGTTTATACGTTCTCATTGCTTTCGGACGACGGAAGTATTCTGAAGATTGACGATGAAATCGTCGTGAACAACGACGGGTCTCATGCTCCGGCCGAAATATCCGGACAAAGAGCACTGGCGAAAGGCTTGCATCCAATAGAAGTACAATACTTTGATTATAACGGTGGATTGCTGCAACTTAACGTATATGATCCATCCGGAAAGAAGATGGATGTAAATACAGGAATATATGCTTATTGATTGAATCGGGCATGACGTCCCAGTTAAGCATGAAAACAGAGAGTTGTTTAAGTATTGATTTAAGAAAAGAAGGATAAATCCTTGTCAATAGCCTAATTGATCTGCTTAAACAACTCTCTGAAAATAATAAGCAAAGGCTAAAGGACTGATTTTTTATTCTTTTTGTCGATTTTTTTAGAGAGAAGTTGTGATAATATTAAATTTATTTATACCTTTGCAACCCGTAAGCGGTAAATAACCGCTATCCAAGAAAACACTTCCGCTCTGTTCGTGATGCTAGTTCAGAAAAGAAGTTTCTGAGAAAAAGAAATACGATTTGTATGTCAGAGGAGGCGTGCGGGTCTTTTTCTTTATAGAGATTATTTTTCGAATCATTACATGTAATAAAAAGAAGATAGAGATGTCTAAAATTTGTCAAATTACCGGAAAAAAAGCAATGGTTGGCAACAACGTTTCTCACTCTAAGAGAAGAACGAAACGTAAGTTTGATGTTAACCTGTTTACAAAAAAGTTCTATTGGGTAGAACAGGATTGCTGGATTAGCCTGAAGATCTCTGCAGCAGGCTTGCGTACAATTAACAAATTAGGATTGGATGCTGCTATTAAAATGGCTGCTGAAAAGGGTTATTTAAACGCTTAATAGGAGGATTTAAACAATGGCAAAGAAAGCAAAAGGAAACAGAGTTCAGGTTATTCTGGAATGTACTGAACACAAAGACAGCGGTATGCCGGGTACTTCTCGTTATATCACTACTAAAAACAGAAAGAATACAACTCAGCGATTGGAATTGATGAAATACAATCCGATTCTGAAGAAGATGACTTTACATAAAGAAATTAAGTAATAGGAGATTTAAACAATGGCAAAGAAAGCAGTTGCAACATTTAAGAAAGGTGATGGACGTACTTTCTCTAAAGTAATCAAGATGGTAAAGTCTCCGAAAACCGGTGCTTACATCTTCCAGGAAGAAATGATCCCGAATGAAGCTGTTAAAGATTATTTCAACAAATAATTCTTGAGGATAAAGAAATAAGAAAAGAGGCTTTTTCCCGTCAAAAAGGGAGAAAGCCTCTTTTTTGTTCCCAAATTAATCCTTAACTTTGTGTCTTGAGCCGTACAAAGCGATAGACTTATACGGTACTTATAACGGATGTAAAATATAAACACATATACTATGAAGTTTGATGTTTCAAGTACTGCATTGTCTTCTCGTCTGCAAGTGGCGAGCAAGGTAATTGCTGCGAAAAATTCATTGCCCATTTTGGACAACTTTCTCTTTAGTCTGGAAGGAGATATGCTGACAATTACAGCAGCTGATTCAGAAACACGTTTGGTAACAACTGTACAGGTGATGAACGCACAAGGTTCAGGTGTTTTTGCTTTGTCTGCCAAAAACATTCTTGATCCGTTGAAGGAATTGCCGGAACAGCCCTTGACTTTTGATATTAATGACGAGAATCTGGAAATCTTTATCTATTTCCAGAATGGAAAATATAACTTCATCGGAGCCAGAGGCGATTTATATCCTCAGCAGAAACCGCTGAAAGAAAATGCCATTTCCATGACCATGGATAGTAAGACGCTGCTAAGTGGCATCTCCCGTTCGTTATTTGCTACGGCAGATGATGAATTACGTCCGGTAATGAATGGTGTTTATTTTGATATCCAGCCTGATAATTTGACTTTCGTTGCATCGGATGGCCGTAAGCTGATTCGTTTGCGTAATTTCTCAGTGAAAAGTGAACAACGGGCAGCTTTTATCTTACCGAAGAAACCGGCCAATCTGCTTAAAAATATTCTGTCGAAAGACGAAGGCGTGACAATGATCAAATTCGATGAAAACAATGTGCATTTCATCAGTGACAGTTTCGAGATGGTTTGCCGGCTGATCGAAGGACGTTATCCGAATTACAATAGCGTCATTCCACAGGAAAATCCTTATAAGGTAACGATCGACCGTGTATCTTTCCTGACAGCTCTGAAACGTGTTTCTGTCTTTTCACAGTCAAGCAGTTTGATCAAGTTGCAATTAAAAACCAATGAGCTGACTATTTTTGGTCAGGATATCGATTTTTCGATCGCTGCAGAAGAACATATTCCATGTCAATATAATAGTCCGGAATTAAGTATTGGTTTCAACTCTACTTATCTGATTGAAATTCTAAGCAACATCAGTTCGGAATCAATTGTATTCGAGTTGGCAGATCCTTCTCGTGCAGGTGTTATCGTACCGGAAGTAAATGAGGAAAATGAGGACTTATTGACCTTGCTGATGCCAATGATGTTGAACGATTAAAGCGTTATACTATGCAATTGAATCTGAAAAATCCGTTGGTTTTCTTTGATTTGGAAACAACCGGAATTGACATTGTCAAGGATCGCATCATAGAGATATCGTATGTAAAGGTTTTTCCGAACGGAAAAGAAGAGAGTAAAACCATGCGTATTAATCCGGGAATGCCGATTCCACCGGCTTCTACAGCTATTCATGGCATTACGGATGATGATGTAAAGGATTGTCCTTTGTTTAAGAACGTAGCCAAACAATTGGCTGCCCAAATCGAAGGGTGCGATCTGGCCGGATACAATTCAAATCGCTTTGACATTCCTCTCTTGGCAGAAGAGTTCTTGCGTGCCGGCGTTGATATCGATCTGACACGAAGAAAATTTATTGACGTGCAGACTATTTTCTACAAAATGGAACAACGTACGTTGGCTGCTGCCTACAAATTCTATTGTCAGAAATCACTTGAGAATGCACATACGGCGGCAGCTGATACGATGGCCACTTATGAGGTTTTGAAAGCCCAGCTGGATCGTTATCCGGAGTTGAAGAATGATGTGACATTTTTATCTGAATTCTCCAGCTTCACCAACAACGTTGATTTTGCCGGCCGGATGGTTTATAATGAAAAGAATCAGGAAGTATTCAATTTTGGTAAGTACAAAGGTCGCCTGGTTGAAGAAGTTCTCAAACAAGAACCGGCTTATTATAGTTGGATGATGAATGGAGATTTCCCGTTAAACACCAAGCAGAAGCTGACAGAAATCAAACTGCGCGGATTTAATGCAAAATAAAGTCTGATTTGTATGCTGAAAGGAAAACATATCATCTTAGGAATTACCGGAAGTATTGCGGCTTATAAAGCCGCCTATATTATTCGGGCATTGGTCAAAAAAGGAGCAGAAGTACAAGTTGTTATCACTCCGGCCGGAAAAGAATTCATCACCCCGATAACTTTATCGGCATTGAGTAGTAATCCGGTCATCAGTGAGTTCTTTTCCAATCGAGACGGCTCTTGGCATAGTCATGTAGATCTGGGATTATGGGCTGATGCGATGTTGATTGCACCGGCTACCGCTTCTACCATTGGAAAGATGGCAAACGGTATAGCAGATAATATGTTAGTGACAACTTATTTGTCTTGTAAAGCTCCCGTATTCATTGCTCCAGCCATGGACTTGGATATGTTTGCCCATCCGACGACACAGCAGAATCTGGATCGGCTCCGCTCATTCGGCAACCATATTATAGAACCCGCCGAAGGTGAACTGGCCAGTCATCTGGTAGGAAAAGGACGCATGGAGGAATCCGACAAAATTGTAGCTACACTGGAAGCCTTCTTTGATGAATCGATGACATTAAAGGATAAAAAAATCTTAATAACAGCCGGTCCGACGTATGAAAAGATAGATCCGGTCCGTTTTATAGGAAATTATTCTTCAGGGAAAATGGGATATGCTTTGGCAGAAGCGTGTGCAGCACGTGGGGCAGAAGTATTTCTGGTGAGTGGTCCGGTTTCCTTACAGGCCAAACATCCGTCAATCCATCGGATTTCCATCGAATCGGCAGAAGAGATGTACCAATGTGCCATGGATGTCTTTCCTTCGGTCGATGCAGCCATCTTATGTGCAGCTGTTGCTGATTACAGACCCGAGATGACTTCTGCAGAAAAGATCAAAAGGGAATCGACAGGAGAGATGATGTTGAAGCTGGTTCCAAATAAGGATATTGCCGCATCTTTAGGACAAATAAAGAAGGCAGACCAAATATTGGTCGGTTTTGCTCTGGAGACATCGGATGAAGTGCATCATGCAACCGATAAGCTAAAGAGAAAGAATCTGGACTTTATCGTATTGAATTCTTTGCGTGATCAGGGTGCCGGTTTCCGATGTGACACAAACAAAATATCTATTCTGGATCAAGAAGGAACACTGACTGAATATCCGTTGAAGAGTAAACAGGAGGTAGCTGTAGATATTATTAATAAGTTAGTTTCACGATTGAAATGAGAGGAAGAAAACTATTGGGATTGTTGGTAGCAGGAATATGTTCGGTCTCCACGATGGCACAAATATCGAACAACGGAGAGTTGAATGCCCGCATCACTATTAACAGTGACAAGATACAGGGAACGGACAAATCAGTTTTTACGACTTTGCAGACGGCATTGACCGAGTTTGTCAATAACAGACGCTGGACTGATGCCACGTTTGCTGTCAACGAACGGATCGATTGTTCAATGACCATCATCCTGAGTGAACAATCCGACAATAGTTATAAAGGAGAAATCCAGGTACAGGCTACCCGGCCGGTGTACAATTCCTCTTATCTGACTACGCTATTCAATTATCGGGACACGGAGCTTGATTTCGAATATGCCCAGTTTGAACAACTGGAATATAATGAGAACTCGCTAAGCAGTAATCTGACTGCAACGGTGATGTTCTACATTTATGTCATCTTGGGACTTGATTTCGACAGTTTTTCTCCGCTTGGAGGCAAAGCTTATTTCGAGAGAGCCCAGCAAATCGTCAACATGGCTCAGTCTCAGGGAACATGGAGTGGCTGGAAAGCTTTCGACAAAGATGACAACCGACATGGATTGATTACGGCCTTGACCGACAATACATCGGAGAAGTTCCGGAATTTCTGGTATACGTATCATCGGAAAGGCTTGGATGAAATGGCTGGTAATCCGGATCGGGGAAGAACTACGATTATTGAGGCTTTGCCGGTTCTGGAAGAAGTGAAAAGTGCCCGTCCAACATCTGTGATCATGCGTGTATTCTCGGATGCGAAATTAGACGAATTGGTCCTGATTTATTCAAAGGCGACTACGCAGGAAAAACAGGAAGGATATAAATTACTATATGAATTGTATCCGACCGAAACCAAGCGCCTGGAATCATTGCAAAAGTAATTGAACTATGCTGAATTCATTATTTATCCGGAATTTTGTCTTAATTGACAGCCTGGATATTCAATTTGATAAAGGTTTTTCAGTCATTACAGGTGAAACCGGTGCCGGGAAATCCATTATTCTCGGAGCTTTATCGTTAGTTCTAGGACAACGAGCTGACGGGAAAAGTATCAAAAAGGGAGCAGACAAATGTGTTATTGAAGTTTCATTCGATATTTCCAAATACCAGCTCGAGCCATTTTTCCTTGAAAATGATCTGGAGTACGACGCTTCAAGCTGTATCTTGCGGAGAGAACTCTTTTCTTCCGGAAAATCCCGTGCTTTTGTCAACGATTCACCCGTTCCTCTTTCTATCCTGAAAGAATTAGGAAACCGACTGATTGATATTCATTCCCAGCATCAGAACTTACTGTTGGGTGACAGCCGTTTCCAATTGCGAGTCTTGGATGTCATGGCCGAAAATGATATTCTGCTGATTCTCTATAAAAAAGAATTCTTGCGTTACCAAGGCTTAAAACGGGAATTGAAAGCGTTGTTGCAGAAAGCGGAACAGAGTAAACAGGATGAAGATTACATCCGCTTCCAACTGGATCAATTGAAAGAAGCATCTCTCTCGCCCGGCGAACAGGAAGAACTGGAACAGGAACAGGAGACTTTATCCCATGCAGAAGAAATAAAAGGTTCGCTATATAAAATAAGTGAATTGCTGGATGGCGAAGAAATGGGCAGTATCCAATTGATTAAAGAAGCCTTGTCGTTGGCTGACGGATTGGAACGCTATTATCCGAAAGCCAAAGACTTTGCCGAACGGTTGCGATCTGCCTATATTGACCTGAATGATCTGGCTTCTGAAGCAGACAGTCAGAAGGAAGACATTGAATTTAATCCCGGGCGTCTGGAATGGGTTAATGACCGGTTGAATCTGATTTATACGTTGGAACAAAAACACCGGGTTTCGAGTGTGGACGAACTATTGGTACTGCAGGAACAATATGAGAAACAATTGAGTGAAATCAGTTCATATGATCAGTTGATTGAAGAATTGAATCAGCAATTGGAGGTTTCACATGCCGAGTTATTGCAGCAGGCAGGTGTTTTAAGTGTTCAACGGAGAGTAGCGGCAAATACGATTGCAGAACAACTGGTGAAAATGGTTTCACCGCTGGGAATGCCGAATATCCGTTTCCAGGTAGATATGACTACCCGTCTGGAACCGGAAGCTGATGGAATGGATGATATCTGTTTCATGTTCTCTGCCAACAAGAATGGAGAGTTACAACCCGTAGCTCAAACTGCATCAGGTGGTGAAATTTCCCGATTAATGCTGTGTATCAAAGCTATGATTGCTGGTTTTACAGCTTTACCAACCATTATATTTGATGAAATAGATACCGGAGTTTCAGGTGATATAGCCGACAAGATGGGAAATATCATGCAGGATTTAGGCTCGAAGATGCAGGTCTTTGCCATTACCCATTTACCTCAGATTGCCGCAAAAGGTTCAGCTCATTACTTTGTCTATAAGGAAGATCGGGAAGATGGCACTGCTACACAGATCAAACGCCTGTCGGATAAAGAACGAATCAACGAAGTAGCCCGGATGCTGAGCGGTGCATCGCTGACGAAAGCATCTTTAGCAAATGCTAAAGATTTATTAAGGAAAGGACGATAAACTTTCGGACTATTGCCAGGTCTTATTACTAAAAGAATTTCCTATTATTCACTTTTAAAGAGAGTAAGCTATGAAACGATTAATTTGGATAGGATTTTTGGTATTGCTATTTAGTTTACCTGCTTATAGTCAATTCTGGATTCATTTTGAATGGAATGCACCGATGTGTCGTGAATGTCGCTGGATGGAACAGACATTACATCTATCTCCTTGGGCAGCCAAAGAGTATCATAAGATCATTCATAAATATGGTCGAAAGATAGAACACGAGGCTTTGAAAGATTGCCGGTATTGGGATCATTCAGCTCAGATTATCTATCGTCTGCGTATGGAGAGAGACCGGAGACTACAACGGATTCTTTCACCCCGTCAATTTGAACTGTATGTATATTATATTCGGGAAACTCCTCAACGGATTCACGATTATATCGGTTGGTATGATAACCCGCATTATCCGAACTATCATCCCACACGAAACTGTTACTGGTATGAAGATTCGTATTGGAGAGGAGATTGGACTTATGCCAAGGGAAATTGGATTTGCCATTTCGATGCCCACGGTTGGTATCCCGGTAAATATTCCCGTCCGACACCGCCTCCGCCACCACATAAGCCGGCACCAAGGCCACCTCATCATCAACCTGTTCGGCCAGAAAAGCCCATGGCTCCTCGGTCGCCTGTAGGCAGACCTGTTCCTCCGGCTCATGAAGGAAGGCCGTCCGGCAGACCGGAGAAACCGTCAAAAGGTCCTTCTTATCAACAGGATAAAGATCATAAAAAGGATCATCCTTCCAAAGGTTCCGGCAGATATTCCGGACATAAAGATAGCAGCGACAGCGACCGTAAATCCGGAATCAGAGGTGTAGGTCGTCAAGCCTGATTTATGATAATTATAAAACTCCTGAGAATCATTTTCAAATCTCGTTACTTTTGAAATCGATTCTCAGGAGTTTTATTTTTAAATACTAAGGAAAAGATTTTGAGGTTTGCTGAGATAAGAATACTTTTGTATGAAGTAGAAAAACAGGCAACCTGTAATAGTAAAATATATATGAATAAAACAAACTCAGTTGTGCTGGTTTCAGGCACAATCATTTTAGCGTTAGGAACCGGATGTCATTCCAAAACTTCGGAAAAGACAACCGCAGAGCAACAACAGAAACCAAACATCATCTTCATTCTATGCGATGATATGGGATATGGTGATTTGGCTTGTTATGGACAGAAATATATTGAGACGCCTAATCTGGACCGTTTGGCTGCAGAAGGTATGCTTTTCACGCAGGCCTATGCCGGAAGTCCTGTCAGTGCCCCGTCGAGAGCATCGTTGATGACCGGACAACATACCGGACATTGCAAGATCCGTGGAAACAAGGAATACTGGAGTGGCGAAATGATGTACGGACAGAATAAGGAATACACGGTGACAGGGCAGATGCCTTACGATACCGCTCATATCATTCTTCCCGAAATCATGAAAGCCAATGGATATACAACAGGTATGTTTGGTAAATGGGCCGGCGGTTATGAAGGCTCGGAATCAACGCCCGATAAACGAGGTATCGATGAATACTACGGATATATCTGCCAATTCCAGGCTCATTTATATTATCCGAACTTCATGAACCGGTATAGTAAATCGGCAGGAGATACAGCGGTAATCCGTATTCCTTTGGAACAGAATATTGAACATGCCATGTATGGTGATGATTACCGCAACCGTACTCAATATTCGGCGGATCTGATACACCAGCAAGCAATGGAATGGATTGGTAAGCAAGACGGAAAACAACCTTTCTATGGCTTCCTGACTTATACTTTACCTCATGCCGAGTTGGTACAACCGCAAGATTCGATTGTACAGTATTACATGGAGAAATTCCAGAATGACAAATCCTATCCAGGTTCAGAAGGTTCGCGATATAATCCGATTATGCATACACATGCCCAGTTTGCTGCCATGATTACCCGTTTGGATACTTATGTAGGCGAAATTATGCAATTGCTGGATAAGAAAGGCTTGGCAGAGAATACCATTATCATGTTCTCGAGTGACAACGGGCCTCATGAAGAGGGCGGAGCTGATCCGGAATTCTTTGGTAGGGACGGTAAATTGAGAGGATTGAAGCGTCAGTGTTATGAAGGCGGTATTCGTGTACCGTTTATCGTCCGTTGGCCAGGAAAAGTTCAGGCAGGTTCAGTGAATGATCATATCTGTGCATTCTACGATATCATGCCTACATTCTGTGATCTGATAGGAGAACAAGATTATGTAGCTAAATACATGAATCCGGAAAAAGCGGTAGATTATTTCGATGGCATTTCGTTTGCTCCGACTTTATTAGGGCAAGCCGGACAGAAGCAGCATGATTTCCTTTACTGGGAATTTGAAGAGACTGATCAAATCGGTGTCCGCATGGGCGATTGGAAAATGGTTGTCAAGAAAGGCCAGCCACATTTATATAACCTGGCTACCGATTTGCATGAAGATCATGACGTAGCAGCCGAATATCCGGATATTATTCAGCAAATGAAAGAAGTCATTGCAAAACAGCATATCGAAAGTCCGGACTTTAAAGTAACGTTGCCTGAATAGACACACTAGCTCTAGTGAGACTGACACATCAAGACAGGTGTTTATGAACCATCAGTGTTAGTGGAACAGTCTCACTAGAGCAGATGCTACTTCAGGAACTTTTTTCCTTTATTATACCTTTCCATAAATGTTGAACCAATCGGACAAAAGAAGCCTCTTCGAACAACTGTTTAAGAAGAATTATTCTCGTTTATGTGGACTCGCTTATCAATATCTGAACGATGTAGAAGAGTCAAAAGACGTTGTAAATGATATCTTCGAGATAGTTTGGAACAAATTTCATACGCTTCAGATGGATACTATAGATACTTATCTGATGAAAAGCATTAGAAACAGATGTTTAAACTTGCTGGAACATCGGAAAGTACAACAACAATATGGAACTTCTTTCTCAGTATCAGATTTGTTTGAGGAAGAAATGGATTGGGTGGATAGAGAACGGACACTGGAAAAGATAGAATCCGTCTGTAAAGAGTTACCGGATAAAACCCGATATATATTGAGCCAATGTTACTTTCATCATAAGACTTATAAAGAAGTAGCCTCGGAATTACAAATTACACCCGATGCCGTCAAGAAACATATCGTGAAAGCCTTAAAAATATTACGGGAAGCCACGGAAGTCTGAATAAAATCAACAATCATGGTGGTTATGGAAGAAAAAGATCAAAAAGACAAAAGGAACCAAACAGAAACCTCGGAAAAGGAATTTGAATCCTTGTCCAATACAGATGTTCAGTTGTTACGGGAGGCCGGACGTATATGTGCTGAGCAAGATATTGAAAAGATGTTCCCTGCAGATCGAGCTTGGGAAGATTTTTCCCGTAAAAGGAAACGGACAAACCGACAACGCATTCTTTATGCAATGGTAGGAGCTGCAGCTGTTATCTTCATTGCCGTAATCGGATACCGTTCTTTCATATCAGAATCAGGAACCTCCAGCTATAACCTATTTACTGCCACTAAAGAAGAAACAGGATGTATCCTGACTAGTCCGGATGGATCAATGGAAGTTATTGTAAAGGATGAGTTGAATTTACTGGATGAAACCTATCAGGGGAAAGATCATTATACGATAGAAACACCATCAGGGAAAAACCTTCGGGTGATATTGCCAGATAGCAGTCAAGTGCTCTTAAACGCACATAGCCGATTGAGTTATACGCAGAAGAAGGAACGACTTGCTACATTGGAGGGTGAAGCTTATTTTGAAGTCAGGAAAGAGAAAGAACATCCGTTTGTCGTACAGGCAGGAACCGCCAGAGCTTGTGTATTGGGAACAAGCTTTAATATCAGGCATTACGAACAGGAACAAATACATATCACCTTGCTGACCGGAAGCCTGGCTATTGAATCGGAAGCTACAAATAACCCGGAAATCATGAAGCCGGGAGATGATGCGTCTTTGCTGGAAGACGGACAGATTATCATTCAGGAAAAAGGAGAGACGTCTCGTCCGATGTGGACATCCGGATATTTTTCGTTTGACGACGCTCCTCTATCGGAAGTCCTTTGTGAATTAGGGCGCTGGTATAATATCAATGTAACGGTTCTTCATCCGGAAGCGACGACACGAAATCTTCATTTCAAATGTAAACGTTCATTGGAACTGGATGATATCCTTGAAATCCTGAATGAACTGGGTGGATTTCGGCTGGTAAAGAAAGAAAATACCATTTTTGTGCAATAAATACAGTACCCGATTTTCATTTTACCTGTATTTACCATAAAGGCACGATTAGAATGCCTTTCTATGGAACTTAAAAGAAGGAATCATGAAAAGAATTATCGGTTGTTCGCTGGTCTTGTGGTGGGGTAGCTGTATGGGGATACAAGCTTTGCCGGAAGTCGATTGTCTCAACAAGGAGTATTATCAGGAAGATCGCATTTCGTTAATTGAAGCATTGAAAGCGTTGGAAACCCATTACGGACAGACTCTTGTCTTTACATATGATGATGTCAGTAAATTTCAGGTAAAGATGACGGAGTGGAAACCGACAATCGAAGAAGCCTTGGATTCTCTCTTAACAGATTTACCGCTGACTTATATCCGCAAACAAAACTTGATTATCATCCGGAAAAAACAGAACAGACCTCGAATACAATCACTCGAGACCGGTACGGCAGGAAAGAAAGCCGAAGGAATAACAGGACGAATCATCAACAAGCAACATCAAGCCATAGAAGCTGCTTTTGTCTGTCTTATTGACTCCGCAAAAGGGCAGCCCGTCAACCAGGCCATTACGGATGCGCAAGGAAGGTTTTCTTTTCCCTGTACGCCGGGAAACATGCGTTTATCCGTTACTTGTCTGGGATACAAACCTTATCTCTCTGCGGTAATGAACGTTGGAGAAGAGCGGGATCTTCCCGTAATTATTTTGGAAGAAGAATCGCAGATATTGGAAAAAGTCGTGGTGATCGGAGAGAAGACGCAGCCGGTACTCGAACAGAAACCCGGTAAGTTGGTATTCAATGTAGAGAATAGCATCAATGCGCAAGGCTCTAATGCTTTTGATGTATTAAAGCAGTTGCCGGGAATTTCCGTCCAGGAAGAGAGCAAGACCATCAGTCTGAACGGAAGGAGTAGCATCTTGATCTTGTTGAATGGCAAACCAACGTATATGCAGCAGGCAGAAATCGTGGATCTGCTTAAATCGACGTCTTCTGCGAATATCAAGCAAATCGAAGTCATGTCGAACGCGTCTGCACAGTACGATGCGGCCGGTTCGGGTGGCATCCTGAATATTGTTCTGAAGAAAAGGAGAGAGACTGGCTTCCAGATGATGATGAACGTCGGGGCGGCTTATTGGTTCAATCCGAAGCAGAATCTGGAGACGGCGTTCAACTATGCTACGGGGAAATGGAATATCTATGGGAATTACAGCCATAACTTCGGCCATTCGAATTTGTATTACGGCAGTGAGCGGAAACAGAACGGGAAGCTCTTCGACAGCCAGTCAACGGATACAGACAAGCGGAATACGGTAGCGGCAACTCTCGGTGCGGATTATCAATTGGCAGAACATCATGCGATCGGCGTACAAGGAACGGGGAACTTTGTATTTGGTCCGGGTTCGATCTATACGTACACCGATGTGTATGATGATTATGCCCGCAGCCATCTCTTGTATTCACTGGCTTCGGAAAGCCAGTATGAGCACCAGAAAGCGGCCCGATATAACTTTAACTTCAATTATACGTATGAGTTGCCAGACGAACGGACGTTTACTTTCGACGTGGATTATGGCTGGTTCGATGGAAATTCACGCATCTATCAGCCCAATACGTATTATTCGCCGGCTGGTGTGTTGGATTCGGTGGGGAATTATCGTTCGTTGGGCGGACGAGACATCCATCTGTATGCCTTGTCTGCCCATTATACTGAGACTGCTGGTCCAGGAGAAATTCGGGGTGGCATGAAGTTTTCCAATGTTTCCTCACAGAATACGTATCAATATTTCCAAGTATTACCTGAGGAAGACGTGCTGGATAAGGATATTTCCAACGATTTCTCGTATCTGGAGTCAATTCTGGCTGCCTACCTTTTATATGATTTCCATTTGGGGGAGAAATGGAATGCCAACGTAGGACTTCGTGCCGAATATACCCATTCGGATGCCCATCTGATGCCGGTAGCGGGAAGCACAAACGAAGAAAGCCATGTTCGGCGGGATTATGTGGATCTTTTCCCTTCGGCAGGAGTTACATTCAAGCCGGACGAGAAGCAAAGCTGGTCGTTGAGTTACGGGAGGCGCATCGACCGTCCGGTCTATTCGGATTTGAACCCGATCGAGCAGGCGCTTGACGGTTTATCAACCTGGAAAGGGAATCCGTTCCTGAAACCTCAGAAAACGAACCGGATCAGTCTGCAATATCAATACGACCGGACTTCGGTAGAAGTTTCTTATTCCCATACGACCGATTACCAAGTACAAGTAACCGACACCTTGGGTCCGGACAAAATCGTAATGGAACCCCGTAATCTGGGAGAACAATCCTATTGGGGCTTCTCGGTTTCGCAGGCTTTGCGGTTATTGCCCGGATGGAATCTGACACTTTCGGGAAATGCCTATTATCTGGATAATCAAATGGCATTCGACGCGCAGCGGTATTATCAGCGGAAACGCTGGGCCGGAAATTTCTCTTTGCAGACCTCATTTCCCTTATTTTGGGGCATACGCTCGGAAGTATTGGGTGTATATCTGACCAAACGGTTGGGTGGCTCGACGGAAGTCATGAATCCGACCGGCTTTGTGGATATTGGCTTTCAGAAGAAGTTCTGTCAGGGAAAAGCAGCTGTCAAATTGTCGGTATCAGATATTTTCTGGTCCAACCGCTGGGGCGACGGTATGAATTACTTTGGCGACTTCGAATCCATCAATTACGGCTATGGAGAATCGCGTATGGTCCGATTAAACTTCACTTACACCTTTGGCGGTTCGGAAAAACGAAAAGAAAAACATTTGAATATCGATTCGGAGTTAAATCGTTTCTAAATGTGGAAACCGGGATTTTATTCTTCTGAGAAAACAGAAGATAAAATACCCGGTTTTATGAATTTTACCCCAAAAGCCATTTATAAGATAGAATCTTATTTCATCAGCTCTCCACTTTCAGAAACCTTGATGTGCACGTCTTTGTCACCCTTTTCAATTTCTATGTCATAATAATTGCCTGTCGGGGTTTCATAAAAGTCGGCATCATCAATCATATAGTCCGGATAGTTGGTCGTAACCGTTGTTTTCACCGCATCGGGCAACGCGTTCGGACGAATATCCCAAGAGGTATAAATCCATTCGTTGGCAGAATTAAATACAACTTCCTTTCCGATATTCTGGTCGATAATATCCACCTCAATGTTCCCGTTATCCCGATCCGTTTCGATGATAACTGCATTCGGATACATTTCTTTTACCTTCGATTCAATGTCGGTCGGAGTCTGTTCCGGCAGATACGGATTATCATTACCGCCCTGATCCGGCTGGTCTTTAATCAGAATTCCATTTGACGAATAATAAAGGTCATATTCAGTTTCTCCGCTTTCCACTTCAATCACATAAACCGTTTCTGTATTAAGACGTTCTACTTTGTCAACATCCTCTATCTTCCAGTTGGCATACTGGCTGGCTTCGAACGAAGTTCTAACGGCTTCCGGTAGTGATTGATAAGGAATGTCAGTCTCCGTCATTACCCAACCATCTGTTCCAAACCAAGCTTCGGCTTCAAAACCATCCCAGCGGAAATCAACGACCGAATAACCATTCTTCTGTTCCCATTCCTCAATCTGGGCATTCGGATACTTGGTTGAAAACTCTTCCTGGATAGCATCTGGCAGATTAGATACATTGATGTTGTCATCGTCATCACAACTTACAAAACTCATTCCGCATACTGTTGCGGCAATCATCGTAAACAACTTGATATTCATAACTCTCTTCATTTTATTTATCTAAATCAATTAATTCAAAATTCTTATTAAACTTCAGTTCCCAGCCATTAGAAAGTTTGGCTTCGTAGGTGTTTCTTTCTTTCTCCAGCTCAATGATCTTGCTGTCTGGATAGTTATCCCGTACATAAACCATAATTTGATTCGGAATCAGAGAAGCTGGCACCTGACTGAATTTACATTTGATTTTTTCCCAATTACCGGAACGGTCGAACTCAACTTTGTCACCATTCACGAAGATAACATCATAATTCTTCCCGAAGAAATCGGATTCCATTTTGGCAAGTGCCACTTTCTTGTTGGCAAAGTTCTGCTTGACGAACTGTTGAGCCGTCTGTGGCAATTCCGAGAACTGGATGGGTTTATCGTCGTCGGCATGAACGGGTATTAACAACGTACTTGCCAATATTAAAGTCATACATATTCTTTTCATTTCAAATCCTCCTTATACTTTCGTTTAATTTCTAAGACAAAGATGGAGGTCAATTCTGAAAAGAATTTGAAATTTTCGGCTTTTTATTCAGTTTTCAGATAGAAAAGTGGAAAAAATGTTTTCCTTCCTGATAATAATAATGTATAGAAAAGTTATATAAGCGGCAAATCGTATCGACAATGGCCAAGCCTAATCCGGTAGATTGTTCTTTCTTCTTCCCCTGATAGAAACGGGTAAAGATTTGTTTCTCGTCTAAAGCGCCGCTCTCTGCGGTGTTGCTGATCACAAAATCATGAGCAGATACTCGGATATCAATTTGTCCGTCTGTTGAATTATGGACAAACGCGTTCTTCAACAGATTGGCAACAAGGATAGACGCCAACGATTCATTCATGCAAACCTCACAAGTAGCCGTTTCTTCTATGGATACATGAATATACTTATAATCGAATACTTCCTTGAAATCTTCCAGGTATTTATGCACGAGCGAATTGATTTGTATCTTCGAACTTTCCGGAAATTGTCCGTTTTCAATCTTCGAAATCAGCAACAGCGACTTATTCAGTTTCGAGATGTGCTCGAGTGTTTGATAGACTTTACTCAATTCTTCCAGCTGACGTTCCGACATAGAGTCATCGTCCATCAGCATTTCAATCCGATTCTGGCAGATCGCCAACGGAGTTTGTATTTCATGCGAAGCATTTCCGATAAACTGTTTCTGCTGTTCATAAATAGCTTCGTTATGAGAAGTACTGCGAATCAAAGCCTCATTCAGTTTACGGAACTCGGTTACATCGGTCGGATTATCCAGCGGACGGTTGTTTTTCCCCAGCGTATAAGTATCCAACCAGTTCAGGAGTTTGTATAAGGGTTTCATATTCTGCCGATAAACCAGAATATTAATCAGCAAGATGGTCAGCAATAAAACACCATAAAGAAACATGATCCAAAACCAGATAGCCGAAATCAAGTCGGCCTTTTCAATGGAAGGCGTCGATACAATCAGCTGATAGAAACGATCGTTACGGTCTTGAAAGATTGTCGTCAGAATCCGGGCCGGTTCTGTTTCTTTCTTTTCTGTTATATAGATCATCGAATCGGCATAGAGAATATGAGGACGTGAAGCCGCATAAGCCGCGTCAACCTCCTGTAGGAAATACTGGTTGTTGGAACCGTTATTATGAGAAGGTAATTTTTCTCCGGCCAAATGTCGGGTAATGATTACTTCCGAATAATCTTCAAGCGCATCATCTACCTCGTCATTGACTTCATCCATCAGGGCAAAGTAAAATAATCCTGCCCAAATAGCCAGGATTACAATCAAGGCGACGGATAAACGTCCTATGACTCGATAGAAAAGTTTCATAATCAGTTGTTCGTATTTAATTTATATCCGATACCATATACGGCTTTGATCTCCGGATTAGCCCCAGCTTCTTTCAGTTTCTTCCGGAGGTTCTTTATCTGTGCATAGATAAAGTCGAAGTTATCAACCTGGTCAATATGATCGCCCCACACTGATTCGGCTAATGTTTGCTTATTAATCAATCGGTTCGGACGATTAATAAAATAGAGTAGGATATCATACTCTTTCCGGCTCAGATCAATCGGTTGTTGATTCACCTTCACTTCGAACGTAGCCGGATTGACTTCTATATTATCCAATGTGATCAGTTTTTCTCCTCCATGATTATTCCTGCGGATCACGCTCTTGATCCGCGCATTCAGCTCGGCCAGGTGAAAGGGTTTGGCTAAATAATCGTCGGCTCCCAAATCCAATCCTGCCACTTTATCTTCCAGAGAATCTTTGGCAGAGATAATGATAACATTCTCTTTCCGTTTTTCTCTCTTGAGTGATTCCAATATTTGCAAGCCACTTCCACCGGGAAGCATGATATCCAACAGGATACAGTCGTAATCATAATCGTCCAGCTTCAATAAAGCTGCCTGATAATTATCGGCAGTTTCGGCAACATACCGTTCCTTTTCCAGAGACTTCTTGATTATCTCCTGCAACGACGGATCATCTTCTATAATTAATATCTTCATGTTATCAGCCACTTGAATAGGAGCAAATGTAATAAAAAACTTTGGGTAAAGTTTATTTTACGCAGAATTTGGACATAAAAAAAGCCAGCCCCGAAAGGCTGGCTTCCTATTATCTGCATGTCAGATACACAATCAATGACATAACATTTCTGGTGTGATCGCTGTAAATTCTTTAGCATCCGACTTACGAAGCTTGATGCTTCCGTCGTTCCAGTTAGAAGGCCAACCGCCAATGATATGACCTAAGAATACAGCTTTGATTTCATGTAATCCCTTTGCCAAAGCAACTGAACTGTCATGACGAGAGAAACGTTTTACTTCACCACCATTGTTTACCAACAATTTACCATCGATCCAAACTTCTTCCAGATCAGAAGAAATGAAATAAACACCGTCTTCCGGAATGTTTACATAACCTGTTGCTACGGCTGCATATTGGTTAACACCACGCATAGACTCGGATGTCTTAACAACCGAACGAATTTCTTTCAGGTCTTTGATAACCGACTTCTTCGTTTCTTTTTGGGCTGCTTCCAGCTCCTTAACGTTCAGATACATGCCGTCAGTTACTTCCATATTCAATCCCGGAGTTGTCTTCGCAACTTCCTTGGCAGGAGCCAGCGACTGCTTTTCTACCTGGATTGTACGGATCGGACTCATCTTACCCGAAGGTAATACAGAAGCGATCTTCAAGGTGGTAGTTTCGCTAATTTCAATCGGAGCCGTGTAGGCTGTTGATGCTGGAGTTGGTTCACTGCCATCCAAGGTATAAACCATCTTGATCGGACGGGTTGTCTTGAATTCCAGCGAAGCCTTTTCGGTGAATGCTACGAAATTGCATGAACCATTAGGTTGTTCCGGTTGCGGAATGTGATAATTGATCGCGTGACCATCCAAACGAACGTAGGCATTCTCAATGCGGCGTTCGAAGTCCTTATAGTCTTTGCGGTCCAGATTCGTCCAAGCTATTTCTGACAAAGCAAGAATACGTGGATAAATACGATACTCTACAAGATCTGTATTATACATATATTCTGTCCAAATATTACATTGTACACCTTTAATGTAATGATCTTTTTTCAACTGAATCAATGTATCAGGAGTAGGATTGTAACTATAAGTTTTCTCTAACAAAGTATATCCTCCAATCGCTACTGGTTCTAACTTCGGATCGCCCTGATAATGGTCTAGGTACATTCCATTAGATCCCGGAGTCATAATAACATCATGATTCTGTAAAGCCGAAGCAATACCTCCTTGTTCTCCACGCCATGACATAACCGTAGCTGTTGGTGCCAAACCACCTTCCAAAATTTCATCCCAACCGATCATCTTCTTTCCGTGTTTTGCCAACACCTTTTCGATGCGTTGAACAAAATAGCTTTGAAGTCTTTCTTCCGCCGAATGATTCTTATCCGCTTTTAAACCTTCTTCACGTATACGTTTTTGACATAATGGACAGTTTTTCCAACTAGTCTTAGGACATTCATCACCTCCGATATGGAAATATTCACCAGGGAATAAAGTTACCACTTCCTCGATTACATTTTCTAAGAATTCAAAAGTCTCTTCCTTTCCGGCACACATCACTATATCTTCAACTCCCCAAATAATTCGCGGAGTAGTAACCGTTCCTTTACAGGATAATTCCGGATAAGCAGAGATAGCAGATAATTCATGTCCCGGTAATTCTATTTCAGGAACAATAGTAATAAAACGTTCTTGCGCATATTTTACTACTTCTTTTATTTGTTCTTGTGTATAGAATCCACCATATTCTGTACCTTCTCCATCAATTCGTTTAGAGCCAAGTTCCGTTAATTTGGGATATTTCTTGATTTCAATTCTCCAACCTTGATCTTCAGTCAGGTGCCAATGCATCCGATTGATCTTGAATAAAGACAAAACATCCAATTGTTTCTTGATATTTTCAATTGGAATAAAGTGACGGCATGCATCCAACATTATACCACGATAGCCAAAACGAGGAGCATCTTTGATGCTTACAGCCGGAGCTTGCCAGGCAATTCCGTTTACTTTCGACGGACTTTCGATTTCGGCCGGCAGCAATTGTAAGAACGATTGCATACCATAGAACAGACCTTGAGCCGTCTTAGCAACAACAACGGCACCGTCTTTCGTTACATCCAGCGTATATCCTTCGTTGTTAGCTACATCCAATGACGGATCTACGGATAACTGAATATTTCCCTTTTCTGCTACCTGGATGTTCAAGCCAGTAGCTGTTCTCATCTTTGCCGCAAAGAATTCGGCAACAGTTTTAGCTTCAGGACTTACCGCTGCGATGGCCGTATTGCTACCCAAACGGAAAAATCCATCATGCTGAACCAGACTTTGTGGAGTAGGAATGATGTTGATTCCCTGATTATACGACTTCACTTCACCTTGCGGTTCGGCACACGAAGCTAAAAAACATAAGGCCATACCGGCACAAAATGTTGCAAGAAGCTTCTTCATGTTTCTGTGTTTTTTGAAATAATTAAAAGTTGTGTTAGATATTACCAAGCAAAAATAGGATATTCTTTCATGATGCTGTTTACCTTCTCGCGAACGGCGGTTATCGTCTTGTCGCATTCAGGAGCAGCTAAAACGGTATCAATCATTTCGACGATTTCACCCATCAGTTCTTCTTTGGCACCACGAGTTGTAATAGCCGGCGTACCGATACGGATACCAGAAGTCTGGAATGCTGAACGGCTGTCAAACGGAACCATGTTCTTATTGACTGTAATGTCGGCAGCAACCAAGGCTCTTTCTGCTACTTTACCGGTCAGATCAGGGAACTTCGTGCGCAGATCGATCAACATGCTGTGGTTGTCGGTACCACCCGAGATGATCTTGTATCCTTTATCCATGAATGCTTGTGCCATAGTAGCCGCATTCTTCTTCACTTGCATCTGATATTCTTTATATTCCGGTTCCAAAGCTTCGCCGAAAGCTACGGCTTTAGCTGCAATAACATGTTCCAGCGGTCCTCCCTGGATACCCGGGAATACAGCAGAATCCAATAATTGAGACATCTTCTTGATTTCGCCCTTCGGAGTCTTCTTTCCCCAAGGATTTTCGAAGTCTTTACCCAACAAGATGATACCACCACGCGGACCACGCAACGTCTTGTGAGTTGTAGAAGTTACGATATGAGCATATTCCAACGGATTATTCAACAAACCTGCTGCAATCAAACCTGCCGGATGCGCCATATCAATCATCAACAAGGCACCAACTTTGTCGGCAATCTCGCGCATGCGTTTGTAATCCCAGTCACGTGAATAAGCAGAACCGCCACCGATAATCAATTTCGGTTTTTCGCGCAAAGCAACTTCTTCCATCTGGTCATAATCCACACGACCCGTTTCTTCTTTTACATTATATTCTGTAGCGTGATACAAGATACCAGAACTGTTTACGGCTGATCCGTGAGAAAGGTGACCGCCATGAGCCAGATTCAAGCCCAGGAAAGTATCGCCCGGATTCAGAACGGCCAATAAAACAGCAGCATTAGCTTGAGCTCCTGAGTGAGGCTGTACGTTGGCCCATTCAGCATGGAATATCTTCTTCAGGCGTTCGATAGCAATCGTTTCACTTTGGTCAACGACTTCGCAACCGCCATAATAACGTTTTCCGGGATAACCTTCGGCATACTTATTTGTTAAGCAGCTACCCATTGCCTGCATAACTTGATCACTTACAAAGTTCTCTGAAGCAATCAGTTCAATACCCTTCAGCTGGCGCTGATGTTCTTTCTCAATGATGTCAAAAATGATGTTGTCTCTTTTCATTACCTTAAAAGATTAGTAAATGAATGGTATAGTTTATAAAAGATTACTTGCAAATGTAGTTATTTTTTTCGGTTCGTTGTCATTTCGTGTCAGATAATTGAGCATGAGCCAACAAGAATAGGCAGAATAGCAACCTTGATAGTAAGATCGGCATCTAAAATCTATGAGAAATTAATTTTTTGACAGATGTGGTAAAGCTTTATCACATTTGTCAAAAAGCTTTTCGATATATGTGGTAAAGCTTTTCGACAGTTGTCAAAGAATTAAAAAGTAACGGGATTCTGATTCAGAAGATACGAAACAGGAGCAGCAAACCTGACTGAAAATAGAAGAGATTTGAATGGGAGAGGCATAAAAAAAGCAAGGCATAGAACCTTTCTCACGAGAGACTCTAGCCTTGCACGGGCGTTTTACATGAAAAACATAAATGATATCAAGAATTATGTCCGGATGTCTGCTTTACTGAAGTGATGATTTTCTGTTCGTTGGTATCAAAATCTACCACCATTGTATCACCACCTGTAACAGACGACCGGATGATCAGTTCCGCCATCTCGTCTTCCAAATACTTTTGGATAGCTCTTTTCAGCGGACGGGCACCGAACTGTACATCGTATCCTTTCGAGGCTACAAAGTCTTTGGCTGCATCGGTTATCTCGAGGGAATAACCCAAATCTTTCACACGCTTATACAAACCTTTCAGTTCGATATCAATAATTTTATAAATAGCTTCTTTATCTAATTGATCAAACATAATGATGTCGTCAATACGGTTCAGAAATTCAGGCGCAAAGGCTTTGTTCAAGGCCTTCTGGATCACACCTCTTGAGAAGTCTTTATCCACTTCGCCTGCCATTTGCGTATTGAAACCCACTCCACGTCCGAAGTCCTTCAACTGACGTGTACCGATATTCGACGTCATAATCAGAATTGTATTCTTGAAATCGATCCGACGCCCCAAACTATCCGTCAAACGTCCTTCGTCGAGTACTTGCAACAACAGATTGAATACATCCGGATGTGCCTTTTCTATTTCGTCGAGCAAGACAACCGAATACGGCTTCCGGCGAACTTTTTCCGTTAATTGTCCACCTTCTTCATAGCCGACGTATCCCGGAGGCGCTCCAATCAGACGAGACACGGCAAACTTCTCCAGATATTCGCTCATATCAATCCGAATCAATGCATCCGCCGAATCAAACAGATATTCTGCAAGCTTCTTTGCCAAATGCGTTTTACCTACGCCAGTCGGTCCGAGGAACATAAACGTGCCAATCGGCTTGTTCGGATCCTTCAGTCCGACACGGTTACGCTGGATAGCCTTGACAATCTTATGTACGGCATCGTCTTGTCCGACAACCTTGCTTTTTAGAATGTCGCTCATTTCCAGCAGCCGGGCATTCTCTGCCTTCGCGATTCGTTGAACCGGCACACCCGACATCATAGCAATCACTTCTGCTACTTTGTCTTCATCTACCGTTTCCCGATGCTCTTGCATTTCCTTTTCCCATTTAGCCTTGGCCGATTCCAATTCCATTAAGTATTGTCTTTCTTTGTCGCGGAAGCTGGCTGCCAACTCAAAGTTCTGCGATTTCACCGCTGCCAACTTTTCATTCTTCGTTGCCTCTATCTTGGCTTCCAGCTCTTCAATACTTTTCGGAACGATAATATTAGAAATATGTACACGCGAACCCGCTTCGTCTAAAGCATCAATGGCTTTATCCGGGAAATTCCGGTCGCTGATATAACGTTCTGTCAATTTGACACACGCCTCTAAAGCTTCCGGCGTATAATAAACATTGTGATGTTCTTCGTACCGGTCTTTGATGTTGTTCAGAATCTGTAATGTTTCTTCTGCCGTTGTCGGATCCACGATCACTTTCTGGAAACGACGTTCCAATGCACCGTCTTTCTCGATGTTCTTACGATACTCGTCCAATGTAGTGGCACCAATACACTGAATTTCACCGCGAGCCAAAGCAGGTTTCAACATATTGGCCGCATCCATCGAACCGGCAGCCGAACCGGCGCCGACAATCGTATGAATCTCATCAATAAACAAAATGATATTCGGATTCTTGGAAAGTTCGTTTAAGATCGCCTTGATACGTTCCTCAAATTGTCCGCGATACTTCGTGCCTGCCACAATAGATGCCATATCCAGGCTGATCACTCGTTTATCAAACAAAATACGAGAAACCTTCCGTTGTACGATACGCATGGCCAAACCTTCTACGATGGCAGATTTACCTACGCCAGGTTCTCCAATCAATACCGGATTATTCTTCTTACGACGGCTTAAAATCTGTGCCAGTCGTTCGATTTCTTTTTCCCGACCTACAATCGGATCCAAACGGTTTTCGGCAGCAGCCCGTGTCATATCAGTACCGAAATTATCCAATACCGGTGTATCATTGGGCGATTTCGACGGAGCAGCACCCGCATTTCCCGAAGAAGAGGAGCGAGGATTGTCCCGACGAGAGAAGTTGTCATCTTCATCTTCTTCATCATCGTCTGTATATCCGTCTTCAATTTCCATTAATTCTTCATCTTCAGGTTCATGGTCAGCATGCCTATAATTAGGTTCAGATTCTTCCCGCAACTTTTCAAAGAGAGAAGAATAAGAAATACCGGCATCCATCAGGATACGAGCAGCAACATTATATTCTTCACGGATAATCGCCAGCAATAAATGCTCGGTATCCGTTTGATCTTTATGTAAATTACGCGCTTCTGCATCGCTCATCCGCAAGACCCGTTCAGTAGTTTTGCTAACGGTTATTTCCTGGGTTGAGTAATCAGAATCGACGGTATTTTTGATTTCCTGTTCAATCAGCCGTTTGATCGTAAACGGATCAACATGAAAATCCTCCAGCAATTGATAAGCTTTTCCTGAACCGTCGCGAATAATGCCCAGCATCAAGTGCTCCGGGCCGATATAAGTATTTTGTAAGCGACCGGCTTCCTCGCGACTGTATTCAATAACGTCAATCAATCTTTCTGAATATTTATTTTTCATCCTTATAATAGGTGTATAATAAGAAATCTCATTCCTTTCAGCAGATCTTATTCCTTAAAATCCGCATCAGGATTCGTGAATCCTTCCATCTATAATTGCAAGATGCAAAGATAAACTTTCTTGCGTAAACTTTATCTTTTGTAGCCTTAAAATTTCTCCACAATTTGTTTTTAATAGTTTTATCAAATACTGTGCCACCATTCTTTAAATAGATTTAGAATGGGTTAAAATATAATTTTTAAGCCGATTTTCTTTCGTAATCGACAGAAAAGCCTTACTTTAGTGCACTTTTTAATAGATTTAAAATCTAGTGTAATTAATATAAAACTAAATGGTTGATCAAGACAGAATTATAAAGATTAACATTGAGGAAGAAATGAAGTCGGCCTATATAGACTATTCTATGTCGGTGATCGTTTCACGTGCTCTTCCTGATGTACGAGATGGTTTCAAGCCTGTTCATCGCCGTATATTATATGGTATGAACATGATTGGAAACACATCCGACAAAAAACATCTGAAATCTGCAAGAATTGTTGGTGAAGTTTTAGGTAAATACCATCCGCATGGCGATAGTTCCGTTTACGGCGCGCTGGTTCGTATGGCTCAATGGTGGTCCATGCGATATACATTGGTAGATGGCCAGGGAAACTTCGGCTCAATGGACAATGATAGTCCGGCTGCCATGCGTTATACAGAGGCACGCCTCAGTAAACTGGCTGAAGAAATGCTTCGTGATATAGATAAAGATACTGTCGATTTCCAACTGAACTTCGACGACTCTTTAAAGGAACCGACCGTATTGCCAACCCGCATTCCGAATTTGCTAGTGAATGGAGCTTCGGGTATTGCAGTCGGTATGGCTACCAATATGCCGACACACAATTTGTCTGAAGTATTAGACGGTTGCATGGCGTATATCGATTCTCGTGGAGAAATAGAGATAGAAGACCTGATGCAATATATTAAAGCACCAGATTTCCCGACGGGAGCTACAATTTATGGTTACGACGGAGTAAAGGAAGCCTTCATGACCGGACGTGGTCGAATCGTTTTACGCGGTAAGGCTGAAATCGAAGTCGAAAACAACCATGAACAAATTATCATTACTGAAATTCCGTATCAGGTTATCAAATCAGATTTGGTGAAGAGTATTGCTGATTTGGTAAACGAAAAACGTATTGATGGCATTTCGGATGTAACAGATGAGTCAAGCCGCGCCGGTTTACGTATCGTTGTAGATGTAAAACGTGATGCAAATGCTCAGGTCGTTCTGAACAAATTATATAAAATGACGGCTTTGCAGTCTTCGTTTAGTGTCAACAACATCGCCTTGGTAAACGGACGTCCGCGTTTGTTGAATCTGAAGGATCTGATCAAAGCGTTTGTTGACCATCGCCATGAAGTCGTAATCCGTCGTACACGGTATGATTTGGCGAAAGCAGAAGAACGTGCCCACATCCTGGAAGGCTTGATCATTGCTTCCGATAATATTGATGAAGTAATCGCAATCATCAAATCGTCAACCAGTCCGCAAGAGGCTATTGAACGATTGATGGAACGCTTCTCTTTATCTGATCGTCAAGCTAGAGCTATCGTTGAAATGCGTTTACGTCAGCTGACAGGACTGGAACAAGACAAACTGCGTGCTGAATACGAAGAACTGGAAAAACAAATTGCCTACTTGAAAGAGATCCTTGAAAACGATGATCTTTGTATGAAGATTATCAAAGATGAATTGCAGGAAGTCAAAGACAAGTATGGAGATGAACGTAAGACAGATATCATCTATGCTTCGGAAGATCTGAATCCGGAAGATTTCTATGCTGATGATGAGATGATCATTACTATTTCTCACATGGGCTATATCAAGCGTACTCCGCTGGCTGATTTCAAGGCTCAGGGACGAGGAGGAATAGGAGTGAAGGGTTCGGAAACACGCGACGAAGACTTCATTGAATATATTTATCCGGCATCTATGCATGCAACGATGATGTTCTTCACCTCTAAGGGCCGTTGTTTCTGGTTGCCGGTTTATCAGATTCCGGAAGGAACAAAGAATGCCAAAGGCCGTGCAATCCAGAATCTGTTGAACATTGAGGCAGACGATAAGGTACAAGCCTTTATCCGAGTTAAGAAACTGACTACCGATACAGAGTTTGTCAATTCGCATTATCTGTTATTCTGTACGAAGAAAGGTATTATCAAGAAGACTTGTCTGGAAGCCTATTCTCGTCCACGTCAGAATGGTGTTAATGCCATTACCTTGCGTGAAGATGACGGTTTGATTCAGGTTTGTATGACAAATGGAGATCGAGAAGTATTGATTGCCAACAGAAATGGTCGTGCAATCCGCTTCCATGAAAGTGCCGTTCGTGAGATGGGACGTACTGCTTCGGGTGTTCGTGGTATGACGCTCGATGAAGATGGTATGGATGAAGTAGTCGGTATGGTATGCATCAAAGACAAAGAAAAAGAGACAACATTGGTTGTTTCCGAACAAGGATACGGTAAACGTTCACACATTGATGACTACCGAATCACAAATCGAGGAGGAAAAGGTGTAAAAACTTTGAATATTACAGAGAAAACTGGTAAATTAGTGGCCTTCTTGAACGTGACGGATGAAAATGACTTGATGATCATCAATAAGTCAGGTATTACCATCCGGACGAAAGTATCAGATTTGAGCATTATTGGTCGTGCAACGCAAGGAGTACGCCTAATCAATTTAGGGAAACGGAATGATGAAATCGCTTCTGTTTGTAAAGTATTGACTGATTCGGAAGAACAGGCAGCAGCAGATAAGGCGAGCGGAGAGGCAAGAGAACAGGCTCAGGAAGCAACTAACGAAGAGAATGTAATTCAGCCGACTGATGACAATCAATCTGATGAATAATCATTAAAAACCGATAGATAAACAAATAGAATATTTATTTAAAACTTTTATTTACAATGAAAAAAGTATTATTGACAGCAGCACTTTGTATGGCGTTTTCAGCTTCGTTTGCACAAAAGAAAGCTGTAAGTGAAGCACAGAGTTTAGCAAAGGGTACAACCCCGAATTTTGAAGAAGCCAGATCAGTGATCAAAGGCGCTCTGGAAAATGCAGAAACTAAAGATCAGGCTAAAACTTGGTATGTAGCCGGTTTTATCGAAGATCAGCAGTTCAGCACAGAAAGAACAAAGCAAATGTTAGGCCAGCAGCCGAATGAAGTTGTAATGTATGACGCTTTGGCTAAGATTCTGCCGTATTTTGAAAAGGCTTATGAATTAGATCAGCAGCCGAATGAAAAGGGTAAGATCAAACCGAAGTTCACAAAAGATATTAAGGGTGTTTTGAGTGCTAACCATGTATATTATATCAATGGTGGTGCTTATTATTTCGATCAGAAAGACTATCAGAAAGCATACGACTTCTTCCAGCAGTATCTGGAAATCTCTGATCATCCTATGTTCAAAGATACTCCGACAGCTGCTCGCGACTCTAACTTCATGACAGTTCAGTTCTATGCAGCTGTTGCAGCTACTCAGTTGAAAGATTCTCAGAAAGCTATCGCAGCTCTGGAACGTGCTAAGAATACTGACTATCGTCAGAATGATGTTTATCAGTATCTGTGCTATGAATACGAACAAGCAAAAGATACTGTTAACTTGGAAAGAACCTTGAAAGAAGGTATGGAAAAATTTCCTGATGAAAAGTATTATATGCTGAGCTTGATCAATAACTACATCTATTCAAACAGAAACGAACAAGCTATTGAATACTTGAATTCTGCAATTCAAAAAGAACCGAACAATGCACAGTTGTATGATGTAATGGGTCGTGTTTATGAAACAGGCGTAAAAGATTATGCTAAAGCAGAAGAATACTTCAAGAAAGCAGTAGAATTGGATGGTGAAAATCCAGATATCTTGGCCAACTTGGGTCGTGTATATTACAACCAGGGTGTAAACAAATTGGGTGAAGCTAACTCAATTACTGATAGCCAGAAATATCAGGAAGAATCAGCTAAAGCTAAAGCTTTGTTCGAAAAAGCAATGCCGTATTTCGAAAAAGCACATCAAATGAAACCTGATGAAAGAGATTATATGACAGCTTTACGTGGTATCTATTATAACCTGAACATGGGTGACAAGTTCGATGCAATCGAAGCTGAAATGAATAAATAATATTTCTGTAATTCAATAATATGTTAAGCCTGCTCTTCTTTTAAAGAGCGGGCTTTTCTTTTTATCAATCTTGAGCATGAAATAAATAACATCATCCGTATTTTAATCAATTTCTAATTTGTATTAAGCCTTTTCTAATCACCTTTATACCAGTTCTATAAACCACATCATCTATTTTTGTCGAACTTAAAATGAATAAGAGAGCATGAAAAGGATGATGACTTTATCGCTGTTTGCTTCACTTTGTATATCAATTTATGCACAAGATGGAAAGCAACAGCTTGTAACGCTTCGGGATGCCGAACAATGCCTGATGACAAATAACTTACAATTATTGGCAGAACACTACGAAATCAACAAAGCCGATGCCGCTATCATTCAGGCAAAATTATTTGATAATCCTGTAATTTCATTTGAGCAGAATGTATATAACCGGATAAACGGAAGGTATTTCGACTTTGGAAAAGATGGACAATCGGCGATTGAATTAGAACAATTGATTTATATTGCTGGTCAGCATAATAATCGTATAAAACTGGAAAAAGCCAATAAAGAAAAGGCTCAATATCAATTTGAGGAAATAGCAAGAACGCTGCGTAGTGAACTCAAACAGGATTTTATCCATTTATTCTATGCTATCCAATCACAACAGGTATATGACGCTGAGATCAATTCTCTTGAAAAGATTATTGAAACCGCAAGTCGTCAACAAGAGCACGGCCATATTTCTCTCTTAGAACAGACACGGTTAGAAGCATTATTGATTTCACTTCAGAATGACCGGAATGAATTGGCTAACCAGATAATTCATCTGCAAGCAACTGTTAAACTTTTAATGGGAATACCAGCAGACCAGTTCCTGGAACCCATCTTGAACGAATCCATTTTACCATCCATTGACCTGACACGCATTCCTTTTTCTGACTTATTGGAATATACGCAGGCCAGAAGCGACATTAAACTAGCAAAAGCCCAGACATTAACTTCAGAAGCCAATATGAGACTTCAAAAATCACTCGCTTTTCCCGAAGTAAGTATTAAAGGGATATATGACAAAGCAGGAAACTTTATTAATAATGCGAATCAGGAGTTGGCAACCTGATTCAGGA
>ULYM01063348.1_pt1 | contig 36042 bp, 37 predicted proteins | sample 1962141 | NCBI WGS metagenome assembly ULYM01 (sample SAMEA4835862, study PRJEB28245) | human gut metagenome | biome: gut microbiome; material: fecal sample | place: Denmark | collected 2008
ACTTTCTCATAATAGGAATTAAACAATGTTGAGGCTCCTATTTTTGCCTTAAATCTTCTTAAAAAGTAAAATTATAGTACATCTTTTTAAGGAGGTTTACGAAAATGGTAAACGAATTTGAAACACATTTACGCAAGGAAAATCTTTCCGAAAACACTATTTCGTCGTATGTAATGACAATTAAACTATTTGAGTCATTATCTGACGAGATAACGAAAAAAAGTCTATTGGCTTTTAAGGGCTATTTGATTGAGACTTACAAACCAAAAACAGTTAATTTGCGAATTCAGGCAATTAACAAATATCTTGAGTTTATCAAAAAAGAAAAGTTAAAGTTACAACCGATTAAACTCCAACAAAAAAACTTTCTTGAGAACGTAATAAGTGATGCAGATTACAATTACTTAAAGAATTGTTTGAAACGTGATGGCAATATGGATTGGTATTTTGTAGTCAGATATCTTGCTGCAACAGGTGCCAGAGTTAGTGAATCAATACAAATAAAAGTAGAACACGTTATGGTTGGCTATTATGACATTTATGCAAAAGGAGGAAAAATACGACGATTATATATTCCTAAAAAATTGCGGGAAGAAACTAAATTATGGTTGGCTTCAAAAAATATTGACTCAGGCTTTCTTTTTTTGAACAGGTTTGGAGAACGGATTACGACAAGGGGAATAGCTCAGCAATTAAAGAATTTTGCGGCTAAATATGGCATAAATCCTAAAGTAGTATATCCGCACTCGTTTCGTCATAGATTTGCTAAAAACTTTTTAGAAAAATACAATGATATTGCTTTACTTGCAGATTTAATGGGACATGAAAGCATTGAAACAACTCGCATCTATCTTCGTAAGACAGCTAGTGAACAGCAGGAAATTGTCGATAGGATCGTTGTTTGGTAATACTTTTTATTAGATTTTTTATATTATTTATTTGTTAACTTTATTTTTTAATAAAGCAAAAAAATGATTAAATAATTTTTCACTGTCTGTAAACTTGCACAGTCAGCCCTTGACTTCGGGGGCTGGCTTTTGCTATAATACGAATACGATAACGAAACGCCTTGTTTTGTTTATGTGCCAGAGGTGATAGAATGAGAGTGTTGAACTCGGATACGCTTGAAAAAGTGGCTCAGTATAATATTGATTATCAAAGGGAACACGGGAGAACGCCGAGCTTCAGAGAAATCATGCACGCTCTTAACCTTGGCTCCCTTGCAACCGTTCAAAGATATGTAAGGGCTTTGCAAAAGTCTGATCGCTTAGAAGTGACAAATACGGGGAACATTCAACCATTGCCACAGCTGGCGGAAGGAAGCAGGACGGTAATTCCTCTGATTGGAGAAATAGCCTGCGGTGAACCTATTTTTGCTGTTGAAAACATCGAAGAAAGCTATGCTTTCCCAAAATCGCTTTTCGGTGACGGGGAATTGTTTATGCTTCGGGCAAAGGGTAACAGCATGGTGGATATAGGAATCAACAAGGGCGATCTGGTAGTGCTACGGAAACAAAACACAGCCGATGATGGTGAAGTTGTTGCAGCATTGATTGACGGTGAAGCCACGTTGAAGCGGATTTTTCATCGTGATGGAAAAGTTGTTTTGCATCCGGAAAATAAGCGGATGAAAGATATCATATTGGATAGCTGTGAGGTACAAGGCGTACTGATAAGCTGTATTAAAATGTTTTGAAAGCATATTTGCTTTTGAATAAGGTTTGCAGAGATAAGTTTCTTCGGGGCCGGAGTTCTCAACCGCACATACGCAGGGCTTAAATACATTCATCTGCAAATTCGAGAAAGGAGGAATTATGGGTTATGCAAAACGAGTGGAAACCGACAAAGCGCCTGTGTACTAACTGCGGGCAACTTATCGTAGGGTACAGGAATGAAAAGGGATTCGTGAAATTACAGTGTCCGAAATGCGGACTTGTAATGGTCAGTAAAAAAATGAGCAGACGTCACGAGCGGATAGATATTACACCTCCGCCGGGCGAATACATTGACAATTAGATACGGAGTAACGACGTTTCAGGTCTGACGGTTGAAAAAGCACCGTGCAAATGTAAATCCTGTTACAGGTCATATTCTTAGAATAGTCGAAGGTTAATCCGAGCAATCGAGAGGCCCCGACAGATAGATTTCCTTATAGCGGAAGTCTGTTTGTCGGGGCTTTTTTATTTGCTCAAAAAAAGTTGAAAAAATTTTTTGAAGTCGCAAAAACCTTGCGAGTTCAACTTCTAAACTACAGGCAAGAAAGGCAAAGGAGGTGAAGATCGGTGAATGTCAACGAGAGGCGCAAAGCTATATTGGAAGTTCTTTGCGCTCGCCGTCACGAAACAAGAGAGAATCTTGCATTCGAGTTCGGCGTAAGCAAACGCACAATTGAATATGACGTGTTTAGCCTCTCGTTGGAGTATCCGGTTTATACTTCGCAAGGAAACGGAGGCGGCATCCATGTCGTGGACGGTTTCAAACTCGATATGAAATATCTGTCAGACAAGCAATGTTCCTTGCTCGAAAAACTGGCGGCAGATCTTTCGGGTGACGATGCCGAAGTCATGGCTTCCATTATCAAAACATTCGCTTTGCCGAAAAAACAGGAGGAAGAAAGGAAATGACAATGAAGCAAATCCTGATAGATCTTCAGGAGATCCGTTATTACTATGCCCACAAGAATATGTTCGACAAGGCGTGTGGTTCGGTTGTTAAAAACACGATTGTTGAGAAAGTCGGCAAGTATAACGCCGTAATGCATGATGCTCCGCCCCGTCTATACGCATTGTATGTTGCTCTCTATACCGAGAACAACACTCAGATCGTCGTAGCGGATGACTGGGGAGTATCGGAAGGGCACATCAAAAATCTGAATCGAAAACTGCGGGATTATTTACTTGCGGTGTTAAACAAAAATCATAAGGAGAGTGATGGCAATGACAACGTGTAAACAGAGTTTTGCAAAGGGCGCAACCAATGTCTACAGAACGGAGAATTATATTGTCAAGCAGGTTTTCGGGATTCAGCTCGATAACAAACTCGGCAACGTGACGATGAGTTACGACACCTATTATCTTCGTACTCCGGAATTGGATGCAATCTACGAGTATATGTTTTCCGACAGAAAAAACATTGACGGAAAGCGACTCCATACCACGATGTATGTTCGTACCTACATCGAATAAACCGGCGTAACCGAACGCAGTGAAATTGAGGCGAAACCTATGCGGTACTTCGAAGGATAAGAGTGGCCACTCACCGCAAGAAATCGCATAGGACAGCGGTCCAAGTGTAAGCGTTCGTTACCATATACAACTTAATAGCTGTGCTAACGGCATGACGGGCAAAACAAATTACATTTTACAGGAGGATTTTACTGTGGCAGAGAAAAACAGTAAGTACAACAAACGCCGTTGGTCCGTGCCTTCGAAAAGAGCAAATGGATACGCGGCAGACAGAAAAGCAAAGGTACATACCTACGGTCCTAAGGAAGGCAAGGAACTGACCGAGTACGAAGCCGGTATGCGTTCGGGCTATTTGCAGTGTCAGACCGACCACGCAGGTATCTACAAGTACAAGAAAGCAATTTCCGAAGGAAAGAGCAAGGCAGAAGCGAAAGCCATTTCGCAGAAGAAAGGATAAAAAGGAGGATTTCAGGTAATGGCAAAGAACAACCAAAACAATCAGATTTTCGTCGAAAGAGAGACGTTTGAGAAGAACGGAAGAACTTTCTTCTCGTATTTTATCAAAGGTAATATCCGCGGCAAGGACGTCAAAGTGGCCGTCGTTCCGCCCGACAGAGGCGGCTATACCGTACTCGACATCGTGTTCGGCGATCAGATGGCGGCGCAGCTCGTTGCAAAGCCTTTCGAAATCAAGGACGAAGCGACCGGTAAAATCATCGCCGGCAACACCTATTCCGTGCAGACCGTGGACGAGGACGGCGAGATCTACGAATGTGCCGTCAAGCCTTACAGAAGCTCGGATAAGTCGCTTCTCAACATGCTTCTCAAATAAGGAAGCTATCTGTTTCAGCTGCGGCTTGTTGGTTAAAGCCGCAGTTGAAAAATACAATTCAGGAGGTAAAAATGTATAACGAACTTAATAAACACAAAAAATCGGATTCCATTAAATGGGTAACCGTATTCGTCGCTATAGTTCTCCTTTTCGCAGGAGTTGTTGCGGCGCTTGTTCCTGTTTACGGACAGAAAACCGATAAAGAAACAGATACTACCGAAGCCTTGGCGGCAGAAGATTTCAATATAGAAATGATTTCTTCGGAAGGCATAAGGCTGGCAAGCGGGCCTATGATGGCGAGTGCCGGAGGGCAGGGCGTAAGTAAAACCTTGACGGCGTCCGTTACTCCTTCGTCTGCCCAGAACAAAGCGGTTGACTGGAGCGTGAAGTGGGCTGAATCCGGCAAGAGCGAAGCTGTTAGCGAATATGTGACCGTAACGCCTCAGTCCGACGGAGCGCTTACTGCAACGGTGACCTGTTATAAGGCGTTTGAGGGAGAGATACTCGTAACTGTCACAACCCGTGAAGGCGGACTTAAAGCGGAATGTATAGTTACTTTCATAGGTATACCATCCGCACTTTCTATAAGCGGCAGTAACGCTCAAAGCAATGAAAATATCGGCAGTTATTACAAAATCGGAGCAGGAAACGATTACTCTTTCAATATTGTGCCATCCAACGTATTCGGTCAGGTAGGAGCGGAATGTAATTACAAGGTAACGGTTAAAGGGGTAGGTCAGATAGCCACGCAGATGTGGTCGGTCACATATAATTCCTGGAACGGTTCTCTTATCGACGATTCCGACGAAGTTATTGTCGATATAAGTACGATTACGCAGATAAACAGCGAAACGCCCGGGTTTTTCTTCGATTGCAGCATAAGCGGAAGCACGCTTACCATTCACGGCAATTCTTCTCTTGAAAGCTATTACGGTGGTACGCATGTGGGAAGCGATCCTCGTTCGGGAACTTTTCAGGATAATAAATTCAAGCATTACGTCGATGATAACTGGTACTTCGAAGTGAAAGTTACCGAAACGAACAGCGGAATATCGAATACTATCAAAGTACGTCCCTATCTTACCGTAAATAATGTATCCTTGAGCGCCAACAATATCTCTTTTTAACACGAAGAGTTAAAGGAGGTGCGATATGAGCTTAAATCAGAAAAAGACAACGATATATAAGATAATATCCGTAATATTGATATTGCTCGCAGTCGCAGGCGCGGCAGGATTCATCGCTATGTTCACCAACGGTTTTACCGAGGAATTCAAGTCTTTTTACATAGAAACGAACGGTGAAAAATTATTGCAGGCCGAAACGAATCGAGTATTCGCTTGCGGAGAGGAACAGCGGTTTGACGTCAAATACACTTTTTCGGATTTAACCAAAGACAAACCCTCGGGATACACCGTGAAAGTTATTCCTAACGAAGAAACCGATTTCGATTTTACCGTGGACGGAGAAGTGTATTCTTATGTGGCGGTAACGGATTTAACGGCGGCATTCGATATTGTGAAATATGACGAATATTTTACGTTGACCTTATCCGACGGAATGAGCATACAATCGGTTCTCGGTAGCTTGTATCCGGATAAGAACGTTCAGGTGACGACCGATGTGAAAGACGAATATCCGTACACTCTTTTGATTTCATCCTACAACGGAAAGGTAACATACCGAATCAATTTTAATAACTATCGTTCAGCTGAAGGAATTACTCTCGATAAGGGGGTGATGGTGTTTTGAAAACGGCGGTTAAGGTAAAAGCTTTGTCTTTGCTTATCGCCATAGTAATTATGTTCGGCGTCGTCAATACGGCGGCGCCGAATATCGCTTATGCGGAGAAAGCGTTAAATTTCGATACCACCAATGTTCTGGACGATCTGAAATCTTCGTCCGACGGTGGTAAGACGTTCAATCTCAACGACTATCCGTTCGACGAAAGCAAAGATATTCAGGTTATCAATTTTGTGGAGTATTGCTATTCGTATAAGGCGAATATGCGCGGAAATTACGGGTTGTACATTTACGTTTATAACCCGAAAGGTCTGAACCTTTCCACGAACAGTAAGAGCAATAAAATACAAATGGCGGTGTCGTATGACGCTGATGGAAACCCGAACGATTATGTGAAGTTTGACTTGCAGTTCCTGAGTAAATCAGAAGAAAGCAATTACAAAAATCTGTTTTACAAATTCAAAGTGATTGACCGAGAGATTGACGGAACGACTTTTGCGGAAAGGGTAAACAGCAATGAAAGAAGGTACGACGTTTCCGGAATCGAGCTTATGACCTACGGGGCCAACAACGCTACCGAGTATGCGGTCAACGGAACATTTAAGTTTACGGGATATGCCGAAGGATACGGCCCGGACTCATTGGCTAAGAATACGCTGCAAAGCACTGTGGAATATCTCGAATCGGTAACGCTTGATGTCAAGCACACATTTTACCGTACCAAAACTTCGGTGAAAGGAGCAGGGTATCAGAATCAGCTCGACACGGTATATTTCGCCGTTCCGCAAAGGTTCTTCGATACATACGGAAAATTGCAACGCATTAAGGCTGAATGGTATGAGTACAAGACGAACGATATTGTCGTGACAAGCAATCAAGACTTTTATAATCAGGCTTCCTCTTATGTCGGTAAGCACGTTGGATACGATTATTACGATTCTGTGCTTTCTCTTGGACAACAGGCAGGTGACGGCGGTGGCGGAATGATGGTTGCCAAATGGGGCTGGAATCTCGGTCAAAATTATCTGCACGTACCTTGCGAAACACTTTATTATCTGTTCAAGGTAAACAACATCGAGGAGTACGATCCCTATGCGGATATCGTATCTATCGGCGGCGTGGAAAGCAATGCTCTGTACGAGTATATCAAAAATTACAACAAGACTTTTGACAAAGGCACGTTGCCGATAAAAGACGGGACGATCAGCGCGGACTTGTTCGCGGACGATATTGACGACTACCGCAAAATGGATACGGAATTCGGCAAGATACAGAAAGGCTATTCGTATTATGACTTTGACGCGGACGTCGATTTGCAGAAACTTTCGAGTTGGCAGGAAGGCAATCCGTCGTTTTGGGATAATTGGCTGAACTGGGGGCTTTGGGACACGATATTCGGTAAAATTCCGGAAGAAGAAAGCCGAAGCATTTCACCGATTCACACGCTTAAAGCAAATGATCTGAACGGAAGTGACGAGGAAATTGCCGAACGATTGCTAATCAATGTGGCGGATGTACCTGCCTTGAAAAGTTATTACAACGATGCTGTAAAGGTAAGCGGAAAGGACGATGAAGAAAAGGTTGTCGTGCTATTCAGGTTTGCAACGAGTGATTACTATTCCGCAGCGGTAGACATAATGGAACTCAGAACGGTTTTGCCGGACAAACATACCAAAGGGCAAGTCTCTCGCGCATGGGAAAGTGTGTTTATGGACTTCGACATTATTCAGCTCACGTTTAACCGTGACGGTATTTACAAAGTTATACCCGTTGTTTCAAGTCCGATGGATATCGTAAATTCGATCACTCCGCCAGTGCAGATGCCGGATGAATTGGAATGGTGGCAGATTTTGATTGCCGTGATATTGCTGATTTTGCTCATTGTATTGCTGTTCCCGGTTTTGCCGTGGATCATCAAAGGGGTGTTCTGGCTTATATCGTTGCCGTTCAAGGCGATTGCCTTACTGTTTAAGAGTATCGACAAAGCAAAGAAAAAACGAAAAGAGAAAAAGGAGGAATAATAGATGAAAACGGTTAAGAGAATACTTGCCGTATGCCTCTTGATCGTTACCGTTTTGGTCGTCGGCTATCTCGTCTATACGGGTAGCCGATTGACCGACGGTCAGGCGATTATCGCTCAGGTAGGAGGTGTACTATGAACAGACGAAATGCAGTCAATATCATATTTTCGGCAATCGTGTCGGTAGGCTTTGTCCTTCTCGGCTTCTTCGTCTTTTCGTCCTCTTATCTAAGAGCGTTCGAGGCTGGCGGCAACCTGATAGATTCAATTAAGTTTTACTTCTCGGAGCTTTTCGGCATCGCACACAATACCGCTCCCGCCGTAAATGCTTGGTCGGAAGTTATGAAGTGGGATATTTTGCTCCCTTCGGACTTTGATACGTTCAAGGTTTCGGCGGTACGGTTTTTTGAACTCCTTGTAGACAAGGAAAATTTCATCGGCTATTGGTCTGTGGTCGGGGATAAATCGTCGGTAGCGGCAAAAGTGATTGCGATTGCGCTCCCTTGCGTGCTCGTATTTGTCTTTGCGTTGAAATGGCTCTATGTAAGCGGAAACACGAAGCACAACAAAGATACGCTGCCGCTCAAAGCGTTCAAATCGGTATCCCGTGCTACATATCAGCCTGTAAAACGGTTCGTGCTCGGCTATATCGATTTTCTGAAACATAGGAATTGGCTGTGGATATGCTGGCTCGTACTGTGGGCGTTCCATCTCAATCTTGTAAGTATCGTATTAGGCTTTTTTGCCTATTACTTTTACTTTTCGGTGTCCTTCGACGTCGCGTCTATCTATACGCAGGTGTGCAAGCTGTTTATCGACTTGCAGGTCATCTTCCGACACTTCCCGTGGTGGAGCATTGCAACGATAGCGTGGCTCATCTTCAACCGTTGGAGAAAGTCAATCGCCTTGAACAGATTAAGACATTTTGAGGCAAGAAACTGTGGGTTTATCAATGAGGTGCCTATCGTTTCTATCTCGTGCGGTTCAATGGGTAAGAAGAAAACAACTCTTATCACGGATATGGCACTTTCGCAAGAAGTAATGTTCAGACAAAAGGCATACGACATTCTGAAAAACAATGATATGAAATTCCCGATGTTCCCATGGATAGCTTTTGAGGACGAACTAAGGCTCTGTATGGAACACGGCACTGTGTACAATCTTGCGACGGTCAAGGAATGGGTAAAGCTGAAAGAAAATCGCTACCTTAGGAATGGCAGAACGGACCTGCAATTATACGGCTACGATATTTGCCGTTACGGTCAGACTTTTAATGACGGATTGAAAATCAGCACGCTGTTTGAAGTGTTGGAAACATACGCACAAGCCTATTTCATATACGTTATCGAAAGCAGCCTAATCGTGTCAAATTACTCAATCCGAGAGGATAATGAACTTGTAAGCAACGGCAATTTTCCGATTTGGGCATCCGATTTCTTCCCGGAAGGAATCACCGAAGGCAGGCACGCGCATATCCTTGATTTCGATGTGTTAAGGATCGGCAAGAAAGTTATGGAGAACAACCCTAAGGCAGGCAGCTTTGAGTTTGGAGTTGTGGCAATTTCGGAGATAGGAAAAGAGCGCGGCAACAATCTGGAACTCAAGGAAGTCAAGAAGGGTACGGAAGAAACAAACCAAAAGAACGACCTGTTCAATGCGTGGCTTAAAATGTGCAGGCATTCTGCAACAGTAGATAATTTTCCCTTCATCAAGGTATTTACGGACGAACAGAGGCCGGAGTCTTGGGGCGCCGATGCAAGAGATCTCTGCGATATTATCCATATCGTGCAGTCGGGAGATCAACGGCTTGCTATGCCGTTTTACACTTTAGAAGAAATGATAAGTGAATGGGCGTTTAACCGATTTATTGCCATGTATTACGATTTTCGCTTTCGCAGGGGAGATAATACGTTGCTTGTGTACATATTGAAGGGTGTAACTTCGTGGATATGGCGCAGAAACGTAAGAATCTTTAATCGGTTTGGCTATTCGATGTTGAAGATAGAAAAAGAGCGCGGAACGATGGACGGAAAGCCGGAGAATAAGAAGTATTATCTGATGAACAAGAAGATTTACAGCCGCCGTTTCTCGACAGACTGTTTTAGCGATTACTTTAATGATATGGCAAAAAAGACGGATATGGGGCTTATGGACTATATGGAATATGTAACGGAAAAAGCAAGTGTGGAGGAACTCAAAATGCAGAACAGTTATTTTATCAATTCACTATACAGGGATACCGATGAAACGGGTTCTGCATAAAGACGATCGGTACTCCTGTAGAGGAGGTATCTATGCCATACGGCGAATGTAAAATCTATTTTGACGGCAGTCATTACATAGGAATACCGCACACGACAAGGCCGTCAAGGCGGCGTCCGAAACCGCCGGAAGAAGAAATCGTTGTTACGGATAATGAAATGGAGCAGACCTTTGAAATGGAACTCAATACCACGATAGAAGAAAGCGCACCGTCAAATGACGATGCGCCTATTGTGTGTGCAGAAAATAAAGAACAGTCCGAGTCGGAGTGCGAACAGCAAACTGAACCACAGCCGAAGGTAAGGACAATGACAAGAAAGGAATTGTTTGATGAGCTGTATCAAAAATATTTGACTAAACCTCGTCGCGTAAAATTAGAACTTATTGCAAAAGAGATGTTGCCGTATTTTAAGACGGAGGAATTGTCAAGGTCCTATGTCAATGTAAATATCGAAAGGAAAATCCGCAATATTGTAGCAAGAAGAATACGCCTGACGAGAAAAGCGAATTTGCAGGAATTCAATTATTTCGTGACGTTCACTTATGACGGAAAATTACATACGGAAGATAGTTTTCGGAAAGGGTTAAAGAATTGTCTGAGGCATCTGGTAGAAAGAAAACGATGGAAGTACATCGGCGTATGGGAACGATCTCCCGAAAAACAAAGATTGCATTTTCACGGCATATTTTATATACCCGAAGGCACAATGCCAGGAATGTTGCTTGATGTCAACGACTATAACTTTAATACGCATAACAGGCAGATAACGCATCAAAACACATACTTTAACGAGCGTTTCGGGCGTTCGGACTTTGAACTTATTGATGATATGGATAAAATGGGCGATGCGCTTGCATACATAATGAAGTACATTGAAAAAAGCGGAGAAAAGATAGTTTATTCCAAAGGGCTTCCGCAATTTTTCATTTCGGACATAATGGATGAAGATATAATTTGCTTTACAGGTCTTGAAGATAAGAAACTGTTACTGTCAGATGATTTTACTTGTTGGGACGAAGGATGTTACGTCGGCAAAGTGAGCAAAGCCGTCATAGATCAAATGCGCAAATGTAACTGAACTTCGAATGGTAAAATACGGTCAAAAAACGGAAAATGTGTGACGGTTTATAGCGGAAGATCGCCCAAGCGGTTCAGCGGGCGACTCCGCTTCCGTCAGCACTCCGCTTTTCCGTATTTCAGTCGAGTTTGTTACGTGGCGTGTGCTTGTCGCGACGGAGCGAAGCGACGCCGCTTGTATCAAGACTGCAACACAATTTTATGGATGTGCGGAAAGTATGTTTTGAAAAATAAAAAGTGTATGAATCGTATTGAAACATACACTTTTTTGTTATTTTTTGAGCCTATAACGTAAGACGGAAGCGATATCAACTTTGTACACAATATCTATTTCGCGTTCTTTTCCCGTTACGCTTTGAGAGCCACCGACAACAATTCGGTCAATAAGTTCGTAGCACATTTCTCGTGTAAGCTGAGGAGCTCTGAGATACTTCTTTATGTTGCGTATAAAATCATCCGCACTTTGTAATGTGCTATTCGTTTCGGTCAGTTTTGTTTCCAACGTAGATATATCGGCTTCAAGCCTTTTTTGTTCTTCGGAGTATTTCTGTATAAATCCGATACAAATATCTTCGGGCATTTTGCCTTTTACTCTATCTTCAAACGCTACTTGTATCAAACGAGATAGTTCGGCAACTCGCTTTTGTTTAGTTTGTAACTCCTTTTTTGTTGCTTTTATTGCAGCATCCGCAAGTTCGGCATTGTGGCGGATAAATTCTTCGCGAATAGCTTTTTCGTCAAGCACGATTTGTTTTGCCATTTCCCGTATATCTTCGAGCACGATTTCTTCCAATATGCTTGCCGCAATATAATGCGAAAAACAATATGCCTTTCCGTAACGTATATGATGACCGCAATCGAAGTGAAAGAATCGTTTGCCATTACGTCTAAGTGCAGTGCACAGTTTCATCTTGTTTCCGCAATCGGCACAGAATAGAAAGCCCGACAAAGGGTGTGTGTAGCCGACGGTTGTTTTTCTTCCAGTTGCTACCGATTTTTTACGTTCTTGAACTCTATCCCATAGTTCTTGCGAAATAATAGGTTCGTGATTATTGTAAACAATTTGCCAATTGCTTTCGTCCGTTCTATACCTTTTATGATTTTTATACGACACCGAAGTCCAACACAATTGTGGCAAATGCCCGAGATATATAATCTTGTTCAGCATTTCTCTTATTGTTACGGGAGTCCAAAATCCCATTACTTTTTGTTTAGGCTTTTGTCCCAATTTAGTGCTGGCATAGATTGCCGGTGTTGGTATTCCTTCGAGATTAAGAGTTTCGCATATTTTACTTGGGCTTAATCCCGACGCATACATTTCAAATATTCTACGAACGATCGGAGCTACTTCTTCGTCAATGATAGGGGTGTGCTTTTTATCTGTTCCCATTTTATACCCGTATGACGCTTTCTTGGCGATATAAACGCCTTCTTTTGCAAACGCACGTCTTACCGCACGAACCTTTTTACTCGTATTGGCTGCGTGCCACTCGTTGAAAACGTTCATTATAGGCATCATTTCCATCGTGCCGCTATCTCGATTTTCCGTATCGACGTTATCTTGAATAGCAATAAACCTTATACCAAAAGCAGGGAATACGTAGTCTATGTATTGTCCTACTTCTATGTAGTTTCTTCCGAAACGAGATAAGTCTTTGACAATAATCGTGTTTATTACGCCTGTTTTAGCGTCGTCCAAAAGTCGCTGCACTTCTGGGCGTTGAAACGTTGTGCCGGAGATACCGTCATCGATATACTCGCCGTGAATTTCAAAACCACGTTCTTCGGCGTATTTACGAAGTATAGTTCTTTGGTTGTCGATAGATGCCGATTCACCTTGTCGTTCATCCTCTTGGGACAATCTAAAATATAGTCCCGCTATATATTTCTTTTGTTTCATATCTTTTATATCCCTTGTTTGTAATAATTGTTTGTTGCAAACTTTTTCATTGACGTTTCAAAATCTCGCTCACCGTTGAAATATCTTTTAACGTGATAGACTTTGCCGTCTATATTTTTCTTTTTGCCGATAGACGGAGAAAAGATATAACAATTCTCGAAATCTTCTGCATTTTCAATAAATACTTTCTTAACGTTTGTTTCCATATTTTTCTACTCCTTTTTATTTTTTGTTTTCGGTTTGTCTTTCGACGGGAACGAGATAAACGACAACGGTCGAAGTTGGTTTCTTTTGTTGTTTTTTCTTGTACGTCAAGGGTTGCCACAAAGCAATGCACTTTACCCTTGACGGACAAGCCGTTTTCGTTTACGCTCCCGTTGCGAAAGGCGATTATATTTAGTTGCTCTTAGGCAATTGGTCTATAATTTCTTTGCTTACTTTGCCAAGAATTTCGCCTTCGTTCATACAGGTGAAGTTGTCAAAGAGAAGGACTTTTCTATCGTCCACTCCGTAGGGACAAGCCACGTCATCGTCCAACACGTCCGAATGGAAATAAGTTGGTAGTTTGCCACCATAGACAAGCCTTTCTCCAGACTTTTCCATATACTTGGTTATGTACTTTGCGGCATAGGAAATATCGTCTTGCGTGGCTATATCTTTGAAGTCGTTTCTACCAAAGTGTTTGAGAAAATGACTGTTTTGGTAGGTTGTTTGCATACGGTGGTTTCGAGTGTCATAATCCTTTACTTTTTCCAACTCTCCAACCATCTTCGGGATATGGAATATTCCGTGGAAATGCAGTCTGTTTGTTTCATTGCCGCGCTCCCAAACTCCTACGTACTTCCAACCATTTCTTGCCACAAGGTGTTTGAGTGTGTTGGATAGCTTCTTGCGGAAAGATTCCTCGGTGTGAATTTTGTCCGAGAAAGTAAAAGTACAAAAGAAATCCCAATCTTGTAGCCGTAGTTTACGCATTAGCCGTACTTTGCGTTTTATTGCGTTGGTTTTTGCTCTTTCTACGTTTTCGTCCACAAAAGCGTTCAATTCTTCTTTGCTATCAAAATGGTCTTTTAACGATTCTTTTATATGCGCCTTACGCTCTCGTTTGGGCAATGATTGACTTTCCTTATATGCCTTTTCAAAGCGTTCTTTTGTGCTTTCGGGCGGTGTTTCAACCGTCTGTTCTTTTGGTGTTTGTTGCATTGGTTTGACGACGCGTCTTTTACGTCCTTTTTTACTTGGGAACGCTCCTTTGGGTATTCCTATGTAGTGACTGCCATCGAAGTAGATTTTCATATCTTGGTTGTTCATTGTTTTCCTCCTTTTTTGATTGAGATTTTATCTTTCAAACTCGCAAGTTCTTTGCGACTTTGAAAAATATTTTTGTATTTGCTTTTAATCTACATGTCTCACGTTGCAGGTTTTGCAACAATTAAAAACTTTTCTTGTCTATAGATTAACTTTTAATTACGACACCTTTTGTCCGAATTAAAAAAATATATTGGGTTTTTAAGAAGCAACATAAAAATACCATTATGAATAAATGGATACCAGAACACTCGTGTGACAAAAAAAGGACCAATTTGTGATGTGAGGAAACAAAAAAAGAACGACGTGAAAAACACGCCGCCCGAAACAATACGAAACGAAAAAAACTCAGTAATTAAAAAGGCATGAAACTCAAAAATGCCGACTGCGGTTTTACGGGGCGATTCGCAGAGCGGTTTAGCGGCGAACGCCCCGATCCGCTCGGCTTTGAGTTGCCCTTTTGATCTGAGTTGAAGTGAGTTGTTTTGGCGGGTGCTTGACCGCGGAGCTTTGCTCCGCGCTTGTATATGTCAAGCACCCGTGAGAGTGCCATTTAAAGATTGTTTTATTAATTGCATAGAATATTCCAACATATGCTAATAAATGTCTCGTTTTCATCTTTAATTGCTGCTCGCAGTATTTTATAATATTTTAGTGTTTATAGCTTTATAGCTTTGTGGTTAGTAATATATTTTTTGGTATTACGCCTTTTTATTTATCTATTTCGTTGAACTCCCGCTTTTTTCGCCTGCGGTCAAGATATTTTCTATTGCAAGATCTAATTTTGTTTTTACTTTTCAAAAATTTTATTCTTTTTGTTCGTTTGCATTTTTCATTTGGATTTCATATAAGTGTTCAATGATTTTATTGAACATATTTTGGTATTTGTTCAAGAACTTGACCTACATCGTCATTTGTGATATAAATAAAATAGATAAAACCTAAATGGCTTTCAGATGCTAGGACGCATCAATAGGTCAGCATAAAGAAATTCTGATTATGTAATTTTATCGTCGAATAAAACTTTTAAACCTCGATGATAAAGTCGAGGTTTCTTGTTTTTTGGGGAAATATGAAGCTTATAAATCGTAAAGAATGCCTGCATTATTGTCAAAAGGAAAACAAAAAAACCTCGAGGTTTCTGTTGTCTTTTCAGATTTGGTTTCGCCAAGTTGTACAGAGGAAGTTTGAAATGCCTTATTTGGAAATGTTTATTACAACTAAATGCAATCTACGTTGTAAGCATTGCTCAAATTTAATCCCAGCGATAAATAGCAGACAAAACTATGAAATCTCAACTTTGATTGATTGGTTGAATGAGTTGTTGTCCAAGATAGATAGTCTTTATCGTCTTAAAATTCACGGTGGGGAAGTATTTCTTCACCCAAGATTGACCGAATTTATTGCTTACGTAAACAATCAACCAAAAATTAAATCGATACGATTAACAACAAACGGAACAATTATTCCATCTAATAATATTTTGCAGTTAATTGCAAGCAGTAAAATTGTAGTGCAAATCAGCAATTATAGATTACCGAATACAAAAACGCAACAATTGATAGATAAATTTAAGGAATTCGGCGTACGATATATATATCTTGAGGATCAAACCTGGAAGGATTTTGGCGAAATAACATTGCGTGACAGCAATAGGTTTGACGATTGTGGCATTAAACGATGCTCATCTTTCTACGATGGTAAGATTTATGTGTGTTCAAGAGCTGCAATTATGACAAAATTGGGATATATTCCTGATGATGGAATATCGGTTTTTCTTCCAAAAAAACAATTGAGACAGCAGTTGGAAAAAATGTATGGCGGAAAGTTGTCCATCGCTTGTAATTATTGTGACGGCGACACGAAATACGCAAAGGATATTACCGCGGGGGAACAAAAATAAATGGAAATTATCGCGATTATTACAACGAAAAACAGGACGGAATTATTTGCAAAAGCATTGAAATCCGTGCTATCTCAAACACGTCAGGCGGATGAGATTATTGTTGTTACTGATTCGACGGATGAAAATAAAGCTATAGAAAAACGGCTTATTAAAAATTCGGGAGCGACTATTCTCAATAATAAAAATGCCCACAATTATGCGGGGTCCTTAAATACCGCTATTCATTTTATTCTGCAAAAGAATTTGTTTTTGCAAAAAGACTATAAGAACATATACGTCGCTTTTTTAGATGATGATGATATTTGGTTAAATACGTATTTGGAGGAAGCTGAAAAATCGATTCGTGGAAAAGATTTTTTAGTCAGCGGTTTGATTTATCGTAACGAAGATGGTGCGAAACGGCTTTCTATCCCGCAAATTCTTTCCGTTGACAGTTTTTTGAAAGGAAACCCGCATATTCAAGGTTCAAATACATTTGTTAAACTTGATATATTGCTCAAAGCCGGATTATTTGACGAAAATATGAGTTCAACAACCGATAGAGATATATTTACCCGAATTATGTTGTTGCGCCCCACTTATGCCGTATTAAACGAGTATTTTGTGGAAGTAAATGCCTATAACGACCGTGAACGTATTACAAACGGGAAAGCAAAAAAAACAGAAGGACTCAGAAAATTCTATTATAAATACAACGGATATATGTCAGATGACGTGAAAAAAGGTTTTTTTGAGCGTGCAAAAAAACTGTTTGACGTGGACAGGACGGCGATTGAAACTGTAGAGAGAAAAGAGGAACTGTCTTTTGGGGATAAAAGCACAACAAAAAACTATAATGGGAACTTAACAATCGGATTTATCGTAACCGAATACAAGTTAGGCTTACGACTTTTGGAACAGTTAATAGCATTGCGTCGCTATAACACCAAGATTGTCATTTTTATAAATTTTACCGAAGATAGATATCCTTATATGGCTTTGCTCAAGGCAAGCGGGTATTATTATGAAATCATAGATAAAAACAGAGTGCTTGCACGTATTGAAAAAGGCGATTTCGATCAGTTTGTCACTAGAGATAAATTGCAAGGTGACGTTATACAAGATATTGCAATTGCCCGTACTATTTTGCAAAAGTATCTTTATCAATTTACAAAAGACGGAGACATCATTTGGATATTAGACGAAGATATGGAACTAAAAGAGCTTGTCTCACGGAATGGAAATATCGAGAACGCGCCACTCAATATAGATAACGTAATTGAGACTTATAAAGACTGCTATGATGCGGTTGTCGGAAATTATTCCTTGGACGCGCCTTTACCTACTCTTTCTACGATTCGAACGGCATTGTTGGACTATGTATATAATAAAACTGCAAGCATTGGGGAAATAGACACGCTTTCAGATAAGACCGATTATTATTATGATTTGACAGATTACGGCGAAACGCATTTGGAAACACCTATTGCTCTCAGAAAAAACTGTAATCTTGACGATGTGTTTGGAGGTAAAGCATACAGCCGTCCATTGTTTTTGCAAGACATGCGGATAAAAGAGGTAAAAAGCCGTGGTGGTAATACGCTAATCTTCAATCGTGAACTTTTAAATATTCCTAATTGGTCTATTCAAATAGGAGATAAGATAGGACGGCGCAGCGATTATTTTTGGGTATTACAAACAAAAATCGCAGGGTATAAAATCGTAAATGCTCCTTTTGCAACTCTTCACAATCGAAGGAATAGTCCTTTTAATATGCAAAAGGAAGAGAATAAGTTGTTGTTGGATTTAATCGGATCTTCCTTTACAAAAGCCATTGAACAGGTCGGCGTTTATGCAAAAAAAGAAGATTTTTACGACTTTTACAGAGGATATTTTGTTGAACGTTTGGTAAGATTTGTAGCTTCCTTCCGAAGAATTCAAGGGTTGCTGTCTATTATAAATGACTTTAAATATTCTGCATTGTTTTCAGACGGAAATTTGCAGGCTTTTATCAAAGAAGCCTCTGTATATTTGGAGTTTAATAAGGTTGCCTGTGCTTTTGAGTCGTTGAATTACAAACTGCATATTCAGTCGCAATTGCTAAATATTAACGAAATAAAGGCAAAAATAGAGAAGAAATTTTCAGTATCACACGATGCTTTAAAATTATTGGGGAGTGGCGGCGAAGGCGCAGTATTTACCGACGGCGCTTATGTCTATAAGTACTTCTATAAACCATTAAAAAATCTCAATTATCTTAAAACAATCGGGCAAACGTTTGAAGAATGTGAAGCCTTGTATCCGTTGAAGTATTTTCAGGTTGACGGCATTGATATTATCAGATATCCCTATGAAAAATCAAAACCTTATCATGGCGGACATATACGGCAGTTTATAGACCTTTTACGATTTTTAAAGAAAAACGGTTGCGTGTTCGACAACTTTAAGACATGCAATTTTGTTGTGGCAAACGGCAAATTGAAGCTGATCGATTACGGAAAATCATTTTTGCCGTTCGATACGGAGAAATATGACAAGTCAGTCGACAGGGCGTATGAACTGTTGCGGTATCCCTTTTTAAGCGATGAGGATTTTAAACAGTTAATACAGCGTTACTATCAAGGTGACAGTCTGTATTTGGACGATGGTTGCGAGTTGTTTAAGAAGGTAGTCGATAAGCGCTACAAAGAAGATTTACATGACGGGAAAATTATAAACTTAGTCAAACAGTATCATCCCGAAAAAATCTTAGACTATGGTGCAGGAAAATGTAAAATTGCAAATACGCTTTCAGAAAACTACGACGTAAGTGTTTTCGATATCGATTTGGACACCGTCATCAAACGCGCAAACCCTACGGTTACTGTTTATAAACTTGTCGAAGATATTCCCTCTGCGGATTACGATTTGGTGATAAGTAATCTTGTGCTTTGTTGCATCGATAACGAAATTGCGGAAGAAGTAGTACGCAATATCGTCAGGATTTTAAAATTGAACGGACGAGCAATAATAAGCGTCTGCAATCCATTTTTTAATAGTGTTCAAAACACTGAACTAAGAGCTACGGGTTTACAGGGAAATTATCATATTTCCGAAGTGTTTGAAAAGCACTCTGCGGAAAATAGCAAGATTCGAAAAGAATATCATCGACCTATAGAGTTTTATAGAAATTTATTCAGCAAATATGGGTTGCGTGTTGAACAGATTGTTGAAGGCGACGGAGCGGATCTGGACACTCTCATGCCTATATCGGAACATATAATATTCGACTGTAAAAAAATATCTGAGTCGCAAGTTTTTGATAATCTATCTTTATTGATTAAAACCAATCCTATGGAATATAGGTCTGTTTATCGAAATATTTCGCATATTGTCGGTAGCCTCGAAAAGGGCGGTAGATTTGTCCGTAAAGTAGTTGTCGCCGATTTAACATGGACTTCTGAACGAGTGAGAAGGTATGATTTTGATGATGAAGAAACTTTGCGGACGGAATTGCAGCGGGCAAAGTCAAACGGGCTTATTGACGACATTGTCTATGCTGAAACCGACGACGAAAGAATTAAAAGCTTATACATAAAATATTTTGGTGTAGAAAGCACGGAGGGGCATTGCGCAAACGGACAAGGATTATACGCAACTCTTTGCGGCTTTGAAAACATTAAGACGAAATATGTTTTCCAGACAGACAGCGATATTCTTTATCATAACGAAGATGTGAATGGATTTATAGATGGTTTAACCGCGCTTAAGAATGGTGCCGTAACCGTATCGCTTTCTATTGCAAAAAAAGCAGACAGCAATCCCATTTATGGTTGCAGGACGGAAGTCCGCACTTGTTTTTTGGCATTAGATAGGTTGAAGAATATGCTTCCGCTCAAAAATCAAATGATAGACGGCGTCGTCCAATCGCCTTGGCATAGAGCATTGGATAAAGGCTTGCAACCAAAAGACAGCGTTCGTTTATCTGATAGGAACGTTTGGTTCATTCATCCTGAAAATCGCAAAAAACACGAAGTCAATTTCATTTCCTATGCGGAAAGAAGGGTTGAACAAAATCAAATCCCGGATATGCAATACAACCAAGTGAATCTTACGGGCGACAAAAAAGATTGGTTGCAGACAACGAATGAAAAGGTTGTGGTTTACATTCGGGGATATAATACTCCTCCCGAAAGACTAAAAAGAATGTTTGACAGTCTAAAGGTCCAAACTTATCAGAATTTTTCCGTCGTTTATGTTGATGACGCTTCGCAAAATGAGAGTGCTGATTATGCGGAATGTATTTTACGTTACGACAATTATTTCAAGAGCAATACAATTATATCCGTATTCAACGATACTAAGGTCGGTGAACTCGAAAACTTTGTTTTTGTCATGCAAAACATTATTCTGAATCCTGACTGTATTGTAATCAATCTGGACAATGACGATTATCTTGTGAATCGACGGGCGATTGAGACAATCGTAAATGAGTTCCATAATGGCGCGGAGATAACTTGTGGTAATTGTATACGCTATGACAAACCTCTTAAAACTTATAAAATATACTCCTTTGAACGTGTCTGGGAACGCGGTGGCGACAATATTTGGTTGCACCCTAAGTGCTTCAAGCGGAAATTGTTTGACTTCATTAATATTGAAAACGATCTCAAAATAGATGGATTGTTTGTAGATGTAAATACAGATTTTGCTATAATGCTTCCTATGATAGCAAAATCAAAGAAGAATGTGTATATTCCTGATATATTGTATTATTTTGAACCAAGTACGAATAATGTTAATCGCGTTGGGAAATACAGCGAAACTTATAAACAAAAGATAAAAGATATTTTGCTTGAAAAAGCAAAGGAGCGAGAACATGAGTGGTAAAAAAACGATATATGATTTGCATTCTTTGGAGTTTCTTAATGCTCCAATCAGTCAAATATATTACAGCAAGAAGCATTTTGTTAATGGGAAAGATTTGTCTTACTTAAAAGGAATGTTGGCAGCTACTCTCGTTCAAATAGAACGTGGGTTTCGCTATGTTTACTTTTCGGATATCAGTTTGGAAAGTGAAAGAATAGATCAACGGCTTTTCCGAGAACAATTCCCATTTCTCTATGAACGTTTCGCAAACAATTGCTATTCGATTTATAATGCCGATGGCAGCGAGAAAATTGTGGATGGTATCACATATTATACTTGGATTTTGGAAAGATTCAGAAATATCAATTTGCACGCATTCATCTCAACTCCCCTTAGCAATACAATGCGCATTGACGAGTCTTTTATTCAGGCTTTCCCTAAGATTGCAGATGATATTTGTTATGTGAAGGATGGTGAGTTGACGATTGCCGGAATGCTGATTATGGTTCTCGCTGTCTTATCACAGAGGGATTCAAAATCTTTTATTTGCAATTTTGCGAATATTTGGGGTAAAGCGCTGTGGGGAAATATGGGAAGTGCTGACATAAATGAACGCAGAAACACATTGGAACAAGCCCTAACCGATACGTTCCGGAATAACTATGAAGTGAACATCCGAGAGAAAAATAATGACGGGAATTTACTTGAAAGCATCTTTGGACTCATATATCCTGACGTTCAAATCACAATGATAAATCAAAACGCCCGGCGTTTTTCGCTTGATTTGTCTGAACGGGTAAAAGCGCCAAGATTTTGTGTGTCAGGTCAAATTGAAATGACGATGGACAAGTGTATTATGACTATTGATAAAGGAAGTAATATCGGAAAATATTTTGATAAGGACTATGTATTAAAAATCTATGACACAAAAACATTTAGCGATATATGTAAAAGTGCCCCTCCGTTTTTAGGTGTAGCATATCTTTATCATAACAATATAACAGAGTTAAAAGATATTTCAGATGTGAATATGGAAAGGCTTTCGAAGCTAAATAAACCTAAGTTTTATAGAAATAAAAACTTAACGATCCTTTGTTGCGGAGCAAACTTTTCCGATATGCGTGAAATTAACAAAAGCGCAAGTGAAGGTGTTCAAAAGGCACTTCTAAATATTGAAGAGAAATTTGTATTTGAATTAGGAATACCTGTGTATAATACATATTCTAAATTGTCTATGATTTTGAACAAGCTAAACGCCCCGCTCGAGTTAGGGTCACGGCTTATTGTATTAAGAAATTTTGCCGCACATTATGGAATGTTGAACGACTACTATTTCTATAGCCGTGAGATAGGATATTATCTTGATTTGCCATTTGTTTTTTCGACGTTTTATGATTTTATTGCCTATCTTGATTCAATGGAAAATAAAAATTGCGCTGATTATGTAAGGAAAAATTTTCATTATCATATTTTAAACAATTTAATCGGTGTAAAATATAAGCGTATTTTTCAACAATCTATTTCGTTGTTCCAACGTAATGGAGATAAGGTAATAGAATGTTATTCAGACATCGATCGGGCATTAAAAACTGCAAATAGTTCGATTATCGATAACGAAACGGAACGCATCATTATTTCCTGCTCGATAGATAAATTTAATTTTAATATTCCTGCCAAAGTCTATCAGTTTTCGGATAATAAATTTTATTTTGATCGTTTGACGCTAATAAAAATTCAAGGCGAAAATTTGAGTGTAAATAATGTCTCTTTGGAGAAGGACGAATTGGTGTTTTTTAAAACACCGACAACAGATTTCAGTAAAATTAAATCAAGCGGAATGGCGGTTGATTTTGAACTCATAAATACCCGTGAGGAAGGTATATTAATTATTCAAACATATAAAATTAAGGAGCAGAACGTATGAAAAAGATTATTGCCGTAATTGGCGACGGAAAAATAGAAAAAGACGGTTTAAAATACAAGCTTGCATTTGAAACAGGAAAAGCCCTTGTAGATGCTGGATATAGAGTTCAAAGCGGAGGTTTGGGTGGCATTATGGAGGCTGTGTTTCAAGGTGCAAAATCCTCTGCAAAATATCAAGACGGCGATACTATTGCGATTATCCCATCTTTTGATAGAACAGATGCAAACCATTTTGCCGACATTATTGTACCTACTGGCATAGATGTTATGAGAAACGGAATGGTTGTCAGTGCAGATGGTGTAATCGCTATCGGTGGCGGAAGCGGTACACTTTCCGAAATGGCGCTTGCCTGGTCGCTTTTTAGATTGGTAATCGCTTATACCAATGTGGATGGTTGGAGTAGCGAACTCGCAGGAAGGAAGTTGGATTCTAGAGAACGCTATCAATCGGTAGATGATAAAGTATATGCTGTTGAAACACCTCAACAAGCCATTGAAATTTTAGAAAAATATTTGGATATCTATACAAGGTATCATCACGGAATAAAGTACAGAGGATAAAATTATGAAAATTGGAATTGTTGGATACGGACACGTTGGCAAAGCCATGCACAATTTATTCAAAAATGCTATACTATACGATAAGTGTCTTAATATAGGTTCACAAGAGGAAATCAACAGTTGTAATACAGTATTCGTATGTGTTCCCACTCCACAGCGAGCAGATGGGCATTGCGATACAAGTATTGTTGAAGAAGTGCTAAATTGGTTAAATGTGCCGTTAATCGTTTTAAGGTCTACCGTTTACGTAGGCTTTACCGATGAGATGATGAAAAAGATCGGTAAAGAAATAGTCTTTCAACCAGAATATTATGGCGAAACGGTTGCTCATCCGTTTGCTGATTTGAATGATAGAACATGGTTGTCATTCGGCGGAACTAAAAATGGCATAGATTTAGCTATTAAGACATATCAAACAGTTATAAATTCTAACGTGCACATTTATCAAGCCGATGCTAAGACTGTGGAAATGGCAAAATATATGGAGAACGCATTCTTGGCAACCAAGGTGACTTTCTGTAATGAAATGTATGATATAGCACGATCTCTCGGAGCAGACTATAATTTAGCTAGAGAGATCTGGATAGCAGACCCAAGAATTGGTGCAAGTCATACATTTGTTTATGAAGAAAACCGAGGCTATGGCGGTAGTTGCTTACCAAAGGACATTGCCTCAATCACAGCTCAAGGCAACGAACACGGCGTAGATACCACTCTTTTACAGAGTGTTATGGATAAAAATAAATTTTATAAGAAAAAATGAAGAATGAACCTCAAAAAGAACCATACTATAATAATTTGATCTCGCTGGGATATGTGCCTTTCAATTATAGCGAGAAACATTATATATTTAGCAAAGGGAATAAGATTATAAAAATTGCGCGAGCAAGCTATAATAACCCAACTATAGACGAATCTTATTATATTGAAAAGTTTTCGCACGATATTCTAATCAAGAATAATTTCCCTGTGGTTAAAATAGATAAAATATACGATAAGGGCGAACTTATTGATGACTATGTCGTTTTAGAAGAAGAGAAAAAAGACGGACAAGTATTTTATAATAAAGATTGCGACACCACAATGTTGTCGCAGGTTGTATCTTTCATTCAACAAGTAGCTCATATTAAATCTTCTGCTTTTGGCTTTATGGATAAATACGGAAAATCGGAACATACCTCATGGGCTTCCTTTTTAAAGTCTCTAATAGACACGACCAATCCGGCACTAAGAGCAGAGTTGCTTGCAGATTTTGATATTGTACCGGAGTTAACTGAAAGTGCCTTTGTTTTAACTGATTGCAACATGGCTAATTTCATTTTTAATCATGGTAAATTACAATGTGCTATTGATATAGAGCGTCCTCTTTGGGGAGATCGAAATTTTATTTATGGAATGATAAAAGCAAGAAATCGATTTATGTATAAGTGCGTGACGGAAAAACTCAATGAAGAATTGATCGATTATTACGCAAAGATATATAAGAACGTTATTATTTAATAAATAGATAACATGCGATAACATAGTATCTTATATGTCAAGCACCTATTGGAGTGTTATTTGCCGATTTCATAAAACCACTTTTTTACTGGCTTTTTCATAAATCATCATATACCTCTGTCGCATTTTGATGAAGTATTCAAATACGGTGGATTGCGCCCTAGAAAGCACTCTGCCTATTTCGGGGAAGCTCAAACCTTTTATACGGCACTCCAAAGCAATACGCATATTTTCTGTCAAATTAAGGCTTTCTACGATCTTATCGTAGTTGGTATAGTCTTGTGTCGTTTCTTCTTGTAATTCGTCGTATAGGGGCGTTAAAGCATCGTAACATACGTTGCGGTAGTTGTCGCGTATTTTTAGATTCATCAGTTTCATCATTTTCCTACAACATGCAATCTCGATAGTAATAGGTTTGCCTTTCTTTGAATAGCCTATTATGTCATTCAAATGCTTGCCGTAATGTTCGCATAGGTATAATGCACCTTCTTGGACTAAATCGTAACTATCACTGAATACGTAGCCAAAATCGTTTTTGCGCAGTATATCCACGTACAAATCTGCGTGCATTTTTTGCATAGTGCTTCCCATATATCCAATGAGAAAGCGTGTTTCAGCCATAGCTATCAGTTCCGCCATAGCAAGTACGTTTTTTTGAGAGATTTCTTCTTTGAAAATGCTAAAATCATTCTTTTCTTTTTCCATGTTTGTTTACCTCCGATTTATTTCGCCTTTCGGCAAAAACGGAAGTAGCACCAGGAAAAGATGACAGTCGTAAAATAGAAGTTGCAAAAACGGAAGTCAACGAAAACGCAAAAATTATTGCGTTGTTGTCAATAGTAAATACCTTTTTTGAAAAACAAAAAATATAGCCAAGGTTGAGATAATCTTCCTTGACTTTTTCTTTATTATGGATGTTTTCAGCAATTATTTTTGCCGTTGACTTACGCTTTTCACTGTGCTACAAACGCAGACGAAAGGCGATAAATCGGAAAGCATTATAGTTGAATAAAAAGTGTCCATAAAAATGTGTAACAACAAGCACACGCGAATATCCCACTACCGTATCCAAAGGGTATGTAATTGTTAATATATGATTAATTCATGCTATAGTAAATTAAATAAAACATGCCATACCTTCAACTTGCTTCAAAACTAAATTTATAGTATAATATAAATAAACTATCAAGAGGAAGGTTATATTATGAGTTTTGAAAGGGGATCTGAATGGCGAAGATGGGATTTCCATCTTCATACACCGAATACTAAGAAAAACGACCAGTTTCATGGTGATAGCAATAAGAAATGGGAAAATTTTTATCAAGATATAAAAAATTACATTGGTGATGGGAGTGATCCTCAAAGAAAAATTGCAGCGGTAGGTATTACTGATTATTTTTCTATTGAAAACTATAAAAAGATAAAAGCGGATGGCATCCTTGATCAAATTATAGATTTTATATTTCCTAATATCGAATTAAGGTGTTTGCCATTAAAAGACGGGATTAAAATGAATGTACATCTTTTAATTAATCCGTCTTTTGTGGATAAAGTGGATACGATTATTTTAAGCAACTTAAAATACAGATCTGCAACAAGTACATATTGTGCGCGTAGGGAAGATTTAATTCGTTATGGTAAGGAGCTTGATCATAGTTTGGACGATGAATGTGCATATAAAAAAGGAATTGAACAATTTTATATAAATTTCGATGACATTATAACAATATTTAATGATCATCCTGAATGTAAAGATAATGTATTGGTTTTAATGCCGAACAGAAGTAGTGATGGAGCATCTGCTGTTGGTAATCCAAGTAGTAATTCGCAAGACTTAGCAGACTTGTTTGAATATAGAAAAGATCTTTATATGGTATCTGATTTGATATTGTCAGCCAATCCTTCTGATGTAAAGTTTTTTTCTGGAGAGAAAGAAAAAAAGCCAGTTAAAATTATGCCATGCGTGTGGGGGTGTGATGCTCATACTAATAATGCGATCTTTGAACCTCTTGATGATCAAAGAATACCTACGAAAAGATATTGTTGGATAAAAGCTGATCCTACTTGGGAAGGGCTTCTCCAAACACTCTTTGAGCCAATTGAGCGTGTCCGTATTCAGGAATTTTGTCCAGCCGATAGGATAGATAATTATAGGATAATAGACGGCGTTGTAATAGAAGATAACGTTGTTCCCCATCGTTTTTCAAACGAAATGCTTCCGATTAATCAAAATTTAACCTGTATTATTGGATTAAAATCTACGGGGAAATCTATACTGCTTCAAAATATAGCGCGAGCTATTGATTCATCAGAAGTTTCCTCACGTTTGGAGACTGTTTATAATGGGAAAAAAGCGCCGTTAGAGTTTCCCGTTAAAGTGCATTGGAAAGATGGAACTATTTCATACAATGGCTCAAGCGATGATAAGAAAATTGTATATATTGCACAATCATATCTTAATAAATTAATGGATGACCGTGCGGAAAAGACGGAAATAGATAAAATTATTGAAAACATTATTTGTCAAAATAAAGATTTTTGTGATCTACGTAGATCATTTGATGCAAAAAATATAGATATACAAAAGCAGATTGATTCGAAAATATTGGAATTGGTTTATAAAAAGAAAGAATTTGATTCCCAAGTTTTATTAATAAAGGATTTAGGTGGAATAGAATCTGTTAAAAATAATATTGAATTGCTTCGCCAAAAAAAAGAAACATTAGCAAAGACATTAAACATATCTACCGAAGATATATCCAGATTTGATAAAGCTGTTGAAGATAAAATTTTATTAGAAAAAAATATCCAAATTCTTACTTTAGATAAGAAGCGGATAGAGAATAGTGAAGATGTTTTTGTTAAAATCGATATTGAAGATTTATTGGATACAGAGATTGCTAAGGAAGTAAGTGAAGTTGCTCAAATTATCTCTGAAGAAGCAAAGCAATCATGGCAAAAATCGAAAGCTAAAATTCTTGATTCTATATCCGATCGGTTAAATGCATTGCAAGTGGAATATGCCAAGGTTATGGAGATCATTAATGAGCTTAAACCGATGATTGATAATAATGCTGAGATTAAAAAAATTGAAGGTGATTTAAGGGCTGAGGAGGAGCAGCTAAGAAAAGTAAATAACGAGTTTGAGATTTTAAGAAACATACAAAAAGCATTAGATGATTTAATGAATTCACTCATTTCATTAACAACATCACGCGAGGCGGAATATGATTTGTTTGAAAGTGAATTTAAAAGTATTCAATTTAAAGATACTGATGAAAACTTTAAAATTGTTGCGATAAAGCGTCGTCGTAGATCCTTGTTTAAGGAAACCATTACTAAAATATTCACTCAAAGTGCCTTAAAAAGTATTCATAATGGTGTATTCAGAGATTTAGATAATGAACAATTTATTTTAGAATCTGAGTTTGATGAGGATTGTAAAAAAGATTATATTAACGCAATTTTAGGAAATGATACTCAAAAAGTTCTATTGAGCAAATATGATAAAAATCACGCGCTGCAAGAACTTTTAGGTGATTTTGACAATATTATATATACTATTGAAATGGATGGTGATCAAATTGAAAACATGTCACCAGGGAAAAAAGCGTTAGTATTATTAAAGTTACTTATTAGTCACGATGAATCTAAATGCCCAATATTATTAGATCAGCCTGAGGATGATTTGGATAATTTGTCCATAGTCTCTGATTTGGTTTCGTTTATAAGGGATAGAAAAAAGGATAGACAAATCATATTAGTTACTCACAATGCTAATTTAGTACTCGGTTGCGATGCTGAAGAAGTTATTGTATCAAATCAGCAAATTGATAATAATGCACAAACAAACAATAAATCATTTAGATTTGAATATAGATCTGGAGCTATTGAAAACATTACGATTATAGACGAAGATACTTTTTTAGGTTCAAAGGGTATTCAACAGCATATTTGCAATATACTTGAAGGAGGGAAAGAAGCATTTTTAGCAAGAAAAAATAAATATACTAATATATAATAATAGAGATAAATAGCCTTAAAAAGCCGCAATGAAGCGGCTTTTTCGTTTCATATAGTTGTGTAGGATTTTTCTTCTACCGTAATGCGGTTGCCTGTAATTTCCGGTTCACCGCTCTTGCATGCACGCAGGATAACGTGAACGGTATCTTGCTCTGCTTTCGGCATATCGCCTTCGTCGAATTTGTCTTCACCTCCGACTTCAATTATTTTGAAGCCTTTGGATACCAGAAGGGACGAGAATTGCCAGAGTTTTTCAAACAGTCCGTTTGAATCCATAATGACCGAGAGATTTTCGGTCGGGTGATATGCTGTAATTCTGAAATAGTTTGCCATTGTTTAATTCCTCCTATGCGGCAATTTGTTTGAGTGTTTTGTTGGCGTAAGGTAGCCATATTTTGTTGACATAATGCAAAACTTCTTCATTCGGTTCGTGATCGTGTTCTCCGTAACATTGCAGGACTTTCTTTTGAGATATTGAATATTCGACTGTAACGAACGGAGTATCGGGTTCCTGCTTGTTACGAATAAAGAAAATGAGCGATTCTTCCCGTACCATACGTTGGTCATAATTCATTCTGCCTACGCAGTGATGCAAGGCTTCGCCTTCCCGAATCAGGTCTGCCGGACTTTTTGCAATAATACATACAAACGCGCTTCGTTTTGCGTGTTGCATCGGGAAATATTTCTCTGCAACAGCGGCAAATTGAATATACAGCTCTTTGCGTTTTTCTTCATCTTCGATTGCTTTCTTTGTTGCGTATTGGTCGATGCGGATATCGTGCCAGCGTTTGAAATCGTGTGGAAAACGGTTTTTATCTTCCGTCATATTGAGTCCGAGATGTTGGCAGGCTTTCAGATAGTCGAGATAAGTGTTCGGGTTAGTCTCTTGTTTTGCTATATAGTCAAAAAACCGTTCAAGGTCTTTGCCTTTGAACAGTTCTTTAATGGGAGTAAGACTGCTGTCGTGGATAAGCCTGAGTTTCGATTCTTTATATGATTGCAACTGTTCAAGCGGTTTTTTCGTCCTATATGCCCGTACTATGACGTCGATATAGTAGTGTCTGTTTTGAAGCAACGCTTTGTTGGAAATGAGCCATTTGCAGAAGGCTTTATCCGTTCCGCAGCGTTTAAGAATGGTGGTGCTCATGGCAATTCTCGAAAAGCCGAGTTTCATCAGCATTTCAATCTGGGGATACTGCCGATAAAGCCGTAAATATTTGAAAATATTGCAGCCTTGATACAGTTTATATGCGCTGTATTTGAACTCCGGTAAGCGGTTTATAAAGTCTGGATTGATAAGTTCGGCATACGGATCATAATATTTATCGTCAGCCCAGCACCAACCGCGTTCGTACCAGTTTTTGTATTTTTGCAAGCCTTCTTCGTACCAGCCAAAACGAAAGCCCATGCTTGCGCAATAGCAGTATTCCATATCTTTTATGAAGCATTTTTCCGAGTTCAGTCCGTGAACGGCAACTTGCTTGCAGTACCATTTTTTGTAGCGATGTTTTACAGCAACTGTCACTTTCACAAGTTCGTTTTTCAAAGTGGTAAGATAGGCATAACAGCGAACGTGTCCGTCAGGGTTCGGATAGTTTATATTATCCGCCTGTCGGATTTGGTTTCGTATGTATTTCGGGATAGGTCTGATGTCTGTTTCTTTCATAATTTCACCTCAAAGTAAGTTTATCTCCGAAGATTGCATCTAATTTGCAAAGTGCTGTTTTATCAAAAGCTGTTGCGTCAAACGAATCTTCGGGTTCGTCGTCAATGTCTTGCGGTTCTTCGATATCTCCGTCAAATTCCCGCATTTCTTCTTCGGTCATATCATCGTAGATTTCGCCGGTGTCAAGATTAATAGCAGTTTTCGGTTTGGAAAGCTCTTTCAATGTGCCGTCAGAATTGACAATGACCAAGTGATGGTTTCGTTGAATTTTGTCAAAATACAGTTCAGCGGCGTGGTAGGGGAATCCGACCATCGGAATCCGGTTTTCAAGTCCGACGTCACGACCTGTTAAAGTAAGATTACATTCTTCGGAAATTCGTACGGCTTTTTCTCCGAACACTTCGTAGAAGTCTCCGAGGCGATAAGCAATCACGCAATCAGGATAAGAGCGTTCTATTTCCAAATATTTTTCATAGAAAGGGGAAAGCTTTTTCTGCGTTGCTTTTTTGTTTTCTTCTTCGGCGATTTCGGCAAGGATTTCGTCGATTTCTTCTTGCGAAGGCTGTTCGTCTTCGTCATCGCCGTTTGCTTCAGATTCGGACTTTTCCGGTTCCATAAAGTCAAAGAGCGTCGGCTGGCGCTCTTCCGGTTTTTTCGGTTCGACTTTTTTGACTTTTGTCGGCGCCGATTTCGGAGCAGGTTTATATTCTGTACCGTCTGCGTTAAAGAGCGTACCTTCGATACTGTCTTCTTCGAAATAGTGGACAGCCCAGCCATAAACAACATTATCTTCTACACACGCTGAATTTGCACCTTTCGAGGCAAGTTTCCTTGCCTCGTCCGATGCGTATTTCATAAAGCCGTCCAGCGTCTTTTTGTTGATAAAAGTCTTTCCGTCCTTTTCAAAAGGCGTACCGTTGTTGATTTTCTCTGCGAGCGTTGCGCTTGCGTTTTCTTCGAGATACGCCTTTACGAGTTCTTGTTCTTTTGTTTTTGTTTCAAGATTCAATCGCATAGTTTTTCTCCTTCGATAAATGCTTCGGAAGCGATCATAATTCCTGTTGAAACGCCGCGTTTGAAAATCATGCGCATCAATTCATCGTAATGATCTTCTGTAATTTCGATAAATTTTTCAAAAAGTTCATCGCTTTCTTTGGATAGAGTGGCTTTCAGTTTGTCGTAAAGCGCAAGTTCTTTTTTGCGTTTCTTTTCGGGAAGTACAATGTCTTCTTTTGCATCGATATTTCCGTAGTAAAGTTCTTCAATGATTGATTTCATATTGCATCTCCTTAAAAAGGCATATCGTCCAAGAGTTCGGCTGCTTTTACGTCCAGTCTGTCAAGAGTGGTGTAGTGGTTAAAGCCGCCTCTGTAATCGACTTCGTTTTTTGCCGTGCGAATGAGAATATGGTCATACCATTCGTTTGAAAAATGTCTGACATCGCTAATAGAGATATATACAAATTTGTTTTGACTGCTTTGGATAAAGGCAGAAAAGCAGTAGTGATTTCTTCCTACGTTGACGAGTTGCCAGTGATTATTCCGACACATTTCTTTCAGGTAGTTGATGTATTTGGTTTGAAAGGATTTATAATCTTCTCCGGTGTAGCACCCAGAAGAAAATTCGTAATTCAGATATTTTTTGAGTTCTGCTAATTTAGCCATAGTGTTAAACCTCCTTGACGATTGTGTAAACGTCGTCTGCGTAATAGGTGCAGTTGAACCAATTAAAAAGGGCGTGACATTTCACGCCCTTGTAGTCCACGATATAATCGTTATCTCCGACTTTTTCCAGTACGGTAATTTCTTCCATTTTTCCGTTCAGGGAATGGATGTGAGCCTGTGTTTTGTACGGTTTCATTTTTTATATTCCTCCAAATACTTTTTGTATTGTGTGGTTGCTTCTAACAGTTGCGTCACTTCCGGCATGATTTGAGTTTTTGTCTTGCCGATACAAGCGAGAGTAAGCAGGTTGGTATTTGAGCCGTAAAATCTGCGGAAAGCGTAATCAAGGACAAGGGAAATATCTTTGTCCTCGTGTTCGTTTGTTCTGTTGATAGCAAAGATTGCCGTTAGGATCGATTGAACTTCATCTGGGTGTTTCATTTATTTCACCTCCAGCTGTATGAGGGCGATGTAATCGTGCATCTGCCAGTTATATTTATTTGTGATGTTCCAATATGCATAAGTTTCCAAGCTCGTGTTTGGCTGGCATTCATCGAAATCATATCCGTCAAGAATGTCGTCATTTTCATCGAAAGCTTCATGCACCCAAGACATATCCGTCTTTTCCTCGTTTATGCGTTCATGAAACCGCATAGCAGCTTTTCCATAGCTGTCATAAGCTTCAATATCTACGTCCGAGTCATCTTCGGTAGACCATTCAAATACAACTAAGTAAACTTTCATATTCCACCTCATGCAATTCTTTTGATGCCGCCACCGAAGCTCTGTACGGTAACACTGCCGAATTCCGAACACCAGTCGTCGTCTTTGTTCCAAACGTAAGCAAAAGCCGTATGACGGTTTCCTTGGCTGTAAACCAAGTCGTCCCATTCTTCGGGGTAGTCGGTAACGATCAGAAAGTCGTAAAGTTCTCCGAATTCGGTAAATTCGTGTGTAACGGCATAGACTTTGCATTTGTGTTCGTTTTCGATTGCTTTCATCTTTGCGTAAAGTTCAGGCTCTTGGTCGATCCAAAAGCCGCCGAAGCCTTCAAAGAAACATACCTGTTCGCGTTCCTCAAAGCCTTTTATGTACGGTTTATAGATATCCATTTTCTTCATGATTTCGATTGCTTTTTCTTTCTTCGTTATTGTCGTTTTCATAGTCTTTTCTCCTTAAATATAATTTTCTAATTGTTCAAAGTTGTAAGCGATGTTTCTTAGTGTTTCTTCAAATCCGAACCATGCAAGCAAATTTTGATTGTATGTGTCTTGCGCAAGCGGATCTTCCTTGTCCCACTTATCTCCGAAAAGTTCGGAAGGGGAGTAAAGTCCTGTTCCGTTCATAGTGTCGTACAAAAGACTGTTAATTTCCTGTCTGTACTGTTTGTAAAAACGCACAGTATCTGTGTAGTAGATCAGTTCTCCTACAATACCTGACTGGCAACCGTGATAAAGCACGTCGGTAAAGATATTCTTCTTATCAGAATAGTCGCTCCATTCGCCGATAACGTAGTTGCATACCCGTTTTGTAAGAGGGCTGCTTGAATTTCGTTTTATTTCTTTGACATTAGCAAGTGTCAGTTTCATTACGCAACCTCCTCGAAGTCGTCTAGATGGACGCGTTCAAACATAGTGCCATACTCGAAATAAAGTCTGCCGTTTTTGTCTGTCAAAAGGTCATAAGTAATAACGCTTATTTTGCCTCTGTTGGTAACGGCTATCTGGATTTCATTTTTGGCAGCATCGATTCCTACGATGTTGAAAGTGATAAATTCTTCACCGTCATAGAGTTCGAATTCCGAGAGATAATACCTCTTGAATTTAGGAATTTGGGAAACTTTGTTTTCCATAGGATTTACCTCCAAATTTATTTTGCCTTTCGGCAGAGGCAGAGGTAGCATTGATTGAGCATAGGTCTGTTCATTGGAAGTGATGAAAAACAGAAGTCAACGCATCAAGAAAAAATATTGAGTTAGAGTCATTAGATTTTCAAAGCAAAAGAAAAAGCGAGAAGAAATTTCTCCCTTGCTTTCAAGTTAAGAGATATTTGATTTTTCAGCGATATTTTTTCGCATTGACTTCTGCGAAATCTGTGCTACGATAGCCGCCACGAACGGCAAAATTTGGAGAGCTTATTTATTTCAATGATTGGTTTTAATTAATTTTGAAAGCAGTTCCACATATCCTAATAAATTTTTCTTAATATTTTGTGTTTGCATTGAAGCTAAAGAATTATATTCTCTAATTGTTTTTAAAAACTTATCTGGAGTTTTTAGACCAATGTAACAAAATGCCTCATTTATTGTTAGGTGATTCAAATAAATGGTTTCTTCGCACGACATTGTATGTAATTGATAAATGTATTGATCCTCAGGACTTTTATATGTGATAATGTCCGCATCGTTTTTAATTTTATCTGCATTCTTATATGTTGTCATTGGTATACTTAAATGATTTTGGAGCAGTAGAGAGTGGAACGGTATTCCTTTATGTCTTAATTCTGAATGTAATAAATATTGTTTCCATAACGGCGAAACTACGAGTATTGCAATATTTGATGATATTGGGAAAAGAATATAATTATCAATATAGCTACTTTCATCTGCTATTTCTTTTTTGGCTATTTCATCGAAATCGTCTTTACCGTACAACATTTGTCCAATTATTTTAGCATTTTTTATAAAATCATCTTGTTGATCTTCTGGAATTTTTATTGGTATTCTTTCTGTACAGTAGCCTAAATCATTTATGCAGAATTCATCTGCTGTTTTTATAAACATCAAAAAAGAAGAGTTGATTTCCAAAGCATTTTTACGAATGCCAATCATATCGGTTTTCAATAAAGAATCCCAATTAGAATCAAGTATTGTAAGCATTTCGCGCTTCCAAAAATCAACTTTGCTTTCATTTTGATTTATGTTAAATTGACTTAACTCAAAAGTATTGTCGGGTATATTGGTATAAGATTTTTTATTGTGTGGGGTTCTGTAAATTTGAAGCAAAATGTATTTTTTAATTGTTTCTAATTCGGCACGTGTAAAAGTAAAAGTTGGGGCGCTATCATTGTCAATCTTATTAAGTAAAGTGCCCATTGGATCTTCTATGTTGGTTTTGAATTTAAGTTCTAAATCTTTGTTATTATCGGCAAATTCGATATCATATAAATTATTTTCACAAAAGGCATTTTCCGGTTTTGCATAGTATGCCGCAAAATTTATAAGATTTAAAACGCATATTACATTGTTGCCATTTTTATTTTGTTGTGCAAAATTTTTTAATAATCTACATTGCACATAATGATTTTTATCGTAATGGGACATTTAAAACCTCTAAATTTAAAACCTCTAAGAAGACTTTTAATATCGTTGTTGTAATACTTTATTATATTATAACGAATCAATCAAAGATTTACCAGTAAAGACGCACGTTATTTTTAATGGTTTAGGATACAATAACGTTCGTAATGTTATATGGGATGATTGTAGGTAGTATTTAAGAAGCTTCTATTAGATTGTCTATTTTCGTTCAACGATGATGCCAAAGTAATCAACGGCAAAAAATAATACGAACCCGTTTTCAGAGTTCGTATTATTCCCTAATGGCGGAGAGAAAGGGATTCGAACCCTTGCGCCAGTTTCCTGA
>ULYM01051676.1_pt1 | contig 35432 bp, 29 predicted proteins | sample 1962141 | NCBI WGS metagenome assembly ULYM01 (sample SAMEA4835862, study PRJEB28245) | human gut metagenome | biome: gut microbiome; material: fecal sample | place: Denmark | collected 2008
TGCTACAGCCCTTGCCAAGCAATGGGAAGCGACGATTCCTTACGTCGAGCAAAAACGTCTTGCCACATGGACGCACAACAAGACCATCCAAAAGGCAATAGAGAGCTACAGAATATCATCCGAGCAGAAGGAATATCTGCGGACATTGAAGATAAAATAATGGTGGAAACGGGAAATAGAACTATTAAACAGAAATCGGCTCCACAGCACCTTCTGGAAGTGGTGAAAAAAACATTGCGATGATTAAAAAAAAGAATTTGATGGTTCAAGTGAAACATTGCGATGTGTTGATTGAACCATAGCAATGTTTTCTTACCAAGGCTACAATACTACCGCCGTCTGGATAATGTAGTCATTCTAAGAAGCAATATTCAATATCAAAACAACAAGGTTGCCAATTCCTACGCTTAGGAGCTGGCAACCTTTCTACTTATTTACATTCAGTTTTATAAAGCCTTGGCTTTTTCAGGCTCATTAGTCGTAACGTAGTCTATACCCTGCTTGAAGAATTGTTTTATTTCTTTCAAATCGTTCACTGTCCATACATTGGTGACAAGGTTAAGCTTCTTGGCCTCTTTAATCCATGACGGATTCTTCTTGAATACCTTGTCATTATAGTCGATGCCAGTATAGCCGGCTTCCTTTGCCTGGAGTGGCGAGAGGTCGCCGTTAAGATAAGACACCTTAGCTCCGGGAAGGTTACGCACGATATAATCACAAGCGTGTTTACTGAAAGAGATGTATTCAGTTCTGCTTTCCAACCCAGCCTCTTTTACCATTTTCAGAGCTGCGTCTATGCAACGATCTTCATCGCCCTTCTGTACATGTCCCTTAACTTCGAGTATGAGTTTCATATCGCCCAACGGTTTAGCCGCTTCCAAATACTCGCTCAGCGTAGGTATAGCCTCGCCATTCTTCAGTCGCTTATCCTTAATGTCAGCATAGTTGGCATTCTCTATCTTAATGCCTTCCACGTCGTCATCATGAAATACCACTACCACTCCGTCACGAGTGATGTGTACATCGAATTCTGAGCCGTATACTCCAATCTTGTAAGCATTCTGCAAAGAAGAAATAGAATTCTGGGCAGAACCTTCGGTTTTCCAATATCCTCTGTGCGCTATCACCTGCGGCGCTCTATTCTTAGCTATAGACGGAAGAACAATTCCCATCAACAGCATAACATAAACGATTAATCTTTTCATAATTGTATCTTTAGTTTACTTGTTTTAAAATACTATCTTAAACATCAATAATTCAAAAACCATGCCATAATGATTTCTGTCGCAAAAGTAGATGGAGCATATTACATCGAGGTTTCTATTTTATGAAGAAAGGGTAAAAGCTTAAAAAGGGATTAGCTCATGTAGCTATATAAATAAGGTGTAGTTTCTTATTCTCCGCTTAACACATTTGTAACAGCGTTGTAACGTGCCCTGAATACTTTTGTGCCGACAAAAACTATTTAGTATTCAATGAAGACGACTAAGATTTCTAATTTCATTATGATGGCATTCTTAGGATGCTGTTCTATCTATTCTGTCTCTGCGCAACAAGCAAGTGCAATTGGCGTGCAACGACCTAAGCTTGTGGTGGGCATAGTAATCGACCAAATGCGTTGGGATTATTTATATCGCTATCAAAAACGTTATACTGACAGCGGTTTCATGCGATTGCTCAACGAGGGTTTCTCATGCGAGAATACCGTGATTCCGTATGTGCCTTCTGTAACTGCCATCGGACATACTTGCATCTATACGGGTAGCGTTCCGTCTATTCATGGCATAGCAGGAAACAATTTCGTAAAAAATGGGGAAAAAGTGTATTGCACCGACGACGATACGGTTAAGCCGGTAGGTTCTAACAGCGAAGCGGGACTCATGTCGCCAAGGAATTTGTGGGTAACTACCATAGGTGACGAGATGAAAATCGCTTCGAACGGACGTGCCAAGGTAGTGGGCGTAGCTCTTAAAGACCGAGCTTCTATTCTCCCTGCCGGACACAATCCAGACGGTGCGTTTTGGTTCGACGATAAATCGGGAAATTTCATTACGAGCACTTATTACATGAATCAGTTGCCTAAATGGGTAGAAGCATTCAATGGCAAGAAGCTCCCCGAGCATTATCTGTCAGAAAAATGGAATACGCTTTATCCTAAAGATACATACATAGAAAGCACTTCCGACGAAAACGAATACGAAAACGGAATAAAGAAAGGGGTAAAGGCTACTCTTCCACTCAATCTTCCGGAGCTGTATAAGAAATATGGTTATAACATTATCAGAAACACTCCATTCGGCAACTCGCTGACGTTCGATATGGCAAAGGCTGCTATCGACGGAGAGCAGCTTGGAGCTGATGACGAAACCGATCTATTAGCGGTAAGTTGCTCAAGTACCGACTATATCGGCCATCAGGTAGGAACTCACGCTGTAGAGACCGAAGATACGTATCTGCGTCTGGATAAGGCGATTGCCGATTTTCTGTCATATCTCGATGCAAAGGTTGGCAAAGGCAATTATCTGGTATTCCTCAGTGCCGATCATGGAGCGATGAACAATGCCCGTTTTCTGCAAGACCGCCGTATTCCTGCTGGCAACTGGGACGATGGTGTCGCAGCTAAGAAGCTGAACGAAGTACTAGCTAAGGAGTATCCTAACACAGGCGATTTAGTAAAGACCGTGATGAATTATCAGGTATTCTTCAACCGCGAGGTGATCAAGAATCAGCATTTGGACTTCGCTAAAATAAAGCAGACAGTCGTAGATTTTCTGAAGGAAGACTCATGTGTACTGTATGCGTGCGATATGGAAAAGACAATGACTGAGAGCATCCCCGAAGAAGTAAAATATCGCATCGTAAATGGTTACAACCGTGAACGCAGCGGAGACATACAGATTGTGCTGAAGCCCAACTTCTACACACACGGAATGAAGGGTACCGACCATGGCGCATGGAATCTATACGACACGCACATTCCTTTGGTATTTATGGGATGGGGCATAAAGCATGGCGCTACAACCAAGCGGACGTTCATGACCGACATTGCTCCTACCATCGGAGCACTGATTCATGTGCAGGCTCCTAATGGTTGCGTAGGACAACCCATTTCATTCACAAGATAAGTGCCTCTACTACTATCGATATTAAGACGCTTAAAAGCGAGACAAACACACAAAAAACAACGATTCATTCAAAAAAGGAAAGTTTTCTGAAGATTTTCCGGGTAAAAGTGCCGCAATTTAAAATATTTGTGGCACTTTTATGTTTTAATTCAATAGAACAACAATTTAAAAACAAAAAACATGACTATCGGAGATAAAATACCAGAAGTTCTTGGCATCGACCAAGACGGACGTGAGATTAAGGCAAGCGACTATCGTGGCCGCAAGATTGTACTTTACAGTTACCCCAAAGCTAACACCAGCGGATGTACTGCCGAAGCTTGTTCGCTACAGGCTCATAAGGAAGAACTTGCCGCTGCCGGTTACGACATTATCGGTGTAAGCAAGGATAAGCAGGCTCTTCAGAAGAAATTCGCAGACGCTCAGGGTTTGCAGTTCCCTCTTATTGCAGATACAGAGACTACCCTTCTACAGGAACTCGGTTGCTGGGGAGAGAAAGTAGCTTGCGGACGCAAAACCATCGGCATTCTTCGCACTACTTATCTTGTGAACGAAGATGGCATCATCGAGAAGATTTTCACTCCAAAAGAAATCAAGACCAAGATTCACGCAGAACAGATACTGGATTATATCAATAAATAATCAGTACAACAAAAGATTATGCCTATGTAACAGTTGTCCCCATCAGAACATTAATGCTTTGATGGGGACAATGATTCTTACACCTAATTCAATATGACTATACACCAAATAACATTCAGCCCCACCGGAGGAACACGCCGTGCTAGTGAATTTCTTTGCAAGGGTTTCGATGCAGAGAGCACCATTACAGAGCTTTGCACACAAGAAGAGAATCTGAATTATCCAAATATCGAAGCAGACGACTTGGTGGTGATTTCAATGCCTGTATATGCAGGACGTGTGCCGGCATTGGCAACAGAACGATTGAAAAAAATCATCAGCAACGGAGCCAAATGTGTGATTATCGCCGTTTATGGCAACAGAGCATACGAGGATGCTTTGGTAGAGATGCAAGATACGGCAACAGAGATGGGATTCCAAGTAATAGCGGCTATAGCTGCCATTGCAGAACATAGCGTATGCCGTATGTACGCCACAGGCAGACCCGATGATATCGATGCCAAGGAATTAGCGGCATTCAGCGTAGCCATTCTTGAAAAAATAAAGGAAAACAAGCCTTTCGCCCCTCTCGCACTGCCAGGCAACCGTCCTTATAAGCAAGGTTGCACAGGTCCATTCCCTACCGCTAACAATAATTGCACGGATTGTGGAACCTGCGCAAGTCAGTGTCCTACAGGAGCCATCTCTCTTGATAACCCTAAAGGCAACAACAACGAGCTTTGCATAGGCTGTATGCGATGCGTTTCGGTTTGTCCCGTTCATGCAAGAGGCATAGGCGAACGACTCAACATGCTGGCGGAACGACTCAAACCACTATGCAGCGACAGGAAGCAGAACGAATTGTTTGTGTAAAACTATGACCCAACAACAGAAATACATACAACTAAACTTATTCCAAGAAGCGGAAGATAACGAAAAGGAACTCGAATCTCCTGTCTGCCAAAAGTACGACTTGACGGACCTGTTCGCAAGGCTAGCCAAGTCCGACTTCCGCAGTCGATTTCATCTGACAAAGAAAGACAAAGAGTACATCTCCCAGAAAGGTTTGCCCACCATCCGTCGACATGCTGAAGACTTCATCGCCAAACGACTGGCTCCAGCCGTTATTCCGAACGACGGCAAGCAGACACCAATGCGAGGCCATCCAGTGTTCCTTGCCCAGCACGCCACCGGCTGCTGTTGCCGAGGATGCTTCTACAAATGGCATCACATCCCCGCCGGACGAGAACTCACCAATGAAGAACAGCAATATGCCGTAGCCGTACTTATGGCTTGGATAGAAAAACAATTGTAAGCAATTCGCCTCTCAATGGCAGCTGCCAATATCTCCATCAGTAAGAATCTCTTTTATGAAACCCTCTTGGTCATACCCTTTTCTTTCTCGATGAATAAGCTCTATCAATTGCTGAATATCATTACTATCAGAACAAAGACCCTCAAAATGAGTGCTCTGATCATCATATCGTTTTCTTGAGCCCAATTTAAGACGATGCTCAATATCAAGTGGAATCAACAAAGAAGAACGCTCTTTTCCTAAGTATTTTTGAAACTCGGAAAGGAAAATATGTATCCCAGCCAAATCAAAATCACCAAAATGAACATAATAATTAGGTATAGAGACAAGCCACTTCCTAAGATCTAAAGACTGAGGATAGCGAGACACAAAAACTATCTTTTCTGGCAAACCATATAATTTCAGATAGTCTTCAAAAAACGCTCTTTGCTTGCGAATCTGTCTAAAATTTTCCATATTCTCTATTCCAATTACAACAACATCTTTCGGAATGATAAACCTTTCATAATCTGTAATAAACAAAAAACTACCCTCCTGCGGATTCACAATAAAATGTTCGCCATTTAGCAAGCAATTTATAGGTTCGTAACTATTTATAGGGAAACCAGGACATGAACGAACCGTCACCAACTTTGAATTGCCGGTATCTGCAGCCAACGAAGCACGAGACTCTACCGCATCCACTTCTAAAATACGGTAGCTCTCGTCTTTATCTATAAGATACCTTTTCAAAGCCTCAACATTACGCGCACGGTATGATTTTCTAGAGCCATGAATAACAACCAACAACAAACCTTCTGCCATCAGTTCATCAAGCAACTTGCCACTCAACTTTGAGCCTGCAACTTGCTCTCCTGCTATCAAAGCCTGTACAGATGCACTTATAGCCATATCTTAGTTCTATTAAATTCGTTTCATCAATTTCTCTACCTTTGTTTTTACACCATGTTTACTCAGCAAATAGGTATACCGATAATCATAAGGATTATAAGATGTAGGCGAACTATTAATAAGATAGATATTGCGCGAATTAGCGAACTGTAATATACCTTTAATATTATTGGGATGCAAACGACCTATCTCGTCCATCATGCAATGCACTATAAAATCTCCACTCTTACGGGCCGCTTTTTTCTTAAACACATTAATAAGCATGATATTAACCATAGCTTTTACAAGAATATCTGTACCATCGGAACCCACATTATTAATACGCTCTACCCAATTGGTGTCATTGTCGTTCTCTTTCACACGGAACTGTAAGCGGAAAGAGTCGCCCAGAGAAACAGCCAATCGGTTGGGTTCGTTCAGCAACTTATGCGAAAGTTCTTTAAGATAATCAATCACCTTGCGGTTTACCTCATCACGGTTTCCACTAGAAAACAAGTTCAGTTCGCCTATAGAGAGGGCATTATCTACAGTATAATCATGAATAGACATGAGCAACTGCATTAGTCTGTCGGACAACTCGGTTGCTCTCAGTTCGATACTCTTAATGACACCAGCAAAATTCTTCTCCACGAAATCACGATTGATATCAAGTATCACACGGTCTACATCCGATCGGCGTTTTATCAAAGCACCAATTTCTGTGGATATACGCCCTAAAATATCTTTATAATGCTCGCTTGTACGTCTACGAAACACTTCTATCTTATTATTATCCATGAAATCCTGTAAATTGATTGCAATCTGAAAATAATCATTATCAGTACGAGGCATTGTATTAAAATTGAAGGCATTCTGAGGTTTAAAATTACGATTAAAATTCACAACAAGTTCCTTCAATCGTTCTATCGATTCACGCTTCTGATTTACAGTTCCTCTTAGCTGTGCAATCAATTGCCGACAATCTAGCGCACTCGGTATAGACTTATCGTCCGATAATAAAGAATCTGACACCAAACGCTCATGCTCTACCATTTGACGATAAAGTTCCAATCCGTCTTTTCTATGCGATAAGTCTTTCTGAATAATTTTCAGACGTTCTTCCATTCCCAAACGTTTCTTCTCTATTCGAATCCGCTTATCTTCATAACGTTGGCGCAGCATTATAAGTTGCTGCTCTATATCCTTAATAGCCGCTCTTATCTCAGGTTCCATAGCAAATAGATTCTGTTCCGTCAAACGATACTGAATAACAGTGTTACGTTCTTTATCAATCTTCTCCAATAGTTTCTTGAGCTCATATATTGCTTTACGATATTGGCCTAGAAGATTAACATCTACACCTTTTCCTGCAAGTTCTGCTTTCTGCTGTTCTTCTAATTGAATCTTTTGATCATCGTATTCCTTATTCCGTACAACAGCTTCAGACTCTAATTCTTTCTTAAACTTACGCAATTCATCATCTAGAGCTTTTGACAATTTATTAAAAGACAACTCTATATCCCTAAGTTTCTTTTTGCGTTTGTTCTCTTTCTTTTCACGGTCATCTTTTTCTGATTGTTCCGCAAGAAGAGCTTCGTTAAAAGCACGGTCGCGTACCTCTTTTTCCTTTTCGATTAGTTCTTGTTCCTCCATCTCTAGCTTATGTTGCTGATTCTGCAGATTCTGACGTTTAATAGGAATCTGCTCTGCTGCCACCTTTAAAGAAGTAGATTCCTGACGATATGGATTGAGCAACGAAAGGTACTTCTTTTTAAGTTTAGCGATTTCTTCTTCTAGGGCAATGGGCAATTGGGCAAGTCTATGTTTTACCTGTTGCAGTTGTTCTTCTAGGTTTTTCTTCTCAGTTCTATATTCATCAGGTGTACGATGCACTGCATCAATACCATCCAAATTCAGTTTTACTCCAAATAAACTACCGCTTGTAAGGTCCATTTCGGGTTCAAGTCCTTGTGCATAAAGAATCCGTTCCTCATCGACTACCTTTCCTATCGTATCTTCCCACCCACTGGTATTATTACAAAGCCATTGATAAAGAGACCCCTCAAGACGAGACAACAAATCATCAATTTTTGTAATTTGCTGAGAATATTTCGTACGTTCTTCTTCCAGTAGTTCTTGCTCACGCTGTGAAGCCTGCTTCAGTTGCGCCTCGTACATATCATATTCTGTAGTAACTTGGTCAATCCTACTTTTAACTACGTTCTGCTGTGCTGCATTCTCTTTCTCTTCTAATTCAAGTTGTCTTAGTAACTCTGTAACTTGCTTAATTTCATCTGCTTTAGGATGCCACCGCCGAAGTTCTTTCTGAGCATCTTCTGCCCTATGTCGTTCGGCTTGCAACATCTGCAAACGATCATCAGACTCATGTCGCCAATTATCGAACGCTTCCATTATCTGATTACGGCTTTTCGTTTTTTCCTTATCAAGACGATTGCGCTCTGCCTGCATAGAATCTTGTTTCTGATAATAAGCTTCTTTCTGATTATTCACGAATGCTTGTATAGCGTTATCCAACTTATAACGAGCTATCTTATATTTCTCTTCTATTGAAGCATTGGTTTTCAAAAGATCATCCAGCAGCATTTGCTTATCAGCAGTTTCTTGCTTGATTGATTCTTCACGATCGGCAAGTGCAAGCATAGCTTCTATGCCTTTCAACTCGAATTGCTTCTTGGCTTCTGCTATTTCATTCAACTTAGATTTCTTACCACCAAGCTCCTGGTTAAGCGAATCTTTATCCTTATTATAGTTGGCAGACAGTTCTTTCTCTCTGTTGCGCTCCTTATCGATATTCTGTTTTACTTCTGTGTTCTCTTCTTCTAAAAGAGGAATCTGATATTCACTGTCGTTCACAGCATAATTCAGCATACGCCATAAGTCCACCAACTGCATATCAAGAGCACTGATTGTTCGCCCTTGCTCTGCTATCTTCAATGCCAATTGGCGCACAGGATACTTACCTTCACGCGTTTGGCGGAACCAACAATCTATTTCATCATACTCGCGTTCAAAGCCAGTTACCAACCTACGGTAAGTTTGCAAATCAATAGGTAAATCCTCGTCGGCCATAGACTGAATAATGGTATTTTTCACAAAGTCTGCATCCAATTTAGTATTTAGGAACACATTCTGAATGCTTCTTGGAATATTCTGGTAATGGGAACTTTGCACAATGGCATAACGCGTATACTTAGAATCATGAGTATTGCCGAAAATAATATCCTTAAACATTACGCCAGAGTCGATACGAGCAGATACTGATATATTCTTATCTATATGCTCACGTATCTTCACCCAGTCTCCAAAGACTTGCTTATTGTCATCGATAAGCCAATCACGTTGATAAGGAGCATCAATAAACCTCCATGACGCACGCCCCTGATACCTACTTACCAATATAGTATATGCGCCATTATCACGCATCACTTCGTATAGAATGTATGAGTTAGACTGACGAAAATAGAATTCATCGAACGACTTCTGTCCTTGCTGAATACCCAGCCTCTGCTTGTCGGCATTGTAGAAAAACAACAATGCTCTTAGCACTGTACTTTTACCCACACCTTGAGTTCCTGTAAAATGCACGTTACCATCCACCGAAATCTCTGCATACGGTATATTGGCACTATTGATAAAAATAATCTTATTCAGGTACTTCATCTTCGTTAGCTATTTGAATCATATTAACCAATTCCTCTGCATAATGAAATGCTGAAGTTATTTTATAAGTCTCATCTTGTTCGCTAATGCACTCGGCGAATCCCATGTTAAGCATCTCCAAAAGTAGTTTATTCACAATCTCAAGATTAGAGCCTGCACCATATTTTTTAAACAGATGTCCGGCTTTCTCTTTCAATTCAATATCCAAACTTATTTGCTCTGTAAGATTACTTTTTCTGAACTGATACCCAGCGGTAAACGACTGATTATAACATTTTAGAAAGTCGAGATAATCAATCCACTTAGAAAAACTCTCTAATTTTTGTTCTATAGCCTGTTTACCCTCACCTATACGTGAGAAATAGAAATATCCATTACCAGATTCTAACTTAAGGCCTATTTCTTTAAAGAAATCAGCATATTCGTCTACATTCTCCTCTAAATCTTCATACAAATGACGGATAGAAGGCTCTGTACTATCAACTGATAGGAATTCTCCACGACTCAGTTTCTCATATATTCTTTGTGTATTATTTCGCATAAATTATAGGGTATTCAATATCTTGATAAGTTGCATATTTACCAGTCATACGGCATTCTTCTGGATGCAGAATAACTAACTGACAGAAAAGAGCGGCATGATCTTCAATATCACGCTTACTATTATAATCGTATTTCAGAATAAAATCAAACAAATTATAGCTCGACGCAGAAAACGCATTCCACACTTCCGTTGGGTCTACCTCTTTCAACCGCTGCACATGAGTCTGTAAGTCTTCATCTGTAAGAGGTTCGGCTTCTGTACGCGCAGTTTTCTGAATGCCATTGCGTTCCGCTATTTTTCTTAGTATTTGCACAATCTGATCATTCTCTCTAAGCATTTCAAGTGAAAGACGAATCTTGCTATACTGACGAGACTCCATCCACAAAGGATTTTTTCCTTCTAATACTTGTACAATGTTCGTATCTGTTTTAATAAGAAATTGATCTTGCAGATATTTCAACTTACGAATTTTCTTATAAAGTTGATTCTGTTGATCTATCTGATTAATATAGATAATAATCTGTCGGTCTATTTCCATTAACGCATGATAAGCCTCCACAAAATCATGTTTCACATCGCTACAAGTCTTAGCCATGTGAGGGTCATTGGCCATAATGAAGAAAGCATGCTCATTATCCATCAGCTTTTCACACTCACGTATCATTGCACGAATACTGTGACTCTTCTCATCTAGATTTTGTAGTTTCTTCTTCTTAATTACGTAATTAGGCTCTTGTTTATAAGCGTTATCCATATTTCGCTTCAAATCGACTACATTTTTCAGTGTTCTGAATCCCGTCTTTTTCAAGAGTTGCCTCACTGTATCTTGATATCCAGCTCTTCGGTTTACGTTGGTTTCTTGTAGGAAATATCCTATATGCTCCTTAAGCGTATTAATACATTCCTGTACACTCAGCACGCTGATTTCCTCGTTGACATCAAGCACTTCTTCAAAGAAATTCAAGTAGTCGCTTTCAATCTCTAGAGTATTGCCAGCTTCTACTAACACGCCATAATCTAAAAGTCGCTTCAGCCGCTTCTCGTTGTTTTCCACAAGGTCTAAAGCTAACCCTAACGGAAACTTCATCAACTTTCGTTTCTCAAACATTTCGCTCAGCAGTTTTTGCTCGCGCGAGAGTGTCTTTGTCAACTCTTCTATAGTTCGGAAATGGGTCAGAATATCCATAGCTAATACTATAATGTGTTTATCATATCATTATTACTCATACAATAGCTGCCGTCTCGCACATCACCCAGTAAGCACGTTTATATTTTGCAGGCATAATTATTGTCTTCTAAAATATATGCGTAAAGATAGTCAAATAACAACGCAATCTATTTACAGATTAAATAAAAATCGCATTTTCTTCACAGATTCCAGATAATTCCTTACTTTTACGCAGAAAGACTACACAGTGCATCCGTAGCTTTGCACTCAAGATACAAAGAGAGGTCAAGAACAGCTTACTTCTAAATCATATTTGCGCATTGCGCGAAGGTAAACAGCTGTATCAATTACCTCTCTTTTTTTAATATTACTCTTTCTACCATTTATTATGATGAACAATATTCTCACAAAAATCGCTTTGCGTTACCGTGCGTTGTACCTCGACATCAGTCGTGAAGACATCAACAACACTTCAGCAACTACAGTTCCGGTAATGGCATTCGTGGCACGCCTTAAAGAAAACGGTTTCTGCGTAAGCGAGGAACTGCTACATGCGCTCAACGCCGTTTCCGCCGATACCCTTGCCGAGATTACACGCTGCATAGAAGAAGTGATGGGCATAAACCTGAACTGGGCGGCGCTGGTAAAAGGATGGGATGTGCCTACTGGCGAGTCATACGTAGACCACCTTATTACGTGGGTAGCCAATATAATGGGCGGCGAAAAGGCGGGACTCGAAGGAACTACCTTGCCGTGCGGACACTTCATTCCGGAGGGCACGTTCCCCATAGAGCGATACAACGGTTGCCCGTACTGCGGCACTCCGTTCAAGACCGCCGATTTTGTATATAAAGGTCATGGCAGCAAACTGAAAGAGCTTCGACTCTTTACGGATAGAGATATGAAGAACGTCTTTACCTCGCTCCTCACGTCAGCTACTCCACTCGACGCTACGCAAAAAGATACGCTGGAACAGTTGCTTCGCGAATATCAACTCCCAGACGATGTTACCATCACGATGAAGGAGACCGCCATGCTTGTAATTAAGTTCCTCGCCAAACAAGGCAAAGCCGATGAAGCCTCTGTACTACTAAAGACTCCAGCCGATGTGCTGCGTTATCTGTGGTACGAAAAGACTGGATATGTGCAGATTATAGAGCCGAAGACTTTAGTGGCTCATGCTGGAAAGATGTACAGACATATGTGGGGGCCTCTGGACAGAAGCGAAGATGCCGCACAAGAGATGAAGAAGAGACTCATGCTGAAATACGACCGCAAAGCTTGTCTCCGTGCGGCGAAATGGCTCAACGCTACGCAGCTCTCTGCGGAACAAGCGGCAGAAAACATGAACCCCAAACGAGGCATGTGGGTAAGAATGATTCGTGCGCTTCGCCTTGCCGAATACTCTCACAAGAATGGTATGGAGCATTTGGCGGAAATACTCGATGTTTTCTACAGACAAGACTATTCCACCTGGCATGGCCGTGTAGACAAAGCCCGTTTGGAGAACGATGCCGACAAGACTCTTTCGCTGCTGAAAGAACGTCCGGGACTGTTTGCCCGTTGCCTCTTCGCGTCTATGCTGAGATTTGGTAGCGATAAGGTGCTCACCGCATTCAACGAGATAGCCGACCGACTCCCTGCACGCTTGCTTCTGTCGTTAGGCAATGCGGCAGAATCTTACTTCGACCCTAAAGAAACCCGACTTGCACGTCCCATTACCGGTGTGACTCATAAGATAGAAGCCAACAAGCTACTCGCCCTCTACAACGATGACACCCGTAAGACGATGGTGGCAGATGTGATGAATATATACAAGAGCTCGATGCTTCGTAGATTCTCAGCTCAGAAGGCCGAATCAAAAACCGTCTACATCGACCCACCCCTTTACAACATTCCGGTTAGCGTAGGCGACCGTGCCACAACTATACAAGATACATCGTGCGCCTTAATGGGAACTCGCTTCCCGATAGAAGGAGATACCGTGCGACTCTTCATGCAATGGGGAAAGGGACTACCCGCACAACACCTCGACATGGACTTGAGTTGCAGCATCGCATTGCCAAACGATGAAGTGGCAGAGTGCGTTTACTACAACCTCACCTGCACAGGAGCGAAACACTCGGGCGACATCCGCTCCATTCCCAATATGGTAGGCACAGCCGAATACGTGGAACTATCTATTCCTGAATTACAAGAGGCGCAGGCTAAGTACGTCACCTTTACATGCAATGCCTACTCATGCGGATCGCTCTCGCCCAACCTTGTAGTTGGTTGGATGAACTCCGCCTACCCCATGACGGTTTCCGAAGAAAAAGGCGTAGCGTACGACCCTTCTTGCGTTCAGCACATGGTGCGCATCAGCGAGGGCAACCTCACCAAGGGACTTGTTTTTGGAGTACTCGATGTAGCCCGACGAGAGATTATCTGGCTGGAGATGCCGTTCACGGCACAGACACTTCGCGGAGCCAACAGCGAATCAGTAGAAGCACTTCTCCACAAACTCGAAGCCAAGCTATCTGTAGGAGAATTAATTGAGATGAAAGCGAAAGCACAAAACCTCACCATAGTTGCAAGTGCGGAAGAGGCCGATGAAACCTACACCTACGAGTGGGCACGCAACCCCGCCGACGTAACAAAGCTACTCTATATGTAATTCGATACACCCTCATCAGCGAGCGACTTCAGGGCACAAAAAAAGCGACCCTAAAGTCGCTCGCGATGATTCTGAATAACAGGAGGATTCACCCCATCATAATACATATCATAAAAGGTGTCATTTCCGTCGGGCTCCAAGCTGTCGCTCAGTACAAACCGCTTGCCGTCTACGTACCGCCGATAAATGAACAACCGCTTCAAGGAATTCCGTATACGGATAAATACCCTTCGATTACTGACGAAGCAAACTCCGTTGCCCATCTTAATTTCATCCCTCCTGATGGGTGCCGCATCCATATAATAAGCACGCAGAAAATACAAGTCGCCCACCTTCATGAAGTTCAAGAAGCCAATGCTCACCATCTCCGGTCTCTGCGTAAAGGCTACCCTATTCTCAAGACACACCCAATAATCGCAGCCATCCTCAGTAATTCTGAGCAAGCCGTTATCCTCCAACTCCGCATAGTCGAACTGCAACTCCGGATTATCCACAGGCTTGAACAACTTAGTGCGAACCACATACTTGCCATCCCACTTCTGCACTACACGCAAATCGTACGCCATGGGACACACCTTTCTGTAAGTACCCATCGACTGCCATTTATCTATAAAGTACTCCCTATAGAACACCTGATACAAATCATCCTCCGTACGGACATATCGCAAATCGCCAACCTCGCTATAGTCGCTCAGATGCAACTTGTCGCCTAAGCTCAAGCCACCCATCGCCGACATGAAGCTATGCATATACCGCTCCTTCTGCTCTTCGAACGCCAACAGCCCAGCCTCGTATTCCGCCTTCTTCGCTTCCCACTCCTCCAGACTGATGCCGTGTAATAACGGTTCAAGTCCCTTACGCCAAGCCAACACAGCAGTCTCACTTTCCCAAAGCACAACATCATCGAACTGATCTTTCTGCCTATACAGCACCTCCGGTTCCGACGGTTGTATGAAGAAAGACTTAAACCGAAGCCCATCGTTCACGCCATGCGCCAAAGCGTCGGGCACCACAAAGCACACATCATCCATCCAGCGAGTCTTCACCCTCGGATAAAGCTTCATGCCATCCGTAGTGCTGAACTCCAGGAAACCGATACGCTCAATCCTCGGTCTACGCACAAAGCGCACCCCATTGCGTAAGTCCATCCACGGACGCTCACGGTCAATCTTCCTTCTGGAACACAACTTCACTATGCCGTACGCCTTCAACTCCACCTTATTATATATGCAAGGCAGCACCTCTGCGCCCGCCTTGTCCACTATACCACAAAGCCCATCTTCGCTTTCCGTAACCTCATAACCATACGCCGCCTCCAAGTCCATACGCTGACCCTGATGCGTCATTACGGTAATAAGCTCCGTATCCTCGTCGGCAGTGATGCGCTGAGCACCGTAACGGATGGAATAAGCCACATCATACTGCTCTTCCGCCTTAAGGAGATCTCCCTTTCCTGCAAGCCGTCCGTCAAACATCGCCTGCCAGTCCCTATCGTCCGACGGCAAGCCGAATAAACGATACAGCCCAACATTATCTAATATCAGACAATACTTTTTACCGTCAAATACACGCATGCCACGGCCCACCTGCTGCAGATACTTAGCAAGTGAAAGCGTAGGTCGAGCCAACTGAATGAACTCCACGTCGGGGCAGTCGAACCCCTCGCCAAACAAGTCCACATTAACCAAGACCCTTACAGCTCCCGACGACACATCACCTTTCTCTGCCGAGTCGCCACTACTCTTAAACTCCTCAACTATCCGCTTCCGTTCATCAGCAGACGTTTTCCAACTAATCGCCACCGCAGGAATGCCATGCTCTCTATAATACTCGGCTATATGCTCAGCATGATTTACGTCTATAGCATACGTTATGCCCTTCTTGCCTGGTGCATACCGTAACACTGTATCGCACAGACGTTCTATGCTAGGCCGAACATCCAACTTCTCGCTCATCTCCTTCAGCGAAAAATCACCGTTGGCCCCACGTTTGGTCAGTCCGAACACCATCCGCTGATCCTCACTATCCGCCTTTATCGACATATAATCGTACAGCGACAAACGTCCGTCAGCAATGAATTTCTTGATAGACCACGACTGCAGCAGCACATCAAACAAATCAGAAAAACCCTTCATGTTCAACCGGCACGGAGTAGCCGTTACCCCAAGCTTCTTAGCCTCCGGATAAGCGTTCATCACCTCCGCATAAGTCCGTGCCAACGCATGATGCGCCTCGTCAATCACTATCAGCGAAGGCTTCTCGTCCAACTCCCCATGATGCTTTGATAACCACTGTATCGACATCACCTTTATAAAGGAAAATTGAGATTCAGAACACGCCAATCCCGACTGACAAACCAGCGATGCTTCAATCTGTTCTACCAATTCACGCCGATGAGCCACAATCCATACGCACGCATTATTCACCCCCTGCATCTCGTCCATAACCACGCTGGCCAGCACATGCGTCTTACCCGTACCCGTGGGCATCTGCACCATTACGGATCTACACGACCGAAAAGCCGCCTCGATCCGCTCCTTCATTTCTATCTGATAATCGTAAAGCCGGATATTAGTCATAATCAACCAAGCGATTCGCTACCGTCTTCACCATACTTGCCATCCTTGGCCTCGTATATAACCGACGGTTCCAGCACCTCTACCGAGTGCCATTCGCCCTGCGGCACCACACAACCGTAATTGCCCAGCGCCGGATCAAGATGGATACGCTCCTTCTCGTTACCGTTCTCGTCATAGAACACCTCTACCAACTTACCGCACAGCAACAGCACATTCTCCGTGCTATTGGGATGCCGATGGATAGGCACCACCGTTCCCGGCAACAACGCATTCAGCATACGCTGCGAATTATCGTTGGCCGAAGTACGCAAGTCGAAGTTCTGACGCAAGCGAGGATTAGTCATAGCCTGCTCGAACAACTTACCTAAAAACTCTTTATTCAATTCCATAACCGTGATATTCATTATTTGCCCAACGAAGCCAGATACTCCTCGTGCAAGTGGTAATATTTCTTCATAAACAATACATACGCTACGGCCAATACCGCCAGAGCACCTATCAGATACATCCAGTGACACAACACCGTGTCAGGGCAGAGATATATGAAGCCGAGCGAAACCGCCAACTGCATAACCATATACAGCGAAGTAACCTTTACATGTCCTATTTTCAATTCATTAGCCATAAGTTGATAAGCATGTTTTCTGTGAGCCTCGCCTAGATTCTCGTGCAGCATGATACGATGCACTATAGTCAAGCAACCGTCCACGCCATACACCAGCAAGAAAATCAGCCATGTAATATCTTCGGTCTTAATAATAACATTTCCCAACAAGAAAAGCATAATGAACGCTATACCGATAGAACCCACGTCGCCGGCAAAACACTTCGCCTTACCCTTCGGACGGAAGTTAAAGATGCAAAACACCAACGAAGCCAAGACAGTAGAAACTATCAAGCTCTGCTCCACATACCCGCCATCCATGTTCACGGCCATCAGCGGCAACAACACCGCCAACGAATACCCCGCCGTGATGCCATTGATGCCATCCATGAAGTTAATCACATTTGTAGCCCCCACATAAACTATCAGCGCCACCAGCACTATCCACCACATCGACCAGTGCAATATTCCCAGCTGATAGAACGCCATCGCCGCAGCAGCGAACTGCGCCACCAGTCTCACCGAGTCGGGCAACGAACGGATATCATCTACAAAGCTCACCCCAGCTACCAGTGTCAGTCCCGCCAGGAACCACGGATAATCGAATCCGAAAAACGCACTCCACACCCAAGCGCCAATCAAGAAGATGATACCTCCCCCACGCAACACAATCGTAGAGTGCGACGAACGCTCATTAGGTTTATCGATAATGTTAAACTTATCCGCAATGCGGAAATACACGAGTTCCGCCGCGAGTAGCAGAACGAAAATAATTAAATACGTCATATTAAATTGCTATTGATTTTCTATTGAGAGTAAGAACAAGCACCCTTGTCCACAGTTCACTTCTGGGCATAAGCCATCGTGTAGACATTTTCTACAAATGCCTACATATCATATTGTTAGAATGTTATTTAGATTGAATTATTGGCATGGTGCCAATTAGATTTGAAGTAATTGAGTGCTTACCATTCGTCACGTTCTCGCTGGCGGTCATTCCTTACACTTTTGCTTCTATTGCTCTGCTTCAGGCTTTTGGAACAATATGTCTCTTGATTACTTCGATTCATACGATTGTTCAAGTCATCACGCTCCTTGACGGCCTTATCATACGCACACTGAAGTCTGTCCATTGACTCCTGCAATGAGGCTATCGTAGAATTCTGAGAACTTATTGTTTGGCGAAGTGTATCTATCGTAAGCTTAAGGCTACTTATCATAGCCTTAAGCTCCGTTATTGTATCAATGAATTCTTGTCTCTCCATATCAGACAATGATATTTTCGCATTGGATTATATCCCAAAAGCTTCCAAACCTCCAACTTCCATACCAAGTCCTTAAGACTTTTATAGTCTAAATTCTTATGCTGAAAATACATGCCAGTGATTGACCTTTGATATTCCACTTGTCTTTGACTCCTGGTTGTAAAGCTCCAGTATCCTTTTAAAATCTTCACTGCTTGCCATATTCTTTGTTTTATGTTTTACAGCGCAAAGGTATTCGATTTCATACTTACATCCATAGAAGCAATTGAATGCTTACTGGTTTTCTGACATAGGCATTAGAAAGAGTTTTAATTCTAATTGCTGCACTAAGCAGTTAGAATTAAAGCTAAATTATAATCCCATTATCTCATCCAATTTTTTCAAGCACTCATCTTTGGTGAAGAACTTATCATAATATGCTTTCCCCTTTTGTCCCTTAACAGCCAATTCTTGCTTATCAGTTTGAGAAAGAGCAATTACGAGTTTCGCTAAACCATCAGAATCACCAGCTTTCACATTCCATCCGCATTCAGCAGCTTTTATCACTTCACCACCTTCGCCGTTCAACGCAGCTATAATTGGACGTTCAGCCGCCATATACGATGCTATCTTAGCAGGAGAATACATATTAAATAAAGGAGAATCCGTCAAAGACACAAGCATAACATCTGCCTTTTCAAAGAAAAGAGGCATTGTTTCTGATGGGAAACGACCAAGTGTAATTACAGTCTCTTCTATACCATTCTCTTTCACAAAAGAGCGAACCCAATCCAAGCGACGACCATCACCCACTATCACCCACTTAATATTCTTATACTCCTTAGTTTTAAGAGCTGCTTGCATATTACATTCCATGCCATGAGCTTCACCTACGGCACCTGCAAACATTACAATAAAATCACCATTGCTTGAAAGTTCCTTTAGTTTTTCAGGAAGAGCAAAGTTTAAACCAGATGCGTTTGAAGCACCATCACTCCACTGCGGATAATAAATGACCTTGTCCTTATAATCACCATATTTCAAAATACTCTGGTCAAAACTCTTTGAAGAAGTAAGTATCTTATCAGAGTTCTTATATTCACTCTTCACAAACAAGTTAAAGAATCCAAGAATATACTTATTATTGATACCGCCTGCTGCTGTCAAACTCTCTGGCCAAAGATCGAGCACCCAAGTATAAAGAGGTACACGCCTCATCTTTTTATAAAGCACTGCAGGACTCGACATCATAACAGGCGAAAGCTGTTGGCAGAATACCAAATCATATTTATGCCATAACGCATGGAATAGCATCCAAAACCATCCAACAATAAAAAAACTGAAAAAGTTCAGCATCAGCATGATTTTATTATCCTCTCCACGAGGGACAAGAGGCAGACGTGTTACCCTTACTCCATTAATCACTTCATGACGTTTTTTGAACAACCCATAACCTGGGAAAAACTTCCCTTTAGGATAATTTGGAATACCAGTTACTACATGCACGTCGTGACCTTCTTCCGCCAGATGAAAAGCTATATCATTACCACGAAATGTTTCCGGATAAAAATATTGGCAAACAAAAAGTATTTTCTTTTTCTTCATATTCTAATTTGTTTTATATTCAAAAGCCCATTTATACTTGGGGTCGTTTATCAAATCTTTCATTTCTTGCCTATAGATTTCATCTTCTGCATCGTGGAAGTGTATATCTTCACAGAAATCGTTCCACCATTTATCTATGTTTAAATAAAAATCCTTTAATTCTTCGTCAGTAAAAGCAGGCTTAAAGTCATCAACTGTTATCCCCAAAGTAGCCAGTTTCTCAGTAATGCTTTCTTCAGTCTCTCCTATGTTCCTGCTTACATTCAATAAAACAGTTTCCCTTGAGACGACCTTATCTTCAAATCGTTTTTTTAATCTATCCTTCCAAGCATGCTGCAATAAATCTTCTGCAAAATATTTCTCGCCACAATTACTTTTCTCGAAGATCTCCTTCGATAATTTTTTATCGTGCTTAAAATATACGGCATGAACTTCTGATACATCTTTCTTTAAATCCACACCTTTCTTCATTTCAAGCAAGAAGCCGCTCTGCAACCCACTTCTTAAAAACACTTGTTTACCTATATTTTTCATGGCATATCCATTATGTTGTTGAAAAGCTTCGGGAAACTTTAATTCATAATAATAAATAACACCTATCTTATCAAGGTCTTCGTTTGGGTAATACTCGTCATTTTTGTAATCATAATCCGTTGTTGCAAAAAAACTCATAACATCAATGTTTGATGTAAAATCCAAGAATATAGATTTGTTATAGTAATGTTGTGCCAAACCAGGATAGTGCATTCTTATTTTGAAAGTATCATGTTTCAATTCTAACCCATCCTCTAACAATTTCACAATAGGATGTGACCTTACAAGCAACTCTAATTCTTGCGAAAAAATTATGAAATCAAGAAAATAGTTTTCCTTATTATGATTCTTATCCCTAAACATATTAGGGACACACGGCTTATCTTTATAATAATCACTTTGTCCACGATATAAGAACTTATGCCTATAAAGATTAGGCTTTAGACAGAAAAAGAAATCATTTGGCTTAAATGGATTAAGCGGAGCCATTTGCGACATTACAAATGAATTTTGAGCATAAGAATTCTTCTGATGTGCCACATATGGAGAAGCCCATAATATACGGAAGAACTGCTGATCAGTATCATAGAAATACCGCATATTAGCAATATCTTGCATTCTATCATCTTGCTCATAAGCCTCTCGTTCTATTTTTTCCAAATAAGCTACCGCATCATTGATATTATCAAATGGATTATCAAGAGTTCCTTTTTCATTACCGCTCGGATATTTAGCACAAAATGGAACTAACGATTGATACTTTGATAATATATCCTTGCTGCAACTTTTAGACAATCGCAACTTGTAAAAATAATTACCTAAATAAGAAGTCGTTGACATTTTAAACATAGCCCCTACCAAACCAAATTCATTTGAGAGAATAGTTAAAGCACCATTAAAAAATGCTTTAGCGTCTATTCCTTTCGGGCATGGAAGTTGATTGCCATCAAGAAGCAATAAAGCAGAAGCAAATGCAAATGCATCATGTATGGCTCTAGACCAAATTAAATTGCCTCCATAGGCTCGCCTTTTTACAATGAATCTTACACGTGCATACAACTCATTACGTAACATTGTAAATCCTAGTTGGCAACATAAACAAAGAAAATCCTCTCCAATAACAAGAGTGTCATCATTCAAAACTGTTGCATTCTGTGGACATCCCATTATGGGTTCTACTCTTGGAGTAAATATAATCCTTATAGAGACCTCATCAATACTCAAGTAATCACAAACATGGTTAACAATAACATGTGACAACTTTTTTGCTTGTTCTATTGCTATCATGATTTTTCTTTATTAAATGAACTATTACAAAAACATAGCTTAAAAAATACTATTTTAGTAAACTATCATACAAGTCTATATACATATCATAACATTTATCTCTTTCAAAATAATCCTCTGCACGTTTACGACAATCAGCTGAAGAAAGAGGATTTTCTTTCATCTTTTGTATAGCCACAGCTAATCCATTTAAATCACCTTGTTCTACAACAATACCTGTCTTTTCGTCTATTGCTTCAGGACTTCCGCCTGTGCGATATGTAATTACAGGAGTTCCACAAGCAAGTGCTTCAAGATTTACAGTTGGGAAATTATCTGCATATGTGGGATTTATAAAAACTTCAGCTTTAGAATACAAGGCTATAAGTTCGTGCACATTTTGAGTTCGCTCAATACCAACAATCCCCTGAGGCAAAGAATTAAGTTGTTGTTTCGTTACACCAACAATAGTAATTTCGTACTCATTTGAAAGAATCTCTCTCAACTTTAGAATATCATCAAATCCCTTATCCTTATTCCATACATTAGATACAGCTAAGACATGAAATGTTCTTTTATTAGTACCTAAATTCTCTGAATCCTTAAAAACATTCAAGTCTATGCCATTATTGATAACATAAATAGGCTTATCCTTAAGAAAAGACTGACGTACAAAGTTTGCAATCCATTCTGAGCAAGCTATAATTGTCAAATTATTATTCGCTCCGAATAAATTCTTTTTCATCGTGTAATTCTTTCTGGAACGATCAAAAAGCGTCTTAGGGTATTCGTGTTGTAATGGACAATCAAAACACCCAGATTTCCATCGCTCACAACCTTTTGTTATAAAATGGAAACAATGACCAGTAAAAGCCCAACAGTCATGAAATGTCCAGACTACCTTTATGTCTGTTTTATTGAGATATTCAAATAACAATCGATAGTTCAAATAGTGATCATGAATATTATGCAACTGAATTACATTAGGTTTTATTTCATCTATCCTTTTTATAAACTCTTTGGTCGCTCTGCGAGAACATAATCCTTCATTATCGAAAATTCTCTGCTCTGCATAATGTTGGTACATATTCAATTTATCACCTATTTTTATAAGGTGCGATTGAGAGGGGTTATACCAACGTCCATAGGCAATATAAGAATCCCATCCATGAGCTATAGCACATTGTCCTATCTGCTCTGCAATTTTACCTGTACTCCCCCAATTCGCAGTGACGTTTATTTGCAATAGGGTTTTATTCATGCAGACATCCTCCTATTACAATTAAACCTAGAATTTCCTATGTAAATACGAATTGTTATGTTAAAATTTACCCCCCCCATTTTCTCTAAATTGACCAAAAACACATTAGGATTATTTATATATTCTGAAATGTTCCTTAACTGCTCATCTGACATAAGCCACCATTCAGATTTTAATAGTCTTTTAATTGTTTCTTCGTTAAATCTATATTTTATTATCTTAGCTGGACATCCAGCAACAACTGCATATGGAGGTACGTTTTTGGTAACTACTGCACCAGCCCCAATCACCGCACCTGTTCCTATATTTACCCCCTGCATAATTATAGCACGACTACCAATCCACACATCGTTACCTATTATAGTTCTAGCTACATCCTCTATACACAAATTCCCCAAATGCCGACCCGTACCACTACCTACATCATAAAATACAGGAGAAGTAGAAACCCACTCAAGAGGATGTTTGGCACCCCCTACAATAAAACCATTTGCAATACTACAAAATGCACCTATTTCACAATTAACAACTTCACTATCGTAACCTACATAAGAATAACGTCCCAATTTTGAATTGTAGAATGTAGACCCAGAGTATACTTTAGCAGTTTTGTCAATTTCACTATTTAAGACGCTTGTTCCACGTAATACCCGTTTAAAAAATTTAGAATATAAATAGCCTAAAGTCATACTAATTTTAAGTTCTGTTTGACAATATTCATCTGATAATAAGGGTTCCAGTTAGTGTCTATTTCTTGAAAACAAACTTCTCTTACCTTATCACGTTGTTTCTGCTTATTTACAAACCAACGACTAATTGTATCTGTCAAATCCTCTACATCATCCTTTTTAAAAAAATCTCCAGTCACACCTGCTTGTATAGCTTCAAATTCAGGCATCTGCCATTCAAAACTATTATGAGTTATTACTGGACAACCAAATGTTAAACAATGAATAGCAGTCAGACCAACATTGCCTGGCGACACGCACAAATCAGCATTAAATACAAGTTCCGAATTTTTCTTTTCATCATAACATGCTCCGTAAAACCACACTTGTCTATCCAAATTCATGCTTCTCACTTTCGCTTTCAACTTTTCAGTTTCTTCGCCATCACCAACAAATACTAAATTATACATTTCTCCTTTAGTACGTAGAGATGCAAGAGAATCTATAACCATATCTAATTTTTTCACTTTTGTCAATCGACCTATAAAAATAATTGTTGGACATTCATTCTGAAAATACGTATTATATATACTTGATGGTTTCATGCTTTCACGAAGCTTTTTTTGCGTGTCATAATCAAGCGAATTATGAATGGCAAATATGCTCTTCTCTTGGATACCACGTTCTATAAGTAATCTTTTAGCTCGGTTTCCATACACAAACATCCCAGACACATGTTTGAACTGCCACAATTTCAATTTTGCCTCTATACCATGTTCTTTTCCATACCAACCATGTGTCCATATATAGATTTTTTTTCTACGAAAAAAACAAGATGCCAAAAACAGAAACACATAATCAGTAAGAGAACGAGACTCTGCTAGCATAAAATAATTCTGATATTCTTTTTTAAATAGTAACTTTAAAACACCTTTTTTCCAATAAACTATTGAAGGATTACCAACAGCTTTATAATATGAGACATGTTTCAATAATGACGTGTCCATTTCTTTTATATCAGTTTTTGTCTCACCAAAATACCAGTCACAGTCAAATTCTGCATCAATAGCACGAAATACAGCCTCACGATAACGTGGCGCAGTATTATATATCAAACATAGTTTTTTCATTACAATTATCTTTCATTAAAAAAACAGAATACATGAATTAATTCGCACATTGTCAACAAACAGTTTTTACACAATACGCAAGAAAAATGTCTTAGAACATTATAATTCAAATACAATTATATACACTTAAAAAAATTTCCCTTTCATAATCTTATATATATGTACACAATGTCTTGGGAAAAGAGAAAAAAGTAATCCCTCAAAACGATATTTTAATTTAGTAGACTTCGCCAAGATATTGAAAATATGACGATTCTTATATATTGCATCATTCAGTTCCGACTGTTTTTGTTTATCTGAAATACATATATACGCTAACGCATTATTCAAATAAATAGCCACATTATTATAAAAGATATATTTATATTGGGAATCCACTTGATTTGCAAAATCAGCCAAATGATTACATACCACATTCACAAGGTCAAATGAACGCTTCGGGTTTATAGTGCGAGTAATAGAATTCGGATTTTGGTAAACAAAGTAAATCAAATCATTAGTAAAAGATACCTTCTGAGCAAGATAGTATGCACGAGGGGTAAATTCTGAATCCTCATGAAAAATTCCAACGAAGAATGACAGATTAAATTTCTTTAAAAATTTTGCTGACCAAATAGCGAAAGGAGCACATGGTGACACTCCTTTTACCAACAAATCGCGACCTGATATTTGAGTTACATCTGGATACGACTGTCGCCTATAAATATCACCATTTATTACATTGGCAGCACAAATTGCTAATGCATCAGGTTGTTCTTTGCGAAGTTTATCCATAAGCATACCTAAACAGTTTTTTGCAATCCAATCATCTGAATCGACAAACATTAAATAATCACCAACAGCATTTTTCATACCAGTGTTACGAGCAGCACTCAAACCGGCATTATCTTGGGAAAACACACGAATATTCGAATACTCTTTTGCTAGGCAATTAATAATCTTCAGACTATTGTCCTTGGATCCATCATTCACTACGACGATTTCATATTCGTCTTTATTTATATTCTGAGCCTCACAACTGCGAATGCATTTTTCCACAAATAGCTCAACGTTGTATACTGGAATAATAATAGATAACAGCATCATATAAAAATTCTAAATCCTAAAGGCAAGAAAATGTACTCTTGTGACATCATATCACCCTTAAGTACATAAAACCAAAACATATAAAATGCGAGAATCATGTAAGATGTACTAAAAATAGTACTACAAGACGATTTACTTAACAATGTATGTATGCCAATAAATGCACATACATAATACACAATGATAAAGTAATACAAGAAGCGATGCGCTAAAATACCTCCTAACATTAAGCCTATTACAGTATAAAGCACTAAAAATAATGTCAATACAATGTTAGAATCTCCGCTCAATTTTCGATAATACAAAAAGCCTATGTAAGCAACATTAATCTCAAGAATCTTTGCAAAACCATAATTTGAGACAGCTGTTTCTGCATCATTCATATAAATAGAATATTTCTCTATTTCAGAACCATCATTCAAGAAAACAGCTAGAGCATTGTCTAGATAATCAGACAAAGAAAGGCCTGAAATCCAACACAAATCTGCCAATAAAAGCACAGCTACTAATACCTTATTAGACTTTAGATATTTTAATAAAAAAGTCACGAAATATAACGGTACAACTATTAATGAAGAATGGTGAAAAGTATACGCTATAGCAATTAATCCAAAATACCATTTCCAATTTCTATTTTCGATAAACTGGAGTGCATAAATTATTAACGCAATAGACATACCCTGTCTAGTTGCAGCTAACATACTTGGAAACAAAAAAAACAAAAGCACTAATATTAATCTTGCTTGCTGCTTGGACAATAAATTTTTCAGACCTACAATTACAAGAGCCATTTCGATAGCAAATAGTATAAACTGAAAAAAGATATATTCAGGTACAATACTTTTGCATATTGAAGCAAGTAGATTAAACCCGACTTCAAATCCGTGTGCAGATAAATCGATACCCTGAGAAAAAGTCCTTACCTCCTTATAAAAGTACTCCATATAACCATAAACATCTGGTGCATAAGTATAAGATAATCCCCAAAAGCCAACAATCGCAATATATAATAAAAAATAAAACTTACAATTTCCTTTTATTAAGGAATTTAATATTCCAAACAGCAAAAAATAGAAAGATGCATATACAAAATAAAACATAACTAATTATATGATTTTATAAATATTATTCATAGCAGCATCAATACCTAATATTTTCGAGCGCTCTAGAGACTGCATTTTATAGTGTTTTCTTAATTCTACAGAACTATAAAGTTGATAAATAGCATTAGCAAAACTTTCGGAAGAAAGATCTGTCAAAATCCCATATTCATTATCACCAAGTAAATCTCGAGATCCTACTATATTTGTAGCAACGACAGGAGTTCCCAATGACATTGCTTCACAAATAACAGTTGGAAAGCCTTCGATATCCGAACTTAGGCAAAAAATATCTGCCTGCTTAATAAAGGGATAAGGATTATTACAAAATCCATGAAAGGTGAACACTGAATCCAAACAATATCTCCTTACTAAATCCTTTATAGATTCTTCATCCTGCCCTGTTCCTAGCACATGAACATGAAATAAACAACCCTTTTCTATAAGAATTCGTACAGCCTCTACAAGGCGATCGTATCGTTTCTGAGGACATATTCGTCCAACCATACAAATAGAAAAATCTTGTTTAGGGCCTATTGGTTCTTCTGCCATATCTTTAATTCTTTTCACATCGATGGGATTGTGAATAACACTAAGTTTCACACTTTCTATTTTAAACATTTTCGTAAAATTCTCCTTTGCCGTATCAGAAACAAACACAATGTTATCCATTAATTGATACACTCTACGTTCATGTGCAAGTCCCATAAAACTACAACGAGAATAATGATTGTTTAGCAAATCAGTATGAACCCATGTTACATTCTTGTCTGCTTTATCTATTATAAACGAATGATATTTTATTGGCCCATTTTCCATAAATGAAACAATAGTATCATAATGCACTTTTATCATTTGTCTTATTTCATGCTTTTCAAACAAATGCCCAAGATGTAAGCGAGCAACAAACCATTTCCAAAAAGGTCTATCTTCCTTATATATAGATCCGATGTAATTGACATGTGAAGGTATTTCATTAAGATATACTCCCCTCTCATATATCAACAATAAATCAACTGAAAACTTTGACGCATCAAAATTCTTAAGTAAATCAATTAGCACTCTTTCAGCTCCACCTCCTCCGAGAGAACCATGAATAAATAATAACTTTTTCATTTAAAGACTTTTTCTTTTTAACTTATTAAAAAACAACTTCTTCAATGCTTCTTTTATAAAAGTCCTCTCTGATTCTTCCATTCCTATTCTAAAAGACATTACAGAAACACTTAATACAGAAATTATCATTATAAAAATTGAGCCTATAGAAGATTCAGGCAAATATATTTTTAATAATATTGGCGCTATTAATGACGAAACAGCAACACACAAAGTATTTAAAATAACTTTTTGAAAATAGTCAAACTTTGAAAATTTTACCATTTCGCTTACTAAATAAAGCCTTACCCAAATCACAACAATCTGTACAACTATAGCAACAAACGATGTCATTAATGGAGAACATCCTATTTTTAAGACCACATATGACAACGGGAAGTTCATAAACAATACTAATGAAACAATTATTTGATATTTCTTAATTCTACCATATGCCCATGCTATTCTTGGCAACAACGTGGAATTAACAGAAACAAGTGAACAAATAAGAATTAACTGACAAAACTCTGCTGTATATTGAGGAACTTCTTTTAACCAGATGCTAAGTATAAATCGCATCTCAATAATAATAGGTAATGAAAGCGCATACAATAAATAGAAAGAAAAACGTGTACTCCTAAATAACAATGAAAGCATCTCTTCAATTGAATCTTGCGCATATAACTTTATCAGCTGTGGATTTACTGCTGTTTGAAAGTTAGAAACAAAACGGGAGACTGCGCCATTTACCTGTTCAGCTAAGCCTCTAGCCGCATTTATTGCAGGTCCCCAAAAAGAATTCAATATTAAATTAACTCCCGGTCCTGTAAATGTCCATGCAATTTCACTCAGCATATTCCAACCCGAGAAACTTACAAGTTCCTTGAATAGTTTCCAGTCGCGTATAAACTTAAATTTCGCTTCATCAAAACTTTTCAAACAATACACTCTATATATCGAAAGTACACTTATTGTAACAATCATAATAAGAATCCCATATAATTTAAGTCTATCAAAAGTTCCAATTGCGAGAAAATAAACTACCAATAGTTTCAAAGAAACTTCCAGAATTGATATATAAGCATATATACTCATTTTTTCTTTAGCTATTATCATAGCATTATATGGTACTTGCATAATTGAAAACAATGTAGTTAGCAATGAACATTGAAAAACCCAATTTGCTGCATCCATTCTACAAAATGGAATATTCATATGAGTATTTAAATACCACAACCCAACACCCTCCATAAGAATAAAAACAACAATTGCTATGCTCACATGAACAAAGATAGAGACATTGAATATTTTATTAACTCTTTCTTTATCACCTTTACCTATTTCGTACGAAAGATAGCGTTGAACAGAATTACTCATACAGCCACTTAGAAATCCCAACATAACAACAACACCACCTACAACATTGTAGATACCGAAATCTGTAACTCCCAACTTGTCTAGAACAATTCTGTTAGTATACAGTGATATTGCCATCATAAATAGCATTCGAAAATATAAAAATAATGTATTCTTTGCTATCCTCTTGTTATTCGATATATTACTTGACATCTTTATTTTTAGTAAGCACTCAATTTATGGCACATGCCTTAAATTGAGTTTTGTTAATTAATTGCTCTCGATTTTAACATTGGCTTGTTGCCAAAGAATTTTTGTCAGGTACCATATTAACATAAATCCCTACACACCCAAAAATATTCCTGAAATAAGTTAAGATAAAACCCCAGACAAAACTGATATGAAGATTCACCATTAAAATTTTCACTGTGCTAATATTTCTGTCATTTACTCTCATAATACAAAATCAAGTGCCTCTGTTCTACTATAACAGAGAATTCTTGTTGACCGCATTTTTAGAAACTCTTTCAGCTCAGGATATGGACTATTTGTTTTTTCATTTTTCTTGTGGCTTATGATTTTCAGCTATACTAATTTCATTGACATTTTTTAAAAAGTCATCGCGAAGATCTTCCCATCTAGAGTTGTTAACACCCTGCGGCTTAAACAAAGGAATTAATTTATCCTTCAACTCATCAAGTCGTCCTTTTGCTTCTTCTTTATCTACCTTGACAGAAATGGAACTTTGGTTAATTACTCCATCCATATAGCTATAATCAAAGCCTTTCACAAGAAACGAAAAGAAATCTGTTTTTAAAACCCACGCAGCCCCCATTTCATTTAGGCAATATGAACTTTTATAATAATTGAAAGAATGAACTATTATGACAAATAGACGATAATCATTAAATTGATTTAATATATAATGAGCAAAGTCTTCTGATGTCGGAATTTGATACCCCTTAACAGAAGAACACAAAAGCTTTTCTTTTGTATCAACACCAAGAAATTCCAATAGTCTCACTAGCTCTTTAACAAATGCAATATCCTCACTTGAATGCGAAATGAAAACCTTGAAAGGTTTATCCATGGGAGCAATTGCATTATCTTGTTTATATTTTACAGAAGCAGCATTAAAAAAATCAATTCTTTCAATATATGAACGTAAAGTAGTCAAATTTCTGTTCATGCATCGAATGCCTGTTTCTTTAAAGCCAAACCATTTATTTGTATCAGATATATAAAACTCATTTAAGTGTGAATCTAATTCGTTTCCAAAATATGATTTAAGGATTTCGTACACACGACGTTCCCACAAGGTTAAATCTCTAATCAAACTTTCACGCATTTCTGAGTTAACCTGCGGTTTTGTACTCGAACCAAGAAAAGCCATCCCATCACCAAAGTCACTCTGAAGAACATTCAAAGACTTGAACCTTTCCAATATCAATTCACCTTTGCTTATTTCTTTCTCTATATATTGAACGAATTCCGTTTTGTCCATAATTATACTTACTATAATCTATCCGTCTATTCATAAATATGCTACTTGAGCTTTTTTGTAGCTGTTGGTGGTATCGAACCACATTCTTTGCAGAACTACCTGAACAACAGCTTCCATGTTTATTTTAGTATTTTCTCCAAACCATCTTATTGACAATTCCAACATAAGACTGCACAATCTTAACAACCTTAGTCGATACATTCTCGTCTACATAATCAGGTACTGGAATACCGTGTTGACCGTCACGACAAAGCTCTACTGCTGTGTCTACAGCTTGCAGCAATGACTTTTCATCAATACCAGCAATTATAAAGTCACCTTTATCTATAGCTTCCGGACGTTCTGTAGATGTACGAATGCAGATTGCAGGGAAAGGATGCCCTACACTTGTGAAGAAGCTTGATTCTTCTGGAAGTGTACCACTATCGCTGACTACCGCAAAAGCATTCATCTGAAGACAGTTATAGTCGTGGAAGCCAAGAGGCTCGTGCTGAATGACACGTGAATCAAGCTGGAATCCAGAGGCTGCAAGACGGTTGCGGCTGCGTGGATGACAACTGTAAAGAATTGGCATATCGTACTTTTCAGCCATTTTGTTGATAGCTGAGAAAAGAGACATGAAGTTCTTCTCGGTATCAATGTTTTCTTCACGGTGAGCAGACAATAGGATGTATTTGCCTCTCTCCAGACCTAAACGCTGGTGAACGTCGCTTGCCTCAATTTCTGCAAGGTTATTGTGAAGAACTTCAGCCATCGGTGAGCCTGTTACGTATGTACGTTCTTTCGGCAAACCGCAGTCGGCAAGGTATCTTCTTGCGTGCTCTGAATACGCCATGTTTACGTCGCTGATAATATCAACGATACGGCGGTTGGTTTCTTCAGGAAGACACTCGTCCTTGCAACGGTTTCCTGCTTCCATATGGAAGATAGGAATATGCAGACGCTTCGCTCCGATAACGCTCAAACATGAATTGGTATCACCTAATACCAATACACCGTCTGGCTTGGTCTGTGCGAAGAGTTTGTATGAGCAGTTGATAATGTTACCGCAAGTTGCGCCAAGGTCATCGCCTACCGCATCCATATAGACTTCAGGTTCTGCAAGTTTCAGATCACGGAAGAAAATACCGTTAAGGTTATAGTCGTAGTTCTGACCAGTATGGGCAAGAATTACGTCGAAATACTGACGGCATTTATTAATTACGGCAGCGAGGCGGATAATCTCTGGACGGGTTCCGACAACGATAATCAATTTCAGCTTACCGTTATCCTTGAACTTTATATCTGAATAATCAAATTTGGGTTGCTTTTCCATTATAATTTAATAGTGATTATCAAGACAAAGGGATAAGACGCATTGGTCCTGCATTTCGAGAAATGAGGATACGTTAAATGCAAACAGAGTCTTAACCCTGCTTAACTTAATGAATAAATAAAGTTTTTAGATTATTAAAGAACTTGCCCAAGCAGGAATTTCAGGAACGTATTGTTTCACCAATTTTCCATCGGAAGTGCGATAAAGCAAACGCGGCAATTCATTATCGCGCGAATTGTCATAGATATACGCTCTATCTACAAATGGAATTGCCTGAGCTGCAAGCAATAATGACTTATAGTATCTACTGAATATCTTAGATATGGGGACTTCGTGTCCGCCGTTCAAATAGCGTTGGTATAAATACTTACGCTTTAACTGTGGACAGTTTACGCTGTTGTCTGATTGCCGCAATCGTCTCCTTCATTCTGTCTTGCAATACACGCTGCGCATGAGCAGTACTCTGCCGAGCAGATTCCGCTACCTGCTTCATCAGTTCATGAAGCATTTCGTCCGAAGGTTCTTCCTGTGATGTCAAACGGTAATCTTTAATGTCCATAGTGTTTCTTTTTTTGTTATAAAGGCAAAAATACGAATAATCCCGATATTCACAAACACTCGATAGATTATTTCTCTACTTTATCAAAATAGGTATCCGGTCTATTAGGATCGAATATCTCATTGCAGTACATCACTGTTACCAAATCCTCTGTATCAGAGAGATTGATAATGTTGTGTGTATAGCCTGGAAGCATGATGACACTCTGTATCTTATCACCGCTTACTTCATAGTTCAGCACTTCGTCGGTGCCTTCCTTGCGAAGCTGAATCAATCCGTGACCGGAAACTACGATAAACTGTTCCCATTTTGTATTGTGCCAATGTTCACCTTTAGTAATGCCGGGCTTTGAGATATTTATGCTCACCTGTCCGCAGTTCAACGTATGAACCAACTCTGTAAATGAGCCACGGTTGTCTACGTTCATCTTCAAATCGAAGATGGCTTTTTCCTTTGGCAGATAGCTAAGGAATGTACTGTACAGACGCTTTGCGAATGAGTCGGCTGGAATTTCAGGGATCATCAATGTCTTTGGCATTTCTGCAAATTGATGAAGCAAGTCTACTATCTCGCCTAGGGTTATCTTATGAGTAACCGGGCAATAACAGTAGCGTCCTTCTTCTGACGGAACTACGTCAAGTCCTTCGAATTCACAGTGATGTTCCTCTCCTTTCAATGCGTGAATCATTTCCTCTACAAGGTCGTCAATGTAAAGAAGTTCAAGTTCTACGCTCGGATCGTTAACGGTGATAGGTAGGTCGTTTGCGATATTGTTACAGAATGTAGCTACAGCACTGTTGTAATTTGGTCTGCACCATTTACCATAAAGATTGGGAAAACGGTAAACCAAAACTTTAGCTCCTGCTTCTTTTCCGTATTCAAGGAAAAGCTCCTCGCCAGCTTTCTTGCTTCGTCCGTACTCGCTGTTACCGAAACGCCCAGTCAACGAGGCTTGCTGAGAGCTTGAAAGCATTACCGGACAATTATTGCCATGAGCCTTCAAAGTATCAAGCAAGGTAGAGGCGAAACCGAAATTGCCTTTCATGAACTCGTCATTATCCTTTGGGCGATTTACGCCTGCAAGGTTAAAGACGAAGTCACATTCCTTGCACCATGCGTCAAGCTGCTCTGGCGTAGAGTCAAGGTCGTACTCGAATACGTCCTCTATCTGCAAGTCGCCGTAGCAACGTGCCTTGCCGTCTTTTATATTATTGAGTTGGGCACAAAGGTTTTTTCCTACAAATCCTTTGGCTCCAGTTACTAATATCTTCATACGCTTATTACTGTACGAAGTTACCTTCGCCACTCAATTCTTTCTTAATGTATTCCAATGCGCCAATCTTAGCCTTGGTTTCCTCAAGGTTCAAGCGGTATGCGCTATCAGAGTTGAATTCTTCTATTTCTGCACGCTTGGTATCACCTTCTTTAAAATACTTATCATAGTTCAAGCCACGGTTGTCAGCAGGGACACGATAGAAGTTGCCCATATCTTCTGCCTTGGCACATTCTTCTTTGGTAAGCAATGTTTCGTACATTTTTTCACCGTGACGGATACCGATAACCTTGATTTCTTCTTTCTTGCCACCGAACAACTCGCATACAGCCTCTGCCTGAGTCTGGATGGTACAAGCCGGAGCTTTCTGTACAAGGATATCACCGTTATGACCGTGTTCAAAAGCGAAGAGAACAAGGTCTACAGCTTCTTCCAATGACATGATGAAACGAGTCATCTTAGGTTCTGTCAGAGTAATAGGGTTGCCGTTGCGAATCTGGTCAATCCACAAAGGAATTACAGAACCACGAGAGCACATTACGTTACCGTAGCGTGTACAGCAAATTTTAGTCTTTCCAGAGTAGCGGCTCTTCGCTACAGCAATCTTTTCTTCAATAGCTTTAGTAATACCCATTGCATTGATAGGATAAGCGGCCTTGTCGGTAGAAAGACAAATAACTGCTCCTACACCAAACTCTATTGCTGCTGTCAACACATTGTCTGTACCAATAACATTTGTCTTCACTGCTTCCATCGGGAAGAATTCACAACTTGGAACCTGCTTCAATGCTGCTGCATGGAAGATATAATCTACACCGGGCATAGCATTACGGCATGACTGCAAATCGCGAACGTCACCGATGAAGAACTTTATCTTGTTTGCTACATCAGGATACTTTGCCTGATATTCATGGCGCATATCATCCTGTTTCTTTTCATCACGTGAAAAAATACGTATTTCACCAATGTCTGTACGGAGAAAACGATTCAATACTGCGTTACCGAAGGAACCTGTTCCACCGGTAATCATCAGGGTTTTACCTGCAAAAATGCTCATAATGATTTATTTTTAAATACTTTACTTTTTAGTCTCTCCTAAATATATCTCTAGTATAAACTTTCTCTTCCACATCCATCAAACAGTCATCAAAGCGGTTAGCTATAATAGCCTTGCTTTGAGCCTTGAACTCATCAAGGTTATTAACAACCTTGCTTCCGAAGAATGTTGTACCGTCTTCAAGAGTTGGCTCGTAAATAATAACCTCTGCACCTT
>ULYM01011015.1_pt1 | contig 33931 bp, 22 predicted proteins | sample 1962141 | NCBI WGS metagenome assembly ULYM01 (sample SAMEA4835862, study PRJEB28245) | human gut metagenome | biome: gut microbiome; material: fecal sample | place: Denmark | collected 2008
AAACCTCAAGGTGTAAAAGGTGCATTTATTCGAATGCTTACGGATGAAGGTGAGGGTGTTTAAATGAAAGAATCGCTACAACACATAACCGAATGGCGTGTTGTAGCGATTCTTGTAATTTATAAAACAATCAACATGAAATGAAGTGAGCATTAACCGAAGTACTGTATCTTAAAAACTCTTGTCTGGCTATAATTAAAAAATTATAGTTATTGTAATATTGCAATGGCAAATGACAGGACGACTATAACCTTTTTAATATGTACTTCAATCTTGTTAACCTTCAACAACTTTTCAAATCCTTACTCGGCGTATTTACAAATCCTATTAACTTTATATTCTTATTGGGATATACTTCAACTATCGCATAAGCATTATTTTCAGGAAAATTACCTTCTATCATTCCATTCATTGTGAAATAATGAATATGATTTTGAAAAGAATAAGATCCTTCATGATGATGCCCTTGAAAAACAGCTAAGACACGTTGAGATTCAATTAATACTTGATTTACCTGTTCAGCATTCTTTACATACAAACCCTCGTATAAGCCTGAACCCTTATCTAATAGCTGATGTATAAATATAATAACAGGTTCTTTACCTTCATGCAATTCTTGTCGTAACCATTCTAACTCTTTATCTGGAACCAATGCGATCTCCCAATTAAAATTACCAGAATCATAATCACTTTGGTCTTCCCTAAAGTTTGCATCTAAAACTATAAATTTCAATCCACCATGCTTAAATGAATAATAGCTTTTACCATTTACTTCATCAGGATTCTTGATATTAGATAGGAAATCTAATTTCGAAATACTATCCATATCATGATTTCCTAAAACATGATAAACCCTTCCAGAAAAACTTTGCAATAACTTCTCTATATCTCTTAAATAAGAGATTGTCTCTTCTTTTTGAGGATTTAAACCTTGATCTTTTAGATCTCCTAATTCTATAATAAAGTCTAAATTATGCTTTTCAAACACATCTAATGCTTCTTGTGTTTTTGCGAAAGAATCTTTATAACACCTTGTATTATTTGACTCTCTAAATGCATAATGCAAGTCTGTTATTAAACCAAACCTCACATTAACCTCTTTTCCACAAGCATTTAAGAACGGAGCTATAGCGCATCCACTCACAAAAGTAATAGTTGATTGTAAAAAATGTCTTCTATCCATAAATCCTTTAAAAAGTCAATAGTATTATCAAATTAAACTATTGCAAGTACAAAATCTGTAGAAATATATTTGAAGTCAGATAATTGCTCTAACAACACAATATAGAAAAATTATCTTTCGAAGCTGAATGATTTATCCCAAATAATAGTAAGGAAATATTATTTCTCTAACCGTTTATCAACCAATATATCCACACAAACTGGATAATGATCCGATATATAATCTGTTTCCCTCCCATTAAACACATAACCATCAACTACAAAAGGAGCTATTTTAGGTGATGCAAATATAAAGTCAATTCTTTCCTTTCTTTTTTTCAAACGATAATCTTGCTTTGATGTTGTCATTAACAAATGACTCGGAAAAGACATCCTCTTTTCCACAGGAACAAATGGTCGTATAACATCCAACAAAGGAGTACCTAACAATTTTGAAATAGCAAAATAATCAAAATTCCCTGCGGGAAAATTTTCACTATTAATTCCTCCTCGCATCAATGGTAGTAATACAGAATTATTTTCTAAATAGTCTGCATCCATCGGTGAATGAGCATTCATATCTCCCATCAAAAACAAACTATCAAGCTTATTAGTATTTATATAATCAACCAATATATCGGCTTCTTCCAATCTTTTTTTCCAAGAACCTGGATGTAAATGTGTTACAATAAAATCCATTCCATAAGTTTTCACATGTAAAAAGCCATGGTGAAAACTCATATTCTTAGATATTACCTCGATTGTTTTTTTTGATGAAATACCAACAGATAATCCTTTTTCTTTTAAAATAATTGCATAAGGATGTCCCCACAATTTAGCACAATCCGCAAACTGTTTCTGAGTCATACTCAATTCCTGAAAAGCAGACACCTCAGGATCTTGTTGCTTTAACCAATTCACCAATTTATCTTTTCTCTCCACTTTATTAAATGCCGATAATACATTATAAGAAGTTACTCTTATTTTTTCCCATTGAGGTTCCCAATGTTCCTCTAATGCATGAAATTGCTCTTGAGAAGCTACTTTTAAGACTGAAAATAAAAATACAAATATAAACAACTTACCTTTCATAATCTTCCAATGTAATAATATGGTTTGGATTTTCATCCAAACCATGTTATGTTATTATTATTCATTCTCCCAACCTGGACTCTGAGTAAGGTTAGGATTTAAAGTCAATTCTTGTTTATTTATAGGTTCATAATATAGCTTCAAATCATTATCACTATATACAGGCTGTAACTCACCATTATATGGTAAAACATAACCTTTTGTCGCTCCTGGTATCACATTCCCTTCACGATCGCCCAAGATTGCTTTAAATTTAGGTGTTCCATCCTCATTATAGGCAGCTTGTGGCCTTTTTTCCAGATCCACATAACAACCCACAAAAGGTTTTGAGAAATAACTAGCTTTTTTCCAACGTAAAATATCAGAAAAACGAGAACCGTCAAATATCAATTCTACTTGTCTTTCTCTTCGAATCTCCCATAACAAAGGTGAAATTTCAGGCGCAAATTTACCTTTCTTTGGATCATTTATTTTATTAGCAAATTCAACCGTTAAATCAGGCATACCAACTCTTCGCCTCAATAAATTTATGGATTTATCCAAAACATCATTTGTACATAAACCCAACTCTTCCATTGCCTCAGCATAATTTAGCAAGATTATACTTAATGTATAAATCGGAGCATCTGTTATACCGGTAGTTGCATCTGTATTAGGTGAGTCTGGATTCCAATATTTATAAATATGATAACCAGAAGGAGAATGAATATAACCCTCACCTGTAAAAGCCGGCATAAATGGAGGTAAATCTCCTGAATAATTATGATCCATGGCCGGAAGTTGAGTTGGATTAGAATCATTATACGGTAAAACAAACGACATCAACAACCGTGGATCTCTATCCTTAAACTCTTCTTCTAAAAATTCAGGTTCGCCTGCTATCGCTTTTGGATGTAACGGACTTACACCATAAGGTAGTCCATCTTTACATAAGTAAGCTTCAACCGCATCCTTTGTTCCCCCAAATGTACCGGTAGAAGATTCTCCAGAAGATATAGCAGTTGTCATTTGATTTGATATAACACCAGCTTCATACTGCTTATAAAGAATAATTTCCGGATTACCTGCCAAATCCAAAGATGAATATAAGGATCTATAATCCTCACACAAGGTATAACCTCTTTCCATTAATGTTTCTGAAGCCTTTATACACTCTTTCAACCATTTTTCCCAATCTTGTAAATTCAACTCCTTATGATACTTACGATAAGTACCCTCAAACAAACAAATTTCAGATTTTAAAGCTAAAGCAACATCTCTATTCACTTGATTTTCCTCATCTTCTATACGGATATGTTCAACAGCAAAGTTTATATCCGCCAAAACAGAGTCCATGACTAATGCTCTTGGATCTTTAGGGTTAAATAACTCTTCACTAGAAGTTGTTAACTCCTTTCCAATCCAAGGTACATCATTAAATGCTTTTACCTTTGAAAAATATTCTTTAGCTCGGAAAAAACGTGCAACTCCCTCCCAATGCAATTTAACATCTTCATCCAAATTACAATTTCTTGCGGCAGTTACCATTATATTTATATCCCTTAACTTTGTCCAGCTCCATGAACCACCTGTCTCCGGAATTACTCTTCGATCAAATATTCGGCTATTTTGATTCATAGCTCCCCGACAAATTTCATCTGAATTATTTTGAATTACATTCTGATCATTCCCAACTCCAAATCCATGAAAGTCGTATAAGTTCAATGCATATCCTCTAAAATCAGCCTCTGATTGCCATAAAGTTTGTTCTGTCATCTTATCTCCCGGATATTTTTCCAGAAAACTATCATTACATGCAGAAAAAGCCGTACTCAAAAGTATTGTAACTAATAATGTTTTCTTCTTCATAACTTACAATTTTAAAATTTAATATCTACACCGAAAGAAATCTCTTTAGCAAATGGATAAGTATGACTACCTCCTATTTCTGGATCTATACCTTTAGGTAATGGTGTAAACGTTAATAAGTTTTCAGCACTTACAAACAAGCGTAATTTTGATAAATATAATTTAGACAATAACGATTTAGGTAATGAATAACCTATTGTTAAATTCTTCAATCTAACATAAGCTGCATTTTGTAAATATTTTGTTTGAACTTGTCTGTTCCATGCCCAATCAGCAATAGGTCTAGGATAATAAGCATCTGTATTTTCAGGAGTCCAAAAATCCATAGTATGCTTAAACAAAGACTCATAACTCTCAGAGAAGGCAAATATTAAACTATTACTAATCCAAAGATCCCTTTTTCCAACACCTTGGAAGAACAGGGACATATCGAACCCTTTATACTGAGCTCCCATATTAACTCCAAATTGGTAACGAGGTGATGAGTTTCCTATTATACGCTTATCACCAGGATTTTCTAATGTATTATTACCATAATCTATTTTACCATCATTATTCAAATCCTTATACTTTACATCTCCGGGCATTGGCACTCTGTTACCTGTTATTATGTCTTGATTTGGAATTCCGTCTTTATATTTTCTATTACCTTCAGAATCTACGATAAAATCATCTTCTGTAAAAAAGCGATCAGTCTCGTATCCCCAAATCTCTCCTAAATATTGTCCTTCATAATTACTAGTATATAATCCAGTAGGATTAGCAAACTTCACAATCTTAGTTCTATAATCATAAAGATTAAAACCTACATTATAAGAAAAATCACCTATTTGATCATTCCAATTTACAGACAACTCCCAGCCATTAACACGTAAGTCAGCCGCATTTTCTTTTGGAACACTTGTTCCCAAAACACCAGGTAAAACTTCACCCGGCATCAACATTCCTTCCGTTTTTCTAGAATACCATTCAAATGTTGATGTCAATCGATTGGAAAATAATCCTAAATCAACACCTAAATTCAAATTTTTCACCTCTTCCCATGTGAAATTATCATTTACAATTCCTCTAGGTGTTATTGTTACAGCCTTTTTTCCTGCCACTATCCAATTAGATAATCCGGTTCCGTAGGTTGGTATAAATGCATAAGGAGAAATAGACTGATTTCCCTGTATCCCATAAGATGCTCTTAATTTTAAATTATCTAAAAAAGTATCTGACCAATCCATAAAACTTTCCTCCGATACTCGCCAACCTAAAGAGGCAGAAGGCAAATAAACAAATCGACTGTCTTTTCTAAATTTAGAAGAACCATCATATCGATTTACCACTTCCAATAAATACTTTTCCTTATAGTTATAATTAAATCGGAAGAATCCTGATCTGGTAGACCATTCACTCAAATCATCACCGACATAAGTATTACCCATTGACAAATCCAGTGAAGGAACATTATCAGAAACCAATTTCTCTCCTTTTGCAAAGAAACTGCGAGATGTATATAATTCTTGATTATATCCTAACATTAATCTGAAATTATGATTTCCAAAGGATTTTTCATATTGCCCCCACAAATCAAATACCTGATAATTGCTTGATTTATCATCTCGTTGTAAATAATTCACCTCATTTTTATAATATTCAACACCACCACTCATAGGATGTACAGTCTGATAACTGTTTTGATGAAAGAAATCTTCTCCATCATTTCTCCTATAAGTATATCTTACATTCAATTCTAAACCTTTTATAGGTTTAATTGTCGTCATAAATTGTAGATTATAATTATTGTCTAAATTATAATTTTGTGCACCATAATCTATAATCTGAGGTGAATAACCATAGGGTAAATTATGTATGTCGTTTATCCCTGTAAGCCAAAATGTAGGACGAAGATAAGATACACTATATAAATACCAATCACCTTGAGGAATATACGGAAATTCAGTTTTGTTCCTAATATAACTTGAAGATAATTGTAATGACAACCAATCGGTAACATTAGAATTTAGTTTAATACTTATATTTTTTCTACTATATTTATCCCTATCCCTGGTCAACACACCATTTTGATTCATCAATCCTGCACTAATATGATAAGCAACTTTCTTACTACCTCCATTGACAGAAACATTATGTCTTTGAAGGAAACCAGTTTCAGTCATTGCCTTAATCATATCAGTATTACCTAATGGATAAAATACTCCATCAACAATTTTATACGTATTCCTTTCTGTCGTATTTTCATATAAATCCAACCAAGTACTTACACTATGTCCCCAATAACTATCATAAGATCCTGATTTATTACCCCATGCATATCCACCATATTTTATCTGAGTTTCAGGATCAACTTTTTCAGGTAAATCTGTCGGTTTACTCCAAGATATGTTATTGGAATAATTGACTTCAATTTTTTTATCAAAAGTACCTGATTTTGTAGTAATAAGAACAACACCAAATGCTGCACGTGCTCCATAAATAGCAGAAGAAGCGGCATCTTTTAATACCGAAATAGACTCAATATCTTCAGGTGGAATCGTATTGGCATCCATTTCAACACCATCAACGAGAACCAATGGTCCTCCACCATTTAATGAAGTTGTACCACGGACATTAAATGAATAACCTGATCCCGGCTTACCATTTGATTTGGAAACTTGTAAACCTGCAACTTTACCTTGTAAAGACTGTCCAAGTTGTGTTATAGGCCTGTCCTCAATAAAGTCTTCTGATTTTATTTCTGATACAGCCCCCGTCAAATTCACCTTCTTCTGCGTTCCATACCCCACAACCACCAATTCATCCAAAGCTTTCGAATCTTCTTTTAAAGCAATCGATAAATTAGTCTGTTTTCCTACTTTGATTTCCTGATTGGCAAATCCAATATAGGAGACAACTAAAGTTGCACCTTCTTCTACATCCAATGAGAATTTACCGTCCATATCGGTAATGGTTCCGTTGGTGGTACCTTTTACCATCACATTGGCTCCGATTACCGGCATGCCGGTAGCATCTAATACTGTACCGGTGATTTTCTTATCACTTTGGGCTATAGCAGGAACAGCCATCACCTCTTTATCCGATACCTTGATCAGGATTTGCTTGTCGATGATCTGGTAATTGTACCCTGTGTTTTGCAAGACTTGTGCCAATACATCTTCTATGCTGGCGTTGTTGGCACTGACATTCACTTTTTGCTTTACATTAATCTGGTTGTCGTTGAAGAAAAATGTAAAGTCGCTTTTCTTTTCAATTTCCTTGAAAACTTCGCTGATGCTGCTGTTCTGCTTGTGGATTGAAAACTTCAAACTCTGTGCATAAGTTGAAGCAGAGATGGAACAAACAGCCAATAAATTACACAAAGACGTAACTTTCATGATACGGATTGTTTTTGTTAACAGTGGGACACGACGATCCCTGTCATTTTTTTTCATACTTTTGTATTGTTTTTGATACATAAATGAGGCTTGCCACTGGCTTGGACTCCGTTTGGCAGGCTTGTGTTTCTTAAAATCTCAGATTGAACGGGAGGTACTTGCCGGTATCTTCCGTTTCTTTCAGGTTAACTTCTTACTCCTTTCTCATAGGCATTTCATTTTATTCTGGTTAATATATAGCTTTCATCTGTATTCTTTTTATATCGCAACGGTGCCGATTGACGCATGATAAACAGGATTACATCCAACGATTCATCGCGTACTTTAAACGTGAAACGATAGTTGTTCAACAAACTTTCTTCACATTGAATCTTCCGTCCATACCAATGTTCCAAACGTGGAATGATCATAGCCAGATTCTCATTTTCGAACGACAAAACTCCAGTTCTCCATGAAGTATATTTATCAGCATTGATCTGCCCTACTTCTACTTTATGGGTATGCTTATGCCAAATCAGTCGTTCATCCGGACTCATGATCTGTTCTTTCACCACGTTGTTATCCCGTTCAAAACCGACCTTGATTTTTCCATTTACCAAGATGGCTTCCATATCCTCCGAGTCTTCGTAATTAAACAGTTCGAAAGCCGTACCCAAAGCTTCTACCTGCACATCATTCATCTGTACCCGGAAAGGTTTGGAGGGATCTTTCGCAACATCAAAAAAGGCTTGACCTTCCAAGCGGACATTCCGGCTGTCGGTTCTAAACTCCGATGGATATTCCAAGCGGCTACCAGGTCCTAAACAAACATGAGTTCCATCAGGTAATTGGATTTTCTCCAGATTCTGAATACCGGAAGTAACCACATAAACCGGTGCGGCAGTCTTCTGATTCCACAAATAGGTAATTCCACTCAAAGCAATGACAAGCAAGATAGATGCCGCCACACTATACCATTTATAAAAATAAGACTTCCAAGGTCTATTCTTTTGACCGGTCTGTTGCCGAATGCCGGCCCACAGTTGATCTGGATTCACCTCCTGACTCCTGTCTGATGCCTGTTCCCATTGTTGAAGCCAGATCTGTTCCATTTCCGGACTTTGAGACAGCCTTGCTTTCTCTTCTTCGGATAATGTCCCGGACAACAACTTCCGGACTATATGTTTTTTCTCTTGTATATTCATTCTTTTTTCGCCTTTACTAATAAATACACGCGATATCCGATCTTCCCCCTATTCCCGATTAAAAAAAATGTGTTTTTTTTCAATAGTATTGGCAAGAAACGTCTTTTTACCTACTTTTGTTGGAAAACAAAACAATAAAAGTTAAGGATAACAACTGGCAAACACAACAACAATAGATTGGTGGATCAAGAAAAGGAACTCATAATTGCCCTGAAACAAGGAAACGAAAAGGCTTTCAATATCCTTTATAAACAATATTGGAAGCAGGTTTACAATTTCTGCCGGCTATATCTGACGAATACGGAAGAAGCCGAAGAAGTTGTACAGGATGTTTTTGTCCGTTTATGGCAATCACGAGATTTCTTACGGGAAAATGATAATTTTAAGGGCCTGCTATTCATCATTTCACGCAATCTGGTTTTTAACCAAACCCGCAAAAGCTTTAACCATGATTTCTATACGCTTTCGCTTTTGGAGGCGTTGGAGAATATGCCGGAAGAAAACAGTTATGACATCGAAAAAGAATTGGAAGCAAAAGATTTAAGTGCTTACATTGACCTGCTGATTGCCGAATTGCCTCCGCAACGACAGAAGATATTCCATCTCAGCAGAAAGGAACATAAAAGTTATAAAGAAATAGCAGACCTGATGCACCTGTCGGAAAAGACAGTCGAACATCAGGTCTCTGAAGCGTTGAAGTTTTTACGCAAACACATTACCCTTCTGGTTATCTTCCTGAATTAGCAGTAAGTCCGAAAGTGACCAATAAGCCTTTATGATCTGTAGGCCAAACAGCCAACGGGGTGATAAAACGATCTTTGGAAGTTTCCTTGATGCGCTGGCTTTTACAAATACTTCCTTCCGGACCGAAAATAACCGCATCTTTTACAGACAGTCCTTCTGCAGGATAATAGAATATATAATCAATGCGATCTCTTTCATCCGCTTTAGGAGCCCAAGTCAACTTATTAACCGGGATCAAGGGGTTGTCTGCGGGGAAAGTGAAACCCGGATAAGCCAAAACATCCGGATAAATTTCACGGTATGTATCTACAAAGCCGTTATTATCCAGAATAAGCGGAACCGTCCAGGGTATAATCAAACCGTGATGATCATACAAGTCCTTGGTCTCGCGTATCCAGTCCAGATGAGATGGTTCATTAAAATCCCCACCTAAAACAACAATTCTTCCGGCAGCAATATCTTCTTTCGCAGCAGCCACAAAGTTCCGAATCGCATCATCCCGCAAAGATGCATCATTGACTGCCAAAACTTCCTGAACGGTTTCCGGTATAGGAATTTCCTTCCAGGTAGAACCATCATACCCTCTTACATTATAATAAGCGTCGCTCAGATAATCCAAATGGGCCGTATATACGGCTATTTCCCGACCATATATAGAAGAAACCAGACGATAAATGCTTCCATGATCATCCTTCAAAGGGAAAACCGTCGTTGAATCGGTTATCGGATACTTACTTAAAAGTCCAGAATCATGGCTGTAAAAAGAATAATATGTTTCTCCCTTCTGAGATAAAGACTGCACAATCCGATCACAAAAACGGGTCTGGTTATAATTTCTCACCTCACTAAACGTTACGAAATCAGGTTTCAAGCGAACTATCTCATTAACTATGGCCTCATAGCCGCCTTCTACTACGGTTCCTTCCTGCCATATATTCCATTGCAAAACCGTAAATTCCTTATCTCCTTTTCCATAGATTGAAAAAGGGAATAGCAAACACAATATACAAACAATCCAGTCTTTCATATCACTTATATTACAACAGCAACGAACTGTCTCCATAACTCAAAAAACGGAAATCATGACTGAGGGCATAATCATAGATAGTCCGCCAATGGCCTTTGACAAAAGCAGAAATCAACAGCAACAAGGTACTCTTCGGCTGGTGGAAATTGGTAATGATTCCACGAACAACTTTAAACTCATAGCCTGGAGCAATGATAATCTGCGTTGCTGTTACCAGTTTGTCGGCCTGATGTCGATCCAGATAATCCAATATATGTTGCAACGCTTCGGCTACCGGAATCCGGTTATTCTCTGTCTCATAAGGCATCCACTGGTTTACAACAAGCTCTTCGGATGTAGCATCCGGATGCGACGCTAATTTGACTCCTATATAATATAGACTTTCCAACGTACGAACGGAAGTAGTTCCTACAGCGATGATCTTTCCCAAATTCTTCTGGATACGCTCGATTGACGAACGGCGAACGGAAATAAACTCCGTATGCATCTCATGGCCTTCGATGGTTTCACTCTTGACGGGTTTGAAAGTTCCGGCACCTACATGCAAAGTTACTTCTTCCCTTCCGATGCCATGCGCATCCACATCTGCCAGGACTTCGGGTGTAAAATGTAAACCGGCAGTCGGAGCCGCTACCGACCCTTTTATCTTGGAATAAACCGTCTGATAGGTTACCAAATCGCTCTTCTCTGTTTCCCGATGCAAATAAGGAGGAATCGGAAGAACGCCTGCCGCATCCAACAGATCAGCAAACGTATATTTCGGATTATTCCAGGTAAATTCAATCCGGTGACTATCGCCATGACTTTCTTTCTTTTCTGCCGAAAGAATCACTTCTTCTCCTTGAATGGTCACCTTTTTAGTCAGTAAACCGTCCTTCCACTTCTTCAGATTTCCAACCAGACAAATCCAGCTGCAACGTTCTGTCTGCTGAAAGATCAAAGCATAATCATGCGGTTCAGCCGGTTCCAGACAAAAGACTTCAATCCGTGCACCTGTTGCTTTCTGGAACAACAACCGTGCCTGAATTACCCGTGTGTTGTTATAGACCAACAACGAACCTGCGGGCAAATAATCAGCAATATGCTTGAATACACTCTCCGAAACTTGTCCGTCCTTATATAACAACAGTTTTGATTCATCCCGTTTTGCCAAAGGAAATTTGGCAATTCGCTCATCCGGTAACGGATAATCATACTCTTCTATACGTATTTGCTGTGTCTTGTTACTCATCTTCCTGTTTTTTATCCTGCAAAAGTACGAATATAGGCTGAATAAATACTTCCAACATCCGGTTTATTTCTAAAGTCCCAGCAGGAATAGATTTCAAAGAATATCTCGGCATCACTGAAAGTTTAACTCCAGGCAATAAAAGAAATATCCCGGTGCTTTCTGATGAAAGAATTCTACTATCACACCCGGAAATACAGAAATAAATAGTACCTTTGTTCCATTAAGCAGAAAAATAGAATGAAACAATATCTTGATTTGCTCAACCGTGTACTGACAGAAGGCGTTCATAAGGAAGATCGTACCGGTACGGGCACAACCAGTATCTTCGGCCATCAGATGCGATTCAACCTGGAAGAAGGCTTTCCGTTGCTGACAACGAAAAAGCTTCACTTGAAATCCATCATTTATGAATTGCTCTGGTTCTTGAAAGGTGATACCAACGTCAAGTATTTGCAGGACAATGGTGTGCGGATATGGAACGAATGGGCTGATCCGGATGGAAATTTAGGACACATTTATGGTTATCAATGGCGTTCGTGGCCCGATTATCAAGGAGGATCGATTGATCAGATCAGCGAAGCTGTCGAGACAATCAAGCATAATCCCGACTCTCGCCGTATCATTGTCAGCGCCTGGAATGTGGGAGATTTGGATAATATGAATCTGCCGCCCTGCCATGCATTCTTTCAATTTTATGTGGCAAACGGACGATTAAGCCTGCAAATGTACCAGCGTAGCGCCGACATCTTTTTGGGTGTTCCGTTCAACATTGCTTCCTACGCCCTATTATTGCAGATGATGGCGCAGGTAACCGGATTGAAAGCCGGAGATTTTGTTCATACATTGGGCGATGCCCATATCTATTCCAATCACCTGGAGCAGGTAAAACTCCAGTTGACGCGCGAACCGCGTCCGCTTCCGCGCATGGAATTGAACCCGGATGTCAAAAGTATCTTTGATTTCCAATATGAAGATTTTCATTTGATCGGTTACGACCCACACCCGCACATCAAAGGCGTTGTCGCTGTCTGATCAAATAAGAACATATAATAATTGTGTTATACTATGAGTACTATTTCTATTATCGCTGCCATAGCCGACAACAACGCTATTGGCAAGAATCAGCAGCTTCTGTGGCATTTACCGGCCGACATGAAGCATTTTAAGGAATTGACAACCGGTCATGCCATTATTATGGGAAGAAAGACATTCGAGTCACTGCCCAACGGTCCGTTGCCAGATCGTAAAAATGTAGTACTTACCTCTCTTCCTGAAGCAGGATTTGTAAACTGTTTCGCCTGCGAGTCCATGCGCGATGCATTAGACTTGTGCGAAAAGGAAGATGAGATATTCATTATCGGAGGAGCCTTGGTATATCGCCAGGCATTAAGCAAAGCAGACAAAATGTATATCACGCGTGTTCATCATGAGTTTGAAAATGCAGATGCTTTCTTCCCGGTAGTGAACTGGGACTTATGGGAAGAAGTAGATAGGCAGGAATTTCCGGCAGACGAAAAGAACGCTTATCCTTATACTTTCCTGACATACGTTCGTAAAGCATAAGTTTTACTCGAAATTAACACACTCTTTACAACTTTTTGCTCTTACTTTGTATCTTATATATAAAGAGAGAAATTCTGGTTTCGCACTTGGGGCGAAGCTTTAAATAGATAAGATATGAAGATAAGAGCATTTTTTATTTCCGTCCTATTAATCCCGGCTGCTGCCTTAACAACCTATTATGCAGCTGCCCGTCAGAAAAGTCCGTCGGAAGTCATTCAGACGCTTGTGCAAAAAATGCACAATGAACTGGAAAAAGATGTGGATAAATTTCCGGATCTGATTCAGGAAACGACCGAATATACCCAACAGGTTCAGGATTCGGCTACCGCATCCCTCTTACATTCACTGCTGGCCGAGATGTATCAGTCCTATTATAACCAAAATGGATGGACGATTCACCAGCGTACACCACTACAAGGTTATGTTCCGGAAGACATACGGGAATGGACAGCCAACCTGTTTGAAGAAAAGATAAAGGAAGAACTGAGGCAATCCTTATCTCCGGTTCTGACACTCCAGAACACACCGGCCGAAAAATATGCCCAGGTGATGGAATTAGGAAAGGACGCCCGGACATTGCGCCCAACCTTATATGATTTCCTGTTGCAACGGGCGATCGACATACAGGCCGACGATACCTATTATCAGACGTGGTTACAATTCCGGAAGACACAAGTAAATCCAAAAGCCGAAACTTTAGTAGCTTTGGATTACCTGCAATACCAATACCGGAAAGGAGAGAAAACGGGAAGTACGTACAAACAGTCGCTCGATTCGTTATTAACTCATACGACTGATCCGGAATCCCAGCTGGAAATACAGCTGAACCGCCTGGATTGGTTACAGCAAGAACCGTATTATTATCAGAATAATGCCCAGCAGGATTCGGTACGTCAAATCGTTTATGACTTCTGTCAGCAGCAAGTCCAGGCATTTGCTGCTTATCCGCGGGCTAATGAGTTCAAGAATGCTATCGAACAGATGGAGCAAGCTTCTATCTCTATCCAGCATAAGAATCAGGTTTATCCGGGAAAAGAACAAGAACTCAAAATCCGCTATAAGCATGTAACGGAACTCCGGGTGAAAGTGTATCAAAACAAGGCTGCTACGGTAACGGCCTTACGTCAGGGAAGCAAAGACAATACGGCTTACTACGGAAAGCTCGTCAAAGAGATGACCGTCCGTTTGCCCCAGGTTTCTCCTTTGCTGACAAAAGATACAACCTTGCTTATTCCGATGGAACAACCGGGCTTGTTTATGTATGAAGTATCCACAACCGATAAAAGTCTGACAAACCGTGCGCCGTTTAGTGTAAGTCGCTTGGCTCTTACCTATCGTCCGAATGCGGAAGGTATACTGGAAGTGTTTGTAACCGACTTTGAAACGGGGAAACCACTGGCGGATATTCCGGTGATCTGTTATAATACTACCATGCAATGGGAAGTAAAAGAACTGGCAACTGTCAAGACAGATTCCAAAGGTTTTATCTTGCTTGCCGTTAAAAACCGGAATCAGATTGATGCAGTCCGTCCGGTTCTTCCTCAGGATACAGCGGCTTTGCTGACAGGTATTTCAGCTTCATACCGACAGATGACCGGCAACAAGCCGCAAACGTATGTCTCCCTGTTTACAGACCGGGGTATTTACCGGCCGGGACAAACGGTGGCCTTCAAGGGAATTGTCTATACAGACGATAAAAAGCAGTTAACAGCCAACGAAGGTGAAACAATTTCGGTATCCCTGTGCGATGCCAATTACAAGGAAATCGCCCGGAAAGAATTTACAACCAACGCTTTTGGCTCTTTCCATGGTGAATTCACTTTACCTCAACAAGGATTGAACGGGAACTTTACCCTGGTAACAGATAAAGCCTCTGCATCTTTCCGCGTAGAAGAATATAAACGTCCTTCGTTCCGACTGGATATCGAACCGATAAAAGAGGAAGTCAGCTTCGGAAATGAAGTGCAGATTCAGGGAAAAGCCGAATCGTTCTCAGGCGTAGCGTTGCAAGAAGGGAAAGTAGAATGGACCATCACCCGCCGTCCGTTCTGGTTACGGGCATATATGCCTAATCCGTATAACCAAAGTTATGAACAAGTAGCCCAAGGAACAGCCGATGTTAATCAGAAAGGGCAATTCCAATTCACCTTTGTTCCGGAAAGAGAGCAGACCGATTCCGACCACCCGGTTTGCCAGTCGTATAAAGTAAAGGCACGCCTGACCGACAGTAAAGGCGAAACGCAGGAAACATCGTATGTCTTCTCGGTAGGAGATGCAGGCATCGTGCTTTCTCTTCAACTCAATTACTGGCAGGAAAAGGAAAAAGCCGAAGCGAAAGTCATCGCACAAACCCTCAACAGAGAAAAGGTAAAGGCACAAGGTTCTTATACCCTCTATAAACTGACTGAGAAGAAAGAGCCGAATACCGGTTCAATCACTTACGAGACGGATTCGATTTTGGCCGTCGGACCTTTCTCTACGGATCAAACCCTTACGGATGCCTTCAAGAATCTGGCATCCGGACGATATCGCTTACAAGTCAACTCGATGGATCAGAAAGGAGTGAAAGTAAAAGCAGAAGGTGATTTCATTTTATACAGTCTGCAAGATCGCCACATGCCGGTATTTATATCTTCCTGGATGCCGGAAGGAAATTATGAAGCGCTTCCGGGAGAAACCATCGATGTCTATTTCGGTACTTCCGAAAGTCCGGCATACGTCATATATGAACTCTTTGCCTCCAACGGAACCCGTATTCATCGGGAACTCGTTTCTATGCGGAATGAGAACCAGGCATTCCCGGTATTGTACCAGGAATCGTATGGCGAAGGCATGACCGCTTCTTTCTCTTTCGTCAAAGGTGGCAAGCTGTATAGCAATAGCTGTTCCATCGTTCGGAAAGAACCGGAGCGGAAACTGACATTCCATACGGAAACATTCCGGGATCATCTGCTACCGGGAAATCAGGAAAACTGGAAATTCCGACTGGTAGATGCTGATTCTTCGGCTGTTCAGGCGGAAGTTCTGGCCAGTATGTATGATGCTTCTTTAGATCAGATCCGACCTTTCCGCTGGTATTTTACCCCTCAACGGCATGTATCTATCTGGAGAAGTTATTTCCAGACCGGACTTTCTTTCCAGACCCAGAACCGTTCGCAATACGCAGAACTGTCTTTGCAGGATGTTCCGGCTTACAGTTACGACCAGATGTACCAGGCCTGGACGGAAATGCTGCAACAGAATCTGCTGTTCTATGCGGCATCGTCGACCAGATCCTTGACTGGTGGATTGAAATCACGGGTTGCTATGGCGAAATCATCCGCCAATGCTGTAGAAGACATACAAATAACTGAAGACAGTGCCGTATTGAGCGAACCGGAAGTAACAAGTACAGATGAAATCATGGAAGAAGAAGCCATCGCAGCTCCGGCACCCGCCCAGACAGAAACCGTTTCCTTCCGGGAAAACTTTGCCGAAACGGCGTTCTTCTACCCGGTATTACAGACCGATGAGACCGGACATGTTTCCTTCAACTTTACCGTTCCGGAAAGTAATACTACCTGGAAACTGCAATTACTGGCACATACAGAAGACTTGAAATACGGGTATTTGTCGAAAGAAACCGTTTCAAGCAAACCGATTATGGTTTCACCTAATTTACCCCGCTTCCTACGAAACGGAGACGAAGCCGTTATCTCAACACAGATCATCAACCAGATGGCAGAAGCTATCCAAGGAAAGGCCAAACTGGAATTATTCAATCCGGAAACCGAAGAAATCTTGTTGCAGGTAGAAAAGCCGTTATCGCTGACAGCCGATGAAACCGGAACGATACAATGGAATTTCCTGGTAAAAGACTGGGATAAACTGGGTGTAGTGGGTTGTCGTATTCAGGCTGTCGGTGCAGCCGGCAGTGATGGTGAACAACACCTTTTACCCGTTCTTTCCAATCAAACGTTAATCACGGAAAGTATTCCTTTCTATCTGACTGATCAAAAGGAAATAGCCTTCAAACTTCCGAAACAAGCCATTATGAATCCATATCGAGTTACCTTCGAAGTTAGCAGTAATCCGATCTGGTATGCCGTACAAGCTTTATCCACATTAAACGAGCCGAAGCAGGAAGATATTCTGTCTTGGTTCAATGTTTATTACAGCAATACGTTATCTGCTTATATAGCCCAGGCTCATCCGCGCATCAAACAGGTAATCGACCAATGGAAAGCTGCCGGAGAAAATACGGAAACGCTTCTTTCCAACCTGGAAAAGAACGAGGAACTGAAGACAATCTTATTGGAAGAAACACCTTGGGTGCTGGATGCTGCCAACGAGACCGAACAGAAACAGCGCCTGCAATTGCTGTTTGATACCAACCGGACTGCACAAGTACGGGAAGAAGCCTTGCAACAATTACTGAAACAACAGCTTCCGAATGGTGGCTGGAGCTGGATGAAAGGTATGCCTGCCAGCCGACATATCACCTTACAGATTCTGAAAGGTATGGCACAACTCATTCAGTTGAATGCCGTATCCTACAACCAGACAGAAAAGGAAATGCAAATGAAAGCCCTTCGTTTCCTGGATCAGTCCATACAGGAAGATTACGAACAACTGTTGAAGATAAAAGGAAAACCCACGGCTATTCCAAGCGACGATCAAGTAGAATACCTGTTTGTCCGCAGTTTCTATCGGGATATTCCAGAATTGGGTGAAGCCCGCGAAGCCATCCGTTACTACACCCGGCAGGCAGCAACGAACTGGAAAGAATACGGATTGTACAGCAGGGCAGCCATTGCTTGGCTCATGCATCAAAACGGAAAGAAAGAAACGACACAGGATATCGTTGCGTGGTTCCGGAAGACGGCAACCGATCATGCCGAGAAAGGTATGTATTGGGCCAACAACCGGAATACGTTTGCATCTAACCGGAGTGCCATTGAGACGCATTGTCTGATCATGGCTCTCTTCCAGCAGACAGATCCGAATCAGGAACAGACCGACCGGATGAAACAATGGCTGTTGAATCAGAAGCGAACCCAAAACTGGGAATCAGTTCCGGCAACACAAAATGCCATCTATGCCTTGTTACTGACGGGTAATTCGTGGATAGAAGAAACGAATGTCTGCCACATCCGTCTGAATGATGCGACTTGGAGTACCACTGATGGTGAAACAGGCACCGGTTATCTGAAAGTGAATCCGACAATCACCCAGCTTACCTCCGTGAAGAGTCCGGTTGTCCGTATCCAGAAAAGCGGAAAGGCTCCGGCTTGGGGTTCCATCTATATCCAGTATTTCGCCCCCTTAGAAGAAGTAGAAAAGCAAAAGGGTGTATTGAATGTAGAGAAGAAACTGTTTGTGGAAACAAACGAATCAGGTAAGAGAGAAATTCGTCCGGTAACCGAAGAACAACCGTTGAAAGTGGGAGATAAAGTCATCGTCCGTCTGACCGTCCGTTCCGATCGTGATATGGAATACGTATTCCTGAAAGACTTGCGTGCCGGTTGTTTCGAACCAACCCAAGCACTTTCCGGCAGCCAATACCGGGATGGCATCTGGTATTACCGTTCATCGAAAGACCTTTCCGAGAACATCTACATCGAACATCTGCCACAAGGTACGTTTGTCTTGGAATATCCGGTCGTTGTCTCCCGGAGTGGTTCATACACCGGCGGTATCAGCACCATTCAATGCTTGTATGCACCCGAGTTCATCAGTCACACCGAAGGCAACCGACTCCGAGTAACTGAATAATCGCAGACACCGGCTATTCTTACTGCATAACCTTTCAAAACAAACGAGAATCGAAAATGAATCCAAAGGGAAACATTTCCGATTCTCGTTTATTTCTTTGGGGAATGATTGGGGCTTTGTCTATGATAATTTATCTACTTTAAAATTCGTATCAAGAACTATCGACTGCATAATCAATGCCTATTTATAAGGTGTACGTTCATGCAAATGACGAAAGTTCTCAACTTTCTCATCGTTCAATTCTCCAGTCGTCCATAAACGATTTATTTCTTCTTGTGCTTGCTGCGCAAAATAATCAGAAATAACTTTGTTTAAATCAGCAAGAGATTCCGGAGTTCGAACAAACGACATCATCTCTAGCAATTGCATCTGGGCTTGATTAAATTCGGTAAATTCCATAATACATCTCAGATTGAATTTCTCAAAGATACGATTTTCTTTTTATTCCAATCGAATCCGGTTTATTTTTCCTCATAAAAATGCACACTACCTATAAACAAGCTATTTGCGTGAGCGTGCTGCAAATGTGCTGCAAATATGAAAATAAGCAACGATAAGCAAACACGCACTCAACTGCTGCAAAGGTAGTATTTTTACTTGTAAATGCCTTAAAGAAATGAACATTTTCTTTAGAACCAAAATAAGTCAATCACAAAAACACATGATGAAATGCCACAAAAACTACAAATAAAGCACATCAAAAACTACAAATGAAATGTATCAAAAATTACAAATAGATTACAACAAAAACTTAAAATACGTTTGGTAGTCAGAGTAAAATGAGTACCTTTGCAACATAAAACAAGAATCGAATATGGCATATCTAAATAGAGTCTTTGACGTGCGACTTAAAGCGCACCTTAAAGCAATGGGAGCAGTGCTCATTGAAGGACCAAAATGGTGTGGAAAGACAACCACTGCCAAGCAGTTGGCCAATAGTGTTATTAGTTTACAAGATACAGATCATCGTGAAGAATATTTGGCTACAGCCATTACCAAGCCCTCGTTCTTGCTGGAAGGGGAAGTTCCTCGCTTGATAGACGAATGGCAAGATGCCCCAATGCTGTGGGATGCAGTGCGTACAAAGGTTGATGAGCGTGGTTTGCCTGGTCAATTCATATTGACAGGGTCTAACGCTGTTGACGACGGTAAAATCCATCATAGCGGAACAGGGCGTATTTCTCGGATGGAGATGCTGCCCATGAGCCTGTGGGAATATGGTGAATCTAATGGCTGCGTGTCATTGATGGAGATGTTTGACAATCCTCAAGAAGAAATCTTCGCTACCTCGGAACTAAAAATGGAAGAAATCATATTTGCTGCATGCAGAGGAGGTTGGCCAGCAACATTGAATTTAAGTGATGACAAGTCAAAATTGCTTGTTGCCAAAGAGTATGTAAAGTCTGTTTATAAAAATGACATATCACACATAGATGGGGTAAAGAGGAATCAGAAGTTGGCGCACCTGATAATGAAATCATACGCACGCAACATCTCTACATTGGCGAAAACCACATCCATATTGGCAGACGTTACCGCTGCTGATGATGTAGAATGTACCAGGCCTACGCTTGAAAGCTACATCGATGCATTGGAAAAACTGTTTGTCATTCAAAACATAGAGGCTTGGTGCCCTTCCATAAGGAGCAAGACAACAATCCAAAGCAGACCTAAACGAGCGTTCTGTGATCCATCAGTTACAGTCGCATCACTCAACCTGTCACCAGAATCCTTGAAGACTCAATTAAAGACATTTGGCTTTATTTTTGAGCAAATGTGCGCACGAGATCTTAGGGTGTATTCAGCTTCTCACGATAGCCGCCTATCATACTATCGTGACCGCTACGGACTGGAAGCCGACTTGGTGCTTCATCTTGACGATGGACGCTACGCTCTTATAGGATGTAAGCTTGGCAGCCGTGAGATAGAAGAAGGAGCCAAACATCTTTTGGAAATCAAACGACTCATTCAAGTGTATAATGAGACAGAAAAGCAGGTGCCGTTGCGTGAGCCCGACCTGATGATTGTCATGACAGGTGGCAGCATGGCTTACACACGCCCAGACGGAGTCAAAGTAATACCGCTTGCTTGTTTGAAAGACTAAAAAATAGAATATAATATGGGAACAGCATTACTAGCACTCAGCTTCTGCGCATTGTCACTCGTCCTTGCCTTGTTTGTGGGCATATCGCCCATAAGCGACAAGGTAAAGATTAGGTTCATGTATGTCGGTGATGCGCTGTCGTTGATGGCAGTGCCAAGTGCAGCCAAGCCGACCTCATGACTTATGCCAGCTCCGCTTTCTTCAAGATTGGCAAGAAACGTAAGAACATTGCATGGTTTCTGAGACCAATAGAATGATAGTCCGCGATATTCCGTTATTATAAACTCTCATTGATTATCAACGTGTTATCTCTATTTGATGTTTTGTGGCATGCCATTGAATATCCATGACTCAAACAGTTTGTTTACGCATTGTTTACGCAGAAATCGGAAGAATTCTCTTATCCCACACAAACACTTTATTCAGAGGCTATAAATCCAAACTGTTTTCTTTGAGCAAGAAATCGAAAAGCCCAATTGTAAGAATACCTTCTTCATTTCGACGGGGCATGATGTGGTCTTTAACAATGATAATCTTCTTGAAAGAGTCATCTATGCTCATCAGTGATCGGGATTCTTGTATCTCTTTCTCCCTATCCGGAATTGACAAGGCTGATTGTACATAGTACTTTTTACTGCCGAGACTGGCGATAAAATCCACCTCCAGTTGGATGCGGCCCCACTTGCCGTTTTTGTCTTGCTTCTTTATTTCCACCATTCCGACATCCACACTATAGCCACGTGTGATAAGCTCATTATAAATGATGTTTTCCATTATATGCGTCTCCTCTTGTTGGCGCATATCCAGAATGGCATTTCTCAAACCTATATCTGAGAAATAGTATTTGGAGAGTGTATTGATATATTTCTTACCTTTTATGTCGTAGCGGATGGCCTTGTTTAGAAGGAACGATTCAGACAAGTAATTGAGATAATTTGAAATGGTCTTATTTGAGATATTGACATTCTTTACACTTTTGAAGGTGTTTGATAGTTTTGTCGGATTGCATGGCGAGCCAATGGAAGAAGCCATAATGAGCACCAATTCGCGCATTTCGTCTTCGTTCTGTACCTTATGCCTCTCTATAATATCAGCCAGATATACTGTTTCAAACAAGTTTTTAAGATATCCTATTTTCTTCTGCTCTGTGTCAAATGACTGGATAAGGGGCAAACCACCATAGGTGTAATATTCACGCCATGCGTCTTGTTTATCACCTCCAATGGCAGAATAGAATTCGGAAAAAGACAGTGGATTCACATGTACCGTTTCGCCTCGGCCTCGGAACTCTGTGGGTATATCTGATGATAGGAAGTGAGAGTTACTGCCTGTTACATAGGTGTCAGCATTATCAATATGACGGAAACTGTTCAATACATCCACGAACTCATCCATCAGTTGCACTTCATCTATAATGATGTAGTACGGCTGACTATCCTTAATCCTATCATGAACATAATGGAGCATTGTATCAGGATTTCGTAGCTCTTTGTTCAAACGGTCTTCAAGATCAATGCGGATGATATGGTCTTTAGCCACTCCATTATCCAACAAATAGTGATAGAATAAAACATTCAGCAGATATGATTTACCACATCTGCGGATTCCGGTAATCACTTTGATAAAGCCGTTTTGCTGGCTATCTATCAACTGCTTAAGATATCTGTCTCTTTTTATCTCTTCCATATCATTCCTTATTTTTGCCAATATTGGCACTTTTTGGTAATGCAAAGGTAGCAGATTTAATTCATGTCGCCAAGCCATCACGACTAAAAAATGCCAATTCTGACATTTTTTAGTCGTGCAAGATAGCATGTACACGGAATTCTTGGCAATATTGCCACTTTTCCCTTGTATTAGATAGTGTACGACTCGTTTTCAAGTTTAATTTATGCTTCTACAACAGGTATTTTACCGCGTGCCTTGCCGTCCCATGGCAGGGGCAGCAGAATTTCACCATTGCCATGCAGTCTTTTTCTGTAACGAGGTATCTTAATATAGAAATTGCATACTCATTGCCCTAAACATGGATATAGAAGAACTGATAAACCGAATTAAAGAAGGTGACAATGCAGCCCTGAAAACATTATATGAGACATACTCTCCGATGATGAGAAATGTATGTGTCAATATAACAACCAATGAAGACGAGGAGCTTGTGAATGACCTCGTCCAGGTGGCGTTTATCCGTGCTTATTATTCTATCTTCCAACTCCGGGATACTTCAAAGTTTGGAGAGTGGGTGGCTACAATTACGAAAAATGTGGCTTTGAAACATCTGGCACAGAAACGAAAGATGCCACTGGTTCCTTTTTCGAGTACTATGGAAGAGGAAATGGATAATGGTCATGCCGTATCTTCCGATTCGCTATTGGCTGAGAAGGATTTGCTTGAGTTGATAGACCAGTTGCCTAAAGGATATGGACGAGTGTTTAGAATGTCGGTTATTGAAGGCTACTCGCATCAAGAAATAGCCGAAAGATTGGGCATTGAGCCACATAGTTCTTCGTCTCAACTATCAAGGGCTAAGGCCATGTTGCGCAAGATTATCAACAGAAGGGGCATGGGGCTTGTTATATTGGTGTTGGTATGCACTCCTCTTGGCATATATTGGCTCATAAACAAAGGTAAGGACAATGTACAAAAGGCCAATATAGCCAGCGAAAAGAGATATCCAATTAGGCAAGCAGGAAAGGAAGAGCCTCACTATGCAGTGAATGTGGCTTCTGCTAATTCTGTTGCAGAGGTACGCCGCAATAGATGCGGTGTATCATCGATTATGCCGCCTGTCGAAATTCTATCTAAGGATAGTACATATACTCCCATGGATTCTGTATCGCATAAGTTAGTGGCGGTGGAAAATAATGATAGCATTTTACCTGATACATTCAAACTGCCCTGCATAGAAACAGAACATCACCTTGCAACAAACAGGCAAACGGGCAAAAAGCACCAATGGCAGTTGCTTGCGACTGGTTCTCTTGGCTCGGATTTTGCTCAGAATGGTTATAGAATGTTTGTGGGCAACACTGATGACGATATTACTGATGGGCCTCCCCCCTCTGCTCCTAAAACATTCACAACTTGGGAGGAATATTATCAATATCTGCAGCGGACTGGGCATGACGGTATGTCGGAGGAGGAAAAGGCTCTCATGGAAATAGCCAAGAACAACAAGGGTAAAATAGAGGAGCATGAACACCACAGCAAACCAATTACCTTTGGACTTTCTGTAACAAAATCATTCGGGAAGAAATGGAACCTGGAGACAGGCTTGCAGTATTCTTTGCTGAAGTCCGACTTCACGTTAGGCGAAGGTGCGTATTACCTCTATCGAGACCAACAGGTGCATTACTTGGGAATACCTTTGCAGGTGTCGTATAAATGGCTTGATGTCAAGAATTGGTCTGTTTACTCTTCGTTGGGCGGTGCCCTGCATATACCTATATATGGTAAAACAAGCGAAAGATATGTTGTAGGAAACGTTACACCATATACGAACGATTGGCACGTCACGCCTTCGCTGCAATGGAGCATTGGCACAAGTATCGGAGTGCAATATAAATTTGCTCCTAAGTGGGGTGTCTACATAGAACCTTCGTTTAACTGGTATGTGCCAAACGGCAGCTCTATCCATACAACTTGGACTGAAAATCCGTTCTCTTTCACTATACCTTTCGGCATCAGGTTTACATGGTAATGCAGTCTTTAGAACTTTTGTTGCCTCTTATTGACAGAAGCACAAACGTTTCAAAAGACAAAATGTACAATACTACAGACTACCTGCGCAATGGGGTTCTATACCTCAACAATATTCTTCGCCCCCGGCATAAGAAGCTGAGCACACTGATGATTTATTCCACAACAAAATGCCAATCGCGCTGCAAGCATTGCTCTATTTGGCAAAAGCCTGAAGAGCACTTGTCGTTACACGACATTCAGAAGATTATGGCAAGCCGATGTATCACCAAAAACACTGTTGTGGGATTGGAAGGCGGAGAGTTTATTCTCCACCCTGAAGCCACTGACATCATGGAGTGGTTTATGCACCACCACCCTAACTACACGCTATTGTCCAATTGCCTCAACCCCAAGAAGGTTATTGATGCTGTGCGTAGATACCGTCCCCGCCATCTGTATGTGTCGTTGGACGGTGACAAAGACACATACAAAGCAATGAGAGGTTGCAATGGTCATGACAAGGTGGTAGAAGTGGTTGAGACCTTGAAAGATGAGGTTCCCGTTTCTTTGATGTTCTGCCTTTCTCCATGGAACACCTTCAAGGATATGGACTATGTGATACGTGTGGCAAGGAAATACGAGGTGGATATCCGCATCGGCATTTATGGAACGATGGATTTCTTCAACACTACAGCCGATTTGCTCCAAGCCGACATGAGCAACTTCATACAAAGCATTCCTGACAATATTCATGAGACAGAAGAAAATTTCGACTTTGTAGCTTTGTATGAAGAGTGGAGAAACGGCCATCTGGAACTGCGATGCCAAAGCATATTCAGCGAACTGGTCATTCATTCTAATGGCGATGTGCCGTTGTGCCAAAATCTGGGCGTAAAACTCGGCAATATACATGAGAACTCTTTGGACGAGATATTTAACTCTCGCCAAGCCGTCCATGTACAATGCCAGCATTCCAAGAGTTGCAATGCCTGCTGGATTAACTTCCATCGCAAGTATGACATCATCTTGTTGCGCAACTTCGAGAAAGTCTTTACCAAGAGAATGATAGAATGGTTCTACGGCAAATATCAATGGACAAGCAATCAGGACGTGACCTACAAACAATACATGAAACGGATTATCAGAAGATGAGATACACAAAGCAATTAATCGACCGCTACAAGCACTCTCGAAGCACCAGTCTTTTAAGGCACAATTATCTCGGCAAATACGCATTTGTCGGAATAGGCAATCATAGCATGAATAATCTGTATCCTGTGCTTGCCTTCCTGCATGTGCCCTTGAAATACATTTGCTGCAAGTCCGCTAATAAATTGCCTTTGATAGAAAGCGCTTACCCTGGTGTGCATGCCACCACTTCCTTGCAGGAAATACTGTCTGACAAAGATGTTAAAGGCGTTTTTGTCTCAGCTGCTCCACAAGCGCATTTTGCAATAGCCACAGAAGTGCTGAAGAGCGGCAAGGCACTATTCATCGAAAAGCCCCCTTGTCAAAGCTTGGAAGAGTTGGCACAGCTGATGGATTTGCAAAAGGAGCATGACACCATAGTGGAAGTTGGACTACAAAAGCGGAACTCGCCAATCATGCGCATTTTGCAGAAGGAGTTGAAAAAGAGCAAAGGTGCTGTATGCTATAATCTTAAATATCTTACAGGTGCCTATCCTGAAGGTGATGCTTTGCTCGACCTCTTTATCCACCCATTAGATTGCATGACATATCTATTTGGCGAAGCCCAAGTAAAATCTGCGGCAAGTGTTGAAAATCACACCCTGATGCTCATTCTTGAACACCATTGTGCCACAGGCATTCTTGAACTGTCGACGGGTTATTCTTGGAGTGATGCAAAAGAACACTGGACCATAAACACAGACAGAGGGGTTTATGAGATGGATCAATTTGACAACTTAACTCTTCGGCACAAATCAAGAATAATAATGGGAATACCGATGGAAAAAGTGTTTCCGTGTGGAAAGACAACCGTCAGTCTGCTTGAAAGGAACAACTTTGTACCATTGCAAATGAATAACCAAATTGTGTTCCAAGGCTATTATGACACGATAAAGGGTTTTGTAGATGCCGTGGAGGGGAAGAAAACATGTGCATTATCTTCATTGGAACACCTAACTCACACCTACTCTTTGATAGAGAACATACGAGCACTGATATAATAACGGCAGAATTATCTTTTTCCCTTTAACGATTAAAGTCCCACCCGCATATATACTATATGTTGATGGGACTTGTCGTTTTGATTATATGGTTGCGGAGTTTCGCAGCGCATCATGACGCAAAGATACCCAACTCAAACAGTATGTTTGCACAGAATTTAGGGAGTGAGCAGAACTTCTAACAATTCATTGGCAAGTCTGTTGTCTACCACTTTTATCACATTGTCATCTTCTGTTGCATAGCCAAGAGCATTTATAGCACCATACCATACGATAGCTTTGTCTATGATAGTTGTGCACAGTTTTACTTCCGGCAATATTCTTACAGATAATCCTCTTTGCAAAAGGTATTCTGTTTCAGGGTTACTTGCTGTCGTGATAATAAGAACTTCGATTCCAATATGAGCCAACTCGCTCAACTGATTGACCAAAACATTACGCTCTACCCTATATAACTTGGGAGAAGAAACAACGATGGAGTGCTTGGCATCTCTTATACTTGAAGCGTAAGGACGGAAAAATGTTTTACCGTTGAATATCTGCTCCTTACTAACAGGTATGCCTATTTCTTTCACATTGTCAAACAATGTGGGTGAATGTCGGGAAATGATTTTATATCCAATAGAAGCATAACCCTTCAGTCGCTTCTTGTACATATTGTCGCAGACAGGCTCATGAATGTCAATGTAATCATAGATGCACACATCTGTCTTTCCCTCGTTTTCACGGTGCAGTCGGCCCGCATATTGGGCCACAAGACCTTTCCATGAAATGGGCAGAGCAAGGAAAAGGGTGTCAAGACGAGGATAGTCAAAACCTTCGCCTACATATTTTCCCGTGGCAACTATCGCCAAAGGTTCTTCGTTGGGAATCTCATGCAGGTGTTGCAGCGTCTCCCGTTTTTCTTTCGTGCTTCCTGTCCCTGTCAATGTCACAACATTCTTCACTTTTCCCCTCAACTTTTCGGCTAATATAGTGACATGTGCAGTTCTGCTGGTCAGAATGATTGGCGTTCTTCCAGCTTCAACAGCCTTACACACATCTTCTACTATGAGCGTATTGCGTATTTCGTCTTCTGAAAGCAACTGATACAATGTCGTTATAGACTGTTTGTCATCAGTAATGGAACGGTATGATGTGAATCGAGGAATGAGATGCCTCTCAAATGTCTGTTTCGCTATCTGACTTTTTGCATCGGCAGAGAAACGAATGGGACCACATTGCATGAAAATGACAGGTTGATGTCCATCTTTGCGGATAGGGGTTGCCGTCAGGCCGTAAATGGTATGTGCCTTTACGCCCTTCAGCACATTCTCAAATGTCACTGACGACACGTGGTGACATTCATCAACTATTACCATTCCGTAGTTTTCAACAAAAGGCTTTACGCTATCGCCATCAAGACATGACTGGATGAGCGCAATATCAACAATGCCGTGTAGTGAGTTGCCAGTAGAGTCGAGACAACCTATGGGAGAGTATTTCTTGCGGCGGCCACGCTTCTTCGGCACTGGTGGTTCTACATAGTCAATGTTCAAGAACTCCATCAACCGTTCATGCCATTGGGCAAGCAATGCCTTTGAATGGACGAGAATGAGAGTGTTCACCTTTTTCCGGGCAATAATAGCTGCAGCCGTGACCGTTTTTCCAAATGCCGTAGTAGCATGAAGCACGCCATTGCTGTGCATTAACAATGCGTTGATAGCTGCCAGTTGTTCTTCTCGTTCTTTGCCTTGGAAAGAAACAGATATAGGCGTACCGAGGTTGGTCTCGTCAACAATATTATATTTTACTCCATTCTCGTTGAGGAAAGAAAGTATTGCATCTTCACAACCACGAGGCATGACGAGATAGTCGTCTGTGATATCAAAACACGAGATAATGCGAGGTGTGGAATATGTGGAAAGTCGCAGTGCCTGCTTGCTATAAAATTCAGGGTTCATGAATGATGCTATTCTTTTAAGGTGATTCAGAACTTTTGCCGAAACAGCCTTTAACGGAATGTAAATCTTATCGGCCTTGGTGATTTCAATTTCGGAATAAAAATCGCCCTTGGAAATATCTTGCGGCATAGGAGTAGCCCAAGGCTTGCTCTCACTTGAAGTTGTGAGTGCCCCAAGTTCTTCACAGACATGTAGGTTTAGCAGCATGTCAACTTCTGTATACTTCACCTTGTTGATGTTATAAAGGAAGGCCCACTGATCTTTGTACGCCAGGAAATCGTCATCTACGAAAACACTATTCCGTCTTTTACGAGCCTGTCCCTGCAATGGCAAGGCGACCAAGTTGCCAAAACCTCCTTCGGGCATTCGGTCTTGGTTGGGGAAAAATCTGTCGTATGAATTGAAGGACATACGACCATTATGCCGCATAGCCTCTGTAAGGATGGCATTCCCTAATCGTCTTGCTTTGAAAGCCGGAATTGGCTCCTCAAAGAAAATCCATACATGGGCACCATTACCTGAGCGCGAGCGTTCTATGGCATAAGGAATATTCCATTCTTTGCATACTCCTACAAATGCAAGAACATCGTCTTTATAGCTATGATTACAGCTCTTGTCATCGAAATCGGTGCAAAGAAAGGCGCAGTTGTTGTCGGGCATGATGGCATACAGTCCGATAACATCACAACAGTTTTCGTCCTTGCCCTCCAAATGACGATAGAGGTCTTGATAAGTGAGTGGCGCAAAATGCCTGTTAGGACAATCTGAACATTTGAATTTCTTTTTTTCGCATACGCCTCGCCTCCATTCATTGATACAGACAGGTTGGTAACCGCTTTTGCCAGTTGTTTTGCTGAACCATCTTCGCGCAAACACATCTTCTCTGCCCTTGAACAAGGAATGAAAAATGGCGACACGTTCTTCTATGGAAAGTTTGACAGATGGGAGAGTGATGGGGGAATATGCAACAACCTTCTCCTCCACATGCTTGGGCTTATATTCAATGCCGTGCGCATACAGAAGCGATTTCAACACCTCATTCTCTTGGCGAAGAACCTCATTCTGCTGGAGGAGATGGTTGTATTTCTCTTGAATGTCTTCCATAATAAGAGTCTGTTTTGAGGGTTTATACACGGAAACCTCACGGAATTTTTCTGAAATAAAAAATTTTCCGCAAGCTCACCAGCGACTGTAATAGACTGATTGTCAGCACAAATACATATTACATACGTAGACTTAGCTTATACCTCACGGAAAAGTGCTTGTAACCTCACGGAATTTAACTATTTTTCCGTGAGGTGCCATACGGAAGTAACTTCATTTCTTTCAGTCCATATTTTTCCTGCTTTCCTTAATCGTTTAAGCAAATAATCCAATTTGTTGCCTTTCTGCTTGTCGTCAAGTTGGTCTGGCAACACATCCCAAAGCAGACGCACTATTTCAGGTTTCGTCAACGAACCATGATCCTTCAACGAATCAAGCAATAATGCCTCGCATTTCTTGTCGTCCAATCCCTTGTGCTTGGAATATTCTATCTTCCGGTCTGTTACTTGGGCAATATCCTTTGCTATGAAGATATGTGGTAAACGTCCTTCTATCAACTTGCACTTGCGGAGCATGGCAATAGCTTCTGGCGATATGCGCTTGCCTTTCTGTACAGAGTCTAACAGAACTGCATCTGTAAGAGACATATTTCTGTTTTCTAACAGTAAGAGACTGTAGTTTTCATCAATGACGGTACCAGGTAAGGTCAAGACAACTTCTGTTGCTGTGGATTTGTCATAATCAGGCATTGGCAGATAGCGTTCCTTTTGGCTCACAAACATCTTGTGAATACCATAGCCTTGGGTATCAATCATCTTGATGTTCACCATAGCTTTTACCAATGCAGGGTTTCGGTAATGCTTTGGAGTTTTTTCGCCTGTGATATATTGGCTATAGTTTCCTTCAAAGAAGTAGCCGTCATTTTGAAATGTCAGTTTGTCTTTATCTTCCGTGACGATGATTCGTGCTCCACTTTCGTACCTTTGATGAGCTATTGAATTATGAAGGCCTTCAAGGATACTCTCTGTGTCATATTTCCATACTTCGGCAGGAATAAGCGAGTTCTTCGGGTAAATCTTGAAGCGATAATTCCTTATTCTGTTCAGCAACTCACTCGTGGTTCGTATGAATGGTATAGTGTAGATGTCACCAAAGGTTTGTCCATCTTGAAAACATTTCCATACAATCTGCGCAATGTGATTGAGCTTATATGCTTTTTCTTCTTTACCGACAAGTAATAGTGTGGCTTTCGTAATCTTTCCGTCTATGGTCAAACACGCTTTGTCAAGAAACACTTTATCACTCCAAGAGTCACACTCCTTTGCAAACTTTGGATAGCGTTGCTTATAGCCTTCGCGAGCAAGAATGATGGCATCGGAGTCAAGGTCGTCTATCGTAGCATCCTTGATGACTTGTGCTGTCCAATCGTATGCGGAATCTTGCTCGTCAAGTATTACATTAAGGCGAGAATCTGTCAATTCCACCAACGAATCGTCCAACCTCTGCCATGCCTTGCTGTGTGCATATACAGGACGACGCTTCATGTGTTTGGGTACATGAATCACCCATACCGTCTTGTGCGAGTCGTCCGTGATGAATTCTTCAACCAGCAAACCTTCAGATGGTAAGTTGGCGCACAGATTTGTCATTCTGAGCTTTGCTTTTTGTCTGTCGTAGTTGTATGTGTTAGTACCGACTATCTCCAAAGTATTGTCAACAACACCGATAACCAAATGTCCGCCTTCCATATTCGACAAGGCGGAAACATAAGAAATGACATCATCCTTTTCTTTGCCGTTGAAGTCATTCTTCATGTTCTTGAACTCTTTCCATTCACACTTCTCATTTTCCTTTGGATATTTGGAAAGCAGATATTGTTGTAATTCTTGTTCGGTCATATTCTATATATTCTGTTTCTTGATGAGTTCCAATACAGGTACTTGCAATAGTTCTGAAATCTTGAATAGGGTTTCAAGTGAAGGTTGTGTAGTGTTGGTACACCACTTGCTGACAGTTGCTGGATCTTTGCCTAATGCTTCTGATAGCCATCGGGCTGTTCTCTTGTGTTCAACGAGAACAACCTTTATACGATTGAAATTTTTATCTTCCATAAGACTAATAATTTCTGCAAATATACAATATCGATGTGAGATATTTGAATAAGTAGTAGTAAAAGTAGGAATATTTAACAAAGTACTTTGCGTAATATTCAATTTTGGCAATAATCAAGTAAAACGTACGGCAAATATCTTTACACGGATTTTTATGCAATATTGCCACTTTTTCCGCGCAAGCATCATGTACAACTCTTGTTAAGTATTATTTCTGCTTTTATCACAAGTATGATAGTTAAACAACCTCAAAGAAACTCCATTTATTTGGCAATATATTAAAAAGCCATTACCTTTGCTATTGCTATGCATTTAGGGCAAGCCATGACCGTAATGGTGCTCTTCCTTATTATTTGTGGAAAGTGAGTTTGCCTAACCTTCGTAGAAGGGTTATTCTATTCCGTGAATCGTTGTGTAAGGAGAGTGCCAGTCGGAAAGCACATAGACATAGATCTTACATGAAAGTCACTTCAGGGGTTGAGACCGATTAGCAGAAGCCCGGTTACCATTCAGCGACAGAAGAGGACAAGATGGCACCGCTGTATATAATGACTTTGCATTTTCTGGCTTATATAAGACAGAAACGAATCATTGTATACAGTGTTTTGTGTATGTATGCCTCACATCGCAAGATTTCTGTAAAGCAGAGGTATGTTGAACAGAAACAATAAAAAGAAATGGTTAAGTTGACTAAATCCATGCCCATTATTAAGGAACGCACATGCACAGCTTCTATGGTTCTTGACACGCGGACGAACAGGAAGAACGTAAGCGAGTTTCCTCTGGCCGTCCGTTTTACTATTGACCGCAGACTATTCTATTATCAAGTTGGTGGTTCTTATACTGAGAAGAAGTTCTCAGACATCTGCAATGCTTCAAAGAGTGCATCCGACAATTATCGCATACAAAAAGAATGGAGAGATACATTCGCAACAAAGTACAAGGATTTGTTGGAGAACCTTAACAAGGGTGGCATATTAACGTATGAAATGGTGCGTCAAGCTGTAGTTGAAGGCAATACTTATACAGTACAAACATCAAATAATATAGAGAAGGCACTATCTTTCATTGGCATATGGGAACAGACAATCCGAGAATTGCGTACCAATGACAATGGCGCTCGCTTCACTACCGCAGAAAGCTACGAATACTCCTTGAAGTCTTTTAAGAAAATACTTGGTGACGAGATTATAAAAGGCTTCGATGTCAGTGCCGCTGAAATTCAGAAATGGAAAGATGGCATGCATGATGGTGTCATTGGCAAAGGAGGAAAAGTTGAAGGAAAGATAAGTGATACCACCGCTGGAATATATCTTCGTTGTTGCCGTGCAGTATGGAACCGCTGTGTTAGAGAAGGCTATTTTAAAGACGTTCCTTATCCATTTTCAAACAAGAAGGAGAAAGGACTTGTAAGTATTCCTAAGAGCGCAAAACGCAGACAAAGCTATCTCAATGTAGAGCAGATGACTGAACTTTACAATCTGTTTGTGACGAAGTCATACCCTACACAATGGTCTGAGGAATATACTAAACGAGCACATTATTCTCTTGGATTATTTCTTGTTCAATATCTATGCAATGGTTTCAATATGGCAGATGCAGGCCGACTGACATACAGCGACTATTATTATCAGACTGGAGGCAAGGCATTCCGATTTAACCGCAAGAAAACTGCAGAGCGCAGTATAGATGGTTCAGAGGTTATCATTCCGATTATCGCTCCATTACAAAATATCTTGAATGAAATTGCAGCCAAGCCCAATCGTGGCGCTTTCGTGTTCCCTGATATACTGAAAGGCGCAGAAACAGAGGAAATGCGACGCAAATATACCTCCTGACTTCGTCATCGTGTCACCCAAAAATCTTCATCAAAGA
>ULYM01055669.1_pt1 | contig 33299 bp, 26 predicted proteins | sample 1962141 | NCBI WGS metagenome assembly ULYM01 (sample SAMEA4835862, study PRJEB28245) | human gut metagenome | biome: gut microbiome; material: fecal sample | place: Denmark | collected 2008
ATTAATCAGAATTCTGTTGCATTTGCAAGTTGAATTCAGCTAAAATAAACACCGGATTATTTATAGATTTCAGAAAGCGGGAAAATGGATGTCAGCGTCTGTTTTTCCGCTTTCTTTTTGCTGTTTCCCGTCATTTGTCCGACTTTGGTATGTGGATGAAGACCTGGATAAGAAAATTTGTCTGGGCGTGTCTATAAACGGCGTCAGCTGTGTACTTGCCGGCTGTTGGAATGATTATGGATGGGCCTGCGTATGCGTGGAAAAACGTCTGCACGTCTTGGACGATTTTTGTACAAATTATTTTTGTTTTTGTACAAATTTTGTTCTGAATAAGGTGAGATGTAGTTTCGTTTCCCGTGAAGTTTGAAATAGCCTGTCGGCATAAATTCTATATTGTCGGGGGGATTATAGGGGAGGACAGGCAAGCATAAGCTGTTATAAAAGCGAAGCGGACAAACTGAAAACTCAGTCTGCCCGCCTCTATACTCTTTCAGCAAAAAATTATCTTAATGAATTTTAGAAGAACAAGTAACGCTTGTCTACGATTTCAGCTTTGTCGCGCAGTTCGTAGATGCACTGTCCGGCATAGCGTACAGCCATACCAGAGAGAGCTGCTTCTTCTTTCTTTGCATCAAATTTCTCTGTACCTTTTTCCTTGTTGTATACCTGAATCATGTAAACTCCGGCATTACCTTTGATAGGAGCAGAAACTTTGTTCAGATCAGTCTTTGATGCATATGCACTGATTGCAGGTTCGCTGGCACGAGTTACAGCAATAAATGCAGGAGCATTGAATGTAACATGTTTAACAGTATCGCTGATAGCGTCTTTCATTCCCTTAACCTGTGCTAAAGAGTTGAAGCCTTTCATCTGGTCCATAATCTTTTCAGCTTTCTTGTCGCGAAGAATTTCACTCTTCAGCATGTCAGAAACCTTATTGATGTTTACGTAACCTTCCGGATTTACGGCTTCCAGAGCTACTACCATCAGGTGATCGTTTTCACCACATTCATACAATGGAGAAACGTCGCCCGGTTTTGCGCTGAATACCCATTTCAAAGCTTCGCGAGTAGATTTTACGCCACCTACATAATGTTCGTCGCTGCGGAAGTTAGCACGTGGAGTAACACTGTATCCAGCTTCTTCTGCATTCTTTTCAAGATTCTTGATTGTTGTATTCTGAGCTACAAACTGGCTGAACTTATTGTAAGCCTTATTGTAAGTTTCCTTGCTGAATTCAACAGGACGTTTGATGACAGCTACTGTATATTTGTCTTTCATCGCCTTCTTGTTCATTACCTGCAGGATAAGATTAGCCTGACCTACTTTGATGTTTGCCAGTTCGTCAACAGGCTGAGAAATCAGTTTGTTGATGAAAGTAGCGTTGTCTGCATCCAGTGAGGCACCTTCCCAGCTCTGAGAGTTAACCCAGTTTGCTTCGCCGGTCTGACCATATTTCTTTGCAAGTTCAGCAAAATCTGCTCCACCCTTCAGTGCATTGTAAATACTGTCTGCCAATGTTGCTGTCTTAGCTTCTGTATCAGCATATACCTGAATCTGACGGAACTGGATAGAGTCCGGAGCTGTAGTCTTGGCAATAATCTTGAACGCATTGTAAGAATCGTCGGCCTGGTTGTAGTAAGGACCATATACTTCGTTGACAGAAGTAGAATCCAAACGGCTTGCAATGTCAGAAGGTAATACTGTTTTGCTTACCGGTACATCTGCAAACGGAATAACAGAACCTGTAGAGCGGACAAATGCGGCATAGTCGCTTGTAGTATTTGTCAGCTGGCTGCTGTATTCTGTAACCTCTTTTTGAACTTCCTGACGGTCGGCGTCAGAAGGAACGATACGTACATCGATAAATTTGATGTCGCGTGTCTCAACAGGCTGTTTGAACGATTCTTTTCTTTCTTCATATAGTTTCTTGATGTCTTCGTTCGAAACTGTGATTGTAGAATCGCTGATGCTTGAATAAGGAACACCTGCCAGCAATAAGTCAGACTGAGCTGTACGTCCGTTGAATGCATCTTCTGCTGCGACCGGATTTGAAATTAATGATTTTGCAATCAGGTTCTGGTATTTTTCTGCAAGTACAGACTGTTTTAAAGTCTTTTCGATGAACTTCCAGAAGTTACCCATCTTCTGATAGTATTCAACATACTGTGCAGGCATTTTGCTTGTGTCCAGATTTGCATAGTCTACCAAGAACTTCTTCAACATATCTTTATCGAAGGCACCTGTTTGCGGGTTACGGAACGGAGTCTGCATCAGCAGCGGATTGGTTCCTTCATCGATAATAGCCTGAAGTTCTTTGTCTGTAACTTTCAGTCCAAGTTTCTTCGCTTCAGCAGCTATCAGTTCGTTTGTTACGTATGTGTTCCAAACCTGATCTTTGATATTAGTCAGCTGATCGTCGTTTAATGAATTCAGTCCGTTGGTCAGTTTGATTACTTCGCTGAATTCGTCTACCATTTTTTGATAGTCCTGAACGGAGAGTGTGTTTCCATTTATTTCTCCAGCGTCTTGTTTCCCTTGATGCGGCTGAAGAATTTTCCACGCATCACCTGCAATGAAGGCAAAAAGGGCAAGACCGATTACAATGACCAAAAGAGGTCCTTTGCTTCTGATTGTTTGTAAAGTTGCCATTTAAAGTTATTATTTTTTGTTTATTGTTTTTTTTCTTTAGCGCACGAAGATACAAAAAATGTACTTAGTAGGCTCTTTTTTATAGAAAAATTTTTATTTTAAGAGCTTTTAAATAGCTTATTTGTTAACTTTTAGCTTAACCAACTCTATTTTTGTTGCTGTAACTTTGATGATTTTAAACTGGAAGTTTCCTATCGTTATTGTTTCGTGCATTTTAGGGAAACTTTGATATTCGTGTAGGATAAGCCCACCTATCGTTTGATATTCATCACTTTCTGGTAGTTTTAATCCGAATTCCTCATTCGCTTTTTCAATTTCTACACGTCCGGAGAATATGTATTCGTTTTCTCCAATATTTTTGGCTATGCTGGAGTTGGTATCATGTTCGTCTTCAATGTCACCGAAGATTTGTTCTACCAAGTCTTCCATGGAAACCAGTCCTGATGTTCCTCCAAATTCGTCTACAACGATTGCCAGTGAGCGCTTTTGTTGCATAAGCTGCTGCATAAGTTTGTGGGCGCTCATCGTTTCTGGTATGATGGGGATTGTGCGTATATGCTGGCGCCAGTCGGTCAGTGATTTAAACATCTCGGATGAGTGTATATAGCCGATAACGTTGTCTATATCTTCTTGGTAAACGATGACTTTGCTTATTCCATGCTCAATGAATTCTGCTTTCAGCTCGTCCAGCGTGGCATTGACATCTACAGCAATGATTTCGGTACGCGGAACCATGCAGTCGCGTACTTTGATACTGGAAAAGTCGAGTGCATTCCGGAATATTTCTATTTCGGTGTCAATAGCATTCTGGTCTTGTACCTTTTCGATACTGCTCTGTATGAAATAGTCCAGATCTACTTTTGTAAATGCTTTATCTTGGGTTTCCTTGTTTATTTTGGTTCCTGTAAGATAAAGGATACAGGTTGATAGGGAAGAGGCAAAGCGGCTGATCGGATACAGTATCAGGTAACAGATAAATGTCGGTATGGCAAATGCGCGTAATGTGCTGTTAGGACTTATCTTAAATAAAGTCTTGGGTAGGAATTCTCCTGTTACGAGAATGATTGCTGTAGATATAAGCGTTTCTATTGTAACCAAAGCTACCTGATTATTGATAATGCCTATCAGGATATACTCTTCTATCAGTTGAGCCATCCAAATACCATACACAACCAGAGCTATATTGTTTCCCACCAGCATGGTTGAAATGAAATTATTGGGATTGCGATAAAAAATGGATAAAATACGGGCTTGTATGCCATTGTCCTTTTCCATTTCAAAACGCAACTTGTTGGAAGAAACAAAGGCAATTTCCATTCCTGAAAAGAATGCGGAAAATGCCATTGATATAAGTAGTTCTATAATTAGTCCCATATTGAATTGGTACAGAGTTTTCTATTTTTGGGTCGTATCAGCTGGTGCCGTATCTTCTACCGTAAATATACCTGTATTGTTGAATATTTGATATTCTGTCATCTGCTGATTCGATTCGAATCCGTATCCCGTCAGTATTTTGTCTGGCTGTTCGATACGTATGAATTGATCGGAATAGATTTTTTCTTTTCCTTGATCCCAGTACATAAGCTGGGTATCGAATTTATCTCCACGTTGACTGCGGATATGTACATTGCTTCGGAGCTCCCATAGCTTCTTGGGCTCGTAATAATAGGCGGTATCTGCTTTTATACTTGCATCAATATGAAAAAGCGTGTCGAACTTTTCGAGATAGATGCCTTTTTCGAATGCCCAGAAAGGAGTATCAACTTCACTGTAGATCAGCCATTCGGCCGTGATTATTTTATAACGGATCATACCAGAGTCGGATATAAAAGTCGTGACACCGGTAGTACGCATGTCTGGCAGTGAATCTTTTTCATTGACAGCTGCTGCCAGTTCTTTCTTTTTGCTACATGCAGGCAATAAAATAAACATAACAGCTGCCCAGATGGCAACTGTTATGTTTAAAATCATTATATGTTTTTTGTTGGTCACTCTATATGACATATAAAGTATTTATCTGATTGTTGTAGTTTCACCAATCCATCCACCGATAGTTACTGAATCACCCTTCTTCAAGCCTAGGAAGAACAAGTCTTCATCTTTCGGAGTATATGCAGAATAGCTTCCGATCAGCTTGTTAGCTTCTTCTGCAACACTTGGATCTACACTCTTGGCGCGCTGCAATTTATCGATAGCTGCGAAGTAAGTACATTTGTTCAAAGCTGCTTCATCACCCCAGTTTGGACTAGCTGCATACATCTGTGCAATCAGGATATATGCTTTACCCATGTTCGGATTGTAAGAAAGAGCTTTGTTTGCATATTGTCTTGCTTTGCCATACATTTTCTGGCTCATAATAGCAATTGCAGCTTTGTAGCAGTTTTCTGCTTTTTCCATAGGATCTTGTTCGAGTTCGATTGCTTCGTCGAAGTAGCTGACACTCTTGTTGATGTCACCTTTCTTGTAGTACATGTAACCACATCCAAGAGCTGTTGCTGCAGTCGGTTCGATAGCATGAGCTGCTTCTGAGGCCTGGAAATAAGCTTCTTCGTTTGTACATTTCAAGATTTCCATAACAGAGATAACCTGTTTCAGATAATCAAGATTTGATTTGTTCTGTGCAACTTTAGGACCATAGATAGACTGCATGTCTTCACAAGTAGCTGTACCGCTATTGATGAAGTAAGCATCTACATTGTCTTTTGCTGTTTTCAGTAATTTCTTAGTCTTTTCTGCTGTTGTAGCTTTGTAAGCAGCATCAGCATAACCAGAAACTGTCAGGTAGTCCTGAATGAATTGTTCTTTATGGGTATTGTCTGCTTTCAGTTTACGCAGTGACAAGTCCATCATATCCTGGAACATGAAGTAATCTGCGTTTTCTTTTTCCAGATCGATAGCTTCTTTTTCTATACCATAAGCAGTGTTAACATCCAGATTAGGACCAGAGAAAACGATAAGGTCATGAGCTTTCATACCCAAGATGGAACCTTTTGTTGTCGGATTTCTAACCAAACCATTCAGTTGATCCAAGTATTTGATACGCTGGTCGTGTACAGACATCAACTCGTTTAAGTAAGTCTTTTGCTGTGCAGCATCTTTAGATTCAGCGATCAAGGCACGAAGAATCTTAGCACCGTTAGTATAAGTTCCTACTTGTGCCAACGGAGCTTCTGTAAATACGGCTTTCCAAGGAGTGTATGCATCCTTGAAGTTGTTAGTCTTTACGTATTCAGTATAAATACTGATGTTCTGGAGGCAACGGAGACTGTCTTCTCCATGTCCAAAACGAGAACCATCTTCCACTCCTTTTTGAGCGAAAACTGCTGTTGTACCCAATGAAAGCACAGCCAGCATTGTAAACATCTTCATTTTCATCGTATATAAATTTAGTTGTTTTGTTAGTTAACTTTCCATTTCATGAACCAGTGTTCATTAAACGTCAGGCCGATTTTAATGACGAAACGATTTTCTGATAGCATGTTAGGAACAGATGGTGTAACATGAACATATTGTCCAGTTAAGTTTAGAATGGTATTCCGCTGGAATAATTGAAGTGGAAGACCAAATCCTGCACTGATTCCATATTCTGAAGGACCATCACATTGAGGAAGCTTTAAATATGAGCTTTTGTAATAACCTCCCGCGCGATACCGTATACGTTTCAGGTAACTTCTTCCTATAGGATCTGGCAGATATTCTATACCTGCTGCTATTTTGGAACGGTCGTTATATGCATTTGTTGAATTATCATATTTTACTTTTGACCATTTTTCAAGAGAATAATCAACGCCAACAGTAAGTCTTCTTGCATGATTATACGCTAAACCTATACCGAAGGTATGCGGTATACCATATGAATCATTTACCACATGCTCATTAACCGAAGAATAACTGGAATTGTCTGTTACCTGTATTCCTCTCGTATCTGTCGAGTTAAGCGTATGTCCCAAGCCATATACTAATCCGAGAGTTAATTTATCGGATTTATTTATTTGCTGAGTATATTGCAATCCGAAGTCTGCTACATAACTGTTTACTTCAATATTGTTGTATACATTGGTCTGGTCACTGCTTACGCTGAAAGCTTTAGTTGCCTGATATTGCAATGTTCCGTAGATATATCCGGCGTTTACTCCGATAGAAAGGTTATCAAGTATTTTGAAGCCTAATCCTCCTGTTATTTGCTGCAAGCCGCCATCTCCATAAAAAAGGTTTGTTGCCGTAACATTTTCAACCCCTTCTACTGGCTGGGTTGTCGTAAAATTATATCCTAAAGTAGAATAGGGGGTGAATGCAATAGCCATACCTAAACGGGGATGTAGACGAAATTGCATTGCTATATAGTCGAAGCTGGAATTTCGTGCATTGTTTTTTATTCCATTTTCCTGAAAATTGGAACTTTTTAAACTCATTCCTACATCGAACATAAACGAGAGAGAATCTACCGCTGTAAATGATGCCGGATTCAACATGTTTATATGACCGCTGTTTCGGAGTGCATATCCGACTCCTCCCATCGCAGCATTATTGGCAAAGCCTCGGTCTGACAAATCTCCCAGCCCATAACGGGTATAAGGGGAATTAGTGCTGGACTGAGCAAAAGCCGATAAAGAGCCGGCAAGTATCAGAGCGCTGATTAGTGCTTTCTTATTTAACATTGTAATTTAAAATTCTGTTTAAACCTTTCAATACTAAAAATCTATCTGCAAAGATGATACTTTTTAAGTTTGTATCAAAAGAAAATTTATCTCCACCAGTTAAAAAAACCAAAAGGTCAGGATATTTCTTTTGCATTAGGGCGATATAACCACTTATTTCAAACTCCATGCCCTTTATTACGCCGGCGCGTATAGCTGTTTCTGTGCTATATCCGAACTCGGGCAGGTCACCTCCTTTTTCTATAAGCGGAAGTTTGTCACAGCAGGCATTCAGCGCTTTGAAGCGAGTATATATACCGGGGGATATATTCCCTCCCCAGTAATTCGTCCTTGGGCATCGATGAACTCGTATGTTAAAGCTGTTCCTGCATCAATGACCAATAAGTTTTTGCCTGGGCAAAGATAATTGGCACCTACTACAGCAGCTAATCGGTCCATGCCCAATGTCTCAGGAGTCTTGTAAAGATTTTCTATGGGCACTGGGGTGCGATATGTTAACTCCAGAAAGGGAACAGGCTGTTTCGCCAATTGCTTGCGAATTGTATTGCTGAGTGTGATGACGGATGCAATAATTCCTTTTTCTATAGGATATTTGTTGCATAACATTGTCAAGCAGTCTAAAGAATGGTTTGAGCCTCGAAGAACTTCCACCACTTCTTCGTTATCGAATACAGCGAGTTTGGCTACTGTATTGCCTATATCGATTACTAAATTCACTTCATTTCTTGTTTTATGCTGCAAAGTAAAGTAAAAAATGAATAGGAATAGTAATAAAACGATGAATTTATTCAGAACTTATCAATATTTAGCCGTATTTTTGCGCCTGAAATAGTGTGAACGTTGTAAAAAAAGAGGATAAACTTTACTCAGGTTTATGGTAAGACTTAGATATTTCATTATATGTTTGCTGGCAGGGCTGTCGCTCTCTGCTCACGGACAGCAGTCGGACAGTATCCGTTTCAGCTTGTTGACTTGTGCTCCGGGTAGTGAGATTTATTCTTTATTTGGGCATACAGCTATACGTTATGAAAATTATACCCGTCATGTCGATGTGGTTTTCAATTATGGGATGTTCAGCTTCAATACTCCTAATTTTATATTCCGTTTTGTTAAGGGAGAAACCGATTATCAGTTGGGGATTACACCTTATACTTATTTTGAGGCAGAATATGCGATGCGCGGTTCTTCTGTGTATCAACAGGTATTGAATCTTACACAAGAGGAAAAAGAAAACTTGTTGGCATTGTTGGAAAAAAACTATTTACCCGAAAATCGTATCTATCGATATAATTACTTTTACGATAACTGTACGACACGAGCCCGCGACAGAATAGAAGAATGCATAACTGATGGACAGGTTGTCTATCCGGATTCTTTGTCTGGCAAAAGCTTTCGTAGTATTGTACACGAGTTTACAGTCGGGTCTTCATGGGATGAACTTGGCATCGATCTTTGTCTGGGAGCTGAAGCCGATAAAACAATAAGCAAACGTTTGCAGATGTTTTCACCTTTTTATTTGAAGTACTATGCTTCCAATGCCTATATTCTTGATAAGAGAGGGATGCGCCGCCCATTGGTACTGGAGGAAACAAAGATTGTGGATGTGGAGCCGGAACTGGCTGAGCCAGGTTTTGTGCTTTCGCCAATGGCGTGTGCTTCTTTATTCCTTGCATTATGTGTACTGATGGCATGGATGCAATGGAAATTCCGACGAATTTGGTGGGGGTGGGATATACTGCTTTATGCTTCTCAGGGAATAGCGGGATGCATTATTGCATTTTTGTTTTTCTTTTCTGTTCATCCTACGGTAGGTTCAAACTGGTTGCTTATTTTGTTTAATCCGATACCTTTATTATACCTTCCCGTCATGGTATATAAGGCCATAAAGCACAAAAAAGATGCTTATCATGTAGTAAATCTTATATATTTAACACTTTTTATAGTCATTCTTCCCTTTTGTGGACAAGAATTTAATTTAACAATATTACCTTTGGCACTCGGTTTGCTGGTGAATTCAGCAGGCCATATCTTAGTTTGGAATAAAAAGTAATGAAAGAACGTATACTGACTTCGCTGATTGCAGCATTTGTAATAACAAGCTTACAGGCTCAGACAACTCCGACTGTGCCGAAATTGGTGGTTGGATTGACCATCGACCAACTTCGCTCAGACTATATTGAAGCTTTTTCGGCTTTATATGGTGAGAGGGGCTTTAAACGTCTGATGAAAGAAGGACGCGTTTATTGCAATGCAGAATACGATTTCATAAATATGGATCGTTCTTCGGCTGTAGCTTCTATATATACCGGTACTACTCCTTATTATAATGGAATAGTAGGAAACCGATGGATGGATCGTACTTCTTTACGTATTGTGAAGAGCGTCGATGATCCGGCGTATATGGGAGTATATACTTCAGAATGTACATCTCCTCAACATTTATTAGTCTCTACGCTTTCGGATGAACTGATGGTTGCAACCAACGGTAATGCCGAAGTTTATTCGATTGCTCCTTCTCGTGAAATGGCTGTACTCGCTGCAGGCCATGCTGCTAAAGGAGCTTTCTGGTTGAACGATGAAACAGGAAAATGGAGCGGTTCCACTTATTACGGGGCTTTTCCAGAATGGGTAGCTGCATATAATGACCGTGAAGGACTGGATTTTCGTATAGGTAATCTGGTATGGGGACCCTATTTGCCTGTCACATCTTACAAGTATGTTACTTCTGATGTCAAACAGCTTACTTTTAAACATGATTTTTCCGACGAGCGTACTGATAAGTTCAAAAAGTTTAAAACCAGTCCTTATGCGAATGATGAGGTAAACAAGCTGGTTAATGCATGCTTGGCGAATACCAATGTGGGGAAAGACAATGTTCCTGATTTGCTTACGTTATCTTATTATGCGGGAAACTATGCTCACACCCCCAATACGGAGTATGCTATGGAGATACAAGATATGTATGTCCGTCTGGATAATAGCATAGGCGATTTGCTTGACTTGATCGATCGTAAGGTAGGGTTAAATAATACATTGTTCTTTATCACTTCTACCGGTTATGCAGATGCGGACCCGAAAGATCCGGAACAATATAAGATACCGGGCGGAGAGTTTCATATAAAGCGTTGTGGAGCACTTCTGAATATGTACCTGATGGCTATTTATGGTCCGGGGCAATATGTAGAAACTTATTACGATCGTCAGATTTATCTGAATCATAAACTTATTGAGGATAAGAAGTTAAATCTTACAGAAATACTGAACCGTTCGTCTGATTTTATTGTTCAGATGAGTGGTGTCCGTTCGGCATATTCTTCTCAGCGCCTGTTGCTTGGAGCATGGACTCCTCGTATTGATAAAATCAGAAATACATTCAACTCGAATGCTTCCGGTGATATTTATGTGGAAGTAATGCCAGGATGGTCGGTTGTTGACGAGTATTCTCAGGTATCGAAGGTGGTACGTGATACTTACTCATCTGCTCCGTTGATTTTCATAGGTAATAATATAAAGCCGGAAATCTTATATACTCCGGTGAAAATGGCGACAATCGCTCCCACTGTAGCCCATTTCATGCGTATTCGGGCGCCCAATGCAGCTACTGCTGCTCCTCTGACGGGCATTCGTAAATAATTATCAACTTAGATAATTAAGAAAATCAGCAAATTAGTTATCTTTGTGCGTCAGAAAACTGAATGAATAAATCAAATTAGAAATAATAAAAACAACAATATACAATGGGATTTAACGAATTTATAAGCAAACTTTTTGGAAATAAGGCAACTCGCGATATGAAAGAAATTCAACCGTGGGTAAATAAAGTGAAAGAAGTCTATCCGGAGATTGCTAAATTGAGTCACGATGAGTTGCGTGCCAAAACCGAAGAGCTGAAGAAATATATCAGAGAATCGGCTGCTGAAGAAAACAAGAAGATAGAAGAACTGAAAGCTACTATCGAGGAAACAGACATTGAAAAGCGTGAGCCGATTTTCTCACAAATAGATAAGTTGGAGAAGGAAGTTCTTGAAAAATATGAAAAAGCCTTGAACGATGTTCTCCCTACCGCTTTTGCGATTGTAAAAGATACTGCTCGCCGTTTAAGTGAAAACGAAGAAATTGAAGTTACTGCTACAGAAATGGACCGCAATTTGGCTGCTCAGGGTAAGGACTTCGTCCGTATAGAAGGCGACAAGGCCATCTGGAAAAACCATTGGGTAGCCGGAGGTAATGAAATGACATGGAATATGGTTCATTACGATGTTCAGTTATTTGGTGGTGTTGTACTGCATCAGGGTAAGATTGCGGAAATGGCTACCGGTGAAGGTAAAACCTTGGTTGCTACATTGCCGGTATTCTTGAATGCCTTGACTGGTAATGGTGTACACGTGGTTACAGTCAATGACTATCTGGCTAAGCGTGACTCTGAATGGATGGGCCCGCTCTATATGTTCCATGGCTTGAGTGTAGACTGTATCGATAAGCATCAGCCTAATTCGGAAGCACGTCGTCGTGCTTACATGGCAGATATCACATTCGGTACCAATAACGAATTTGGTTTCGACTACTTGCGTGATAATATGGCTGTCAGCCCGAAAGATCTTGTACAGCGCAAGCATAATTATGCTATCGTCGATGAGGTCGACTCCGTATTGATTGATGATGCACGTACTCCGTTGATCATTTCTGGTCCTGTTCCTAAAGGTGACGAACAATTGTTTGAAGTACTTCGTCCGTTGGTAGAACGTCTGGTTGAAGCACAGCGCAAATTGGCAACACAATATCTTGCTGATGCGAAGCGTCTGATTGCATCCGATAAGAAAGAAGATGTGGAAGCCGGATTCCTGGCTTTGTTCCGCAGTCACAAGGCTTTGCCGAAGAATAAACCGCTTATCAAATTCTTGAGTGAACCGGGTATCAAGGCGGGTATGCTGAAGACTGAGGAAATCTACATGGAGCAGAACAACAAACGTATGCCAGAGGCAGTAGAACCCTTGTACTTCGTTATCGATGAAAAACTGAAGAGTGTAGATTTGACAGATAAGGGTGTCGACCTGATTACTGGTAATTCACAAGATCCGACTCTTTTTGTTTTGCCGGATATTGCAGCCCAGCTTTCTGCTTTGGAAAATGAAAAGGGATTGAGTGATGAAGAAAAGCTTGCAAAGAAAGACGAGCTGCTTACAAACTTTGCTATCAAGTCAGAACGCGTTCATACAATCAATCAGTTGCTTAAAGCATATACAATGTTCGAAAAAGATACTGATTATGTCGTTATGGACGGACAGGTTAAGATTGTCGACGAACAGACAGGACGTATCATGGACGGTCGTCGTTGGAGCGACGGATTGCACCAGGCTGTAGAAGCTAAGGAAGGTGTTAAGATTGAAGCTGCAACTCAAACTTTTGCAACTATTACTTTGCAGAATTACTTCCGTATGTATCATAAGCTTTCGGGTATGACCGGTACAGCAGAAACAGAAGCCGGAGAATTCTGGGATATTTATAAGCTGGATGTAGTAGTTATTCCTACAAACCGTCCGATTGCCCGCATCGATATGAACGATCGTGTATACAAAACAAAACGTGAAAAGTATAAAGCGGTAATCGAAGAAATTGAAAAGATGGTAAAAGCCGGACGTCCGGTACTGGTTGGTACTACTTCTGTCGAAATCTCTGAAATGTTGAGTAAGATGCTTACCTTGCGTAAGATTCAACATAACGTGTTGAATGCGAAACTGCACCAGAAAGAAGCTGAAATTGTAGCTAAGGCAGGTCAGAGCTCTACAGTAACTATTGCTACCAACATGGCAGGTCGTGGTACAGATATTAAGCTGAGTCCGGAGGTAAAAGCTGCCGGAGGTTTGGCTATTATCGGTACAGAGCGCCATGAATCACGTCGTGTAGACCGTCAGTTACGTGGTCGTGCAGGACGTCAGGGCGACCCGGGTTCTTCTGTATTCTTCGTTTCGTTGGAAGATGACCTGATGCGTCTGTTTGCTTCCGACCGTCTGGCCAACTGGATGGATAAGATGGGATTCAAGGAAGGCGAGATGATTGAGCACAGCATGATATCCAAGTCTATCGAACGTGCACAGAAGAAAGTTGAAGAAAACAACTTCGGTATTCGTAAGCGTCTGCTTGAATACGATGATGTAATGAACAAACAGCGTACTGTAGTATATACGAAACGTCGTCATGCCCTGATGGGAGAACGTATCGGTATGGATATTGTCGATATGATTTGGGATCGTTGCGTAAATGCTGTTGAACAGCCGGATTATGAAGATGCCAAGATGGAAATCCTTCAGACTTTGGCTATGGAAATACCGTTCAGCGAAGAAGACTTCCGCAACAAGAAGAAAGATGATCTGGCTGAGCAGACATTCCAGGAAGCTATGGCTTTGTTCAAACGTAAGACAGAACGTATGGCTGCCATTGCTAACCCGGTAATCAAACAAGTATACGAAGCTCAGGGTCATATGTATGAAAATATCATGATTCCTATTACTGACGGTAAACGTATGTACAACATATCTGTCAACCTGAAGGAAGCATATGAAACAGAGTCGAAAGCAATTGTGAAGGCATTTGAAAAGGCAATTTTGCTTCACACTATCGACGATGCTTGGAAAGAAAACCTGCGTGAGTTGGATGAATTGAAACATTCTGTTCAGAACGCAAGTTACGAGCAGAAAGATCCGCTGTTGATCTTCAAACTCGAATCAGTTAATTTGTTCGATAATATGGTTAGCAAGATCAATAACAATACGATCTCTATCCTGATGCGTGGACAGATACCTGTTCAAGAACCAGAACAAGTACGTGAGGCTGCTCCCGAACCGGAACGTCCTCGCCAGCAGTATCGTGAGGAAAAACAGGACTTGAATGATCCTGATCAGCAGGAAGCTGCCGGACGTGATACGCGAGAGGCAAAGCAGGAACCTTATCGCGCCGATAAGACAGTTGGCCGTAATGATCCTTGTCCATGCGGCAGTGGCTTGAAGTATAAGAACTGTCACGGACGTAACGCATAAGTTTAACTTATAGAACCATATAAGGAATGTCATTCTGCAAGAGATATTTGTGGAATGACATTCTTTTTTTATGCCCAGACGTTTCATCAGACAAAGTTTTACGTAACAGGAAGTCTTTTATAAAAGATGCCGACGTTTCAATTTTTTTTGTACAGAAAAAATAAAAATTTGTACAAATTTTCGGTAGAATGTCTCCATCTTTTCTTTACGGTTCCTGCATGGCTTTCGGTGCTTCTCTTCTGGACTTGACTTATTGAACGGGATTTATGAAATGTTTGTGATACAGGAACTGACAAATTGTCTGCATATCTATGACAAACTTTGAAAGATTGATAAATAAATAAAATAAAAAATGAACCGAGGTCCGATTCCCGAAATCTTTTTATCTTTGCATTTATACAATTGCAGTAGCCTTTACTGTAGTTAAAGATTAACAGAGTTAAAAACTAAACCATGATGAAAATATATGCTTTATGTGCGGTTGCACTGGTGTGTTGCCTTGCCTCTTGCAGCTCCGTACAGACATTGACATTCGATCAGTTATGTCCGGCAACAGTAAGTTTTCCTGAACAGGTAAAAAACATTGCCGTAGTAAATAATATGCCGTCGACTCCTGAGGCAAAACGTACGTTGCTTACTTTAGGAGAAATGAACGGGAATGGGAAAAAATCGGCAGAGATGCTGGCTTCTGCGCTGGCCGATTCAAAATACTTCAATCAGGTAATGATTTGTGATTCAGCCCTGAATACAACCGGTCTGTCGGGAAGACGGGCACTGACGCAGGAGGAGGTGACTCAGCTTGCTGGGGAGCTGGATGCGGACATCATATTTTCTCTTGACCAGGTAAAGATTCAGACGGAACGTGATGAGATTTTTTATCCGGGTTTGCCGGGCTCCTGGTCGGTGATAAAAGCTAAAGTTACTCCTGTGTTAAGCCTTTATCTACCGGAGCGTGAGCGCCCCATGAACATTATTGCAAAGACCGACAGCTTGCAGTGGGATGCCAGTATGGCTCCTTCAGACCGTCAGATGCAGGAAGAGGCTGCTTCGTTTTCGGCATATATGCTTACGCACATGCTGGTTCCTTACTGGAAACATGCCGAACGTATTTATTATGCGGGAGGATGTGTGGAAATGCGCGATGCGGCTGTCTGTGTAAATGAAAATGACTGGCAGGGTGCACACGATTTATGGCAGTCATTGTTCGAACAGACGAAATCGAAAAAACTGAAAATAAAATCGGCTTTCAATCTGGCTCTGGCCTCCGAAATGCAGGGCGACCTGCTTCAGGCTGAAAAGTGGCTGAAAGAAGTAGAAAAACGGGTTACAGCCGGCTCGGATGAAGACGTTATACGGAAATTTTATGCTGAACAACTGGCAGAACGCATGAAGCAATTTCCTCATTTGAACACTCAAATGAGCCGTTTTGGAAACAATTTCTGAGATTATCTGTTGCACGAATGATTTTTTTTGTACATTTGAGGTAATAAAATTCGATAGACATGATGAACATTAGTGAACAGTCGCATGCTTCTATTGCTTCTACATTGAAAGAAGCTATCGGCAGATATATCGCGACAGATGACAATTCGGTTGTAACAGATATTCATTTGCAGCCTAAACAGGACAGTGGAGAGCTTATCATCTTCAACGATGATGATGAAGAACTGTCGCGTACCATCATCGATGAATGGGTAGATTATGACGGCGAAGATTTTTATGCAGAAGTGGAGCCGATACTTCGTGCTGAAGTCACTGTACTGAAGGATGAGGGAGAGCTCGATAAATTATGTCTGATGAAGCCTTATTCGTTTGTGCTGGTTGACGATGAAAAGGAAACCATTGCCGAGCTTTTGCTGGTAGATGACGAGGAAACCTTATTGCTGAACGATGAACTGCTGAAAGGACTGGATGAAGAGCTAGATGCTTTTCTGAAAGACTTATTGGAAAAATAGCATTCCGCTTGTTCTATTTGTTTACTGTCAAAATCTGATTAACATGGGGGAACGCATTACCTTTCGTAAGAATGAACGCCTGCAGACGATTAATCCTCGGTGGAGAGGGAATCCGATAGCAAGAGGGAAGTTCTTCAATCGTCAGCATCGCTGGCGTCCGGGAATGGGTAGTGTGCTGAAATGGCGTTTTTCCCCTAATCCTCAGCGGAAGGAAAAGAAAATGATAAAATGGGATCCTAAGGTACATTTTCTTCGTTCGCTGGACGGTGTCGTTGGAAATTCATTGATATGGCTGGGGCATAATTCTTTTTTTCTGCAACTGGGTGGCAAGCGTTTCATGATAGATCCGGTATATGGTAATATCCCTTTTGTAAAGCGCAGAAGCCAGTTTCCGGCCAATCCTTCTATTTTTACGCATATCGATTATTTACTGATTAGTCACGATCATTTCGATCACCTCGACAAACCGAGTGTGACCCGTTTATTTGCCGATAATCCGCAGATGAAATTGTTTTGCGGAATTGGTACGGGAGAACTGATAAAGAGCTGGTTTCCTACGATGGAAGTCATAGAGGCAGCTTGGTATCAGCAGCATAGTGACGGAAATTTGCGCCTGACTTTTCTACCTGCCCAACACTGGAGTAAGCGTGGGGTGAACGATGGGGGAGAACGTTTGTGGGGCGCCTTCATGATAGAAGCCGATGGCATTACCATTTATAATAGTGGTGATACGGGATATGCACGTCATTTTAGCGAACTTCCGGAGTTGTTTCCACATATAGATTATTGCATGATAGGGATAGGAGCCTACAAGCCCCGCTGGTTTATGAAGCCTAATCATATTTCTCCTTATGATGCGCTTACGGCTTCGGCTGATATGGGTGCCCGTATAACAATTCCTATGCATTACGGGACTTTCGACTTGTCGGATGAGCCTTTGTTTGATCCTCCTCACGTGTTTGCGGCAGAAGCGCGGAAACGCAATATGCCTGTTCTGCTCCCGGAATTAGGAGAAGTTGTCAAACTCAGTCATCAGCATTGATTTCCTGATATTTTTTATTTTACTGTCTTTCCGGAAGTTTCGGGCAGAGTTTCTTTGGGGATTACGATGGTCCGCTGGGCCGTTGAGTCGTTCTTTATACTTGTCACTTCGCCTTTTGTGGTGAAGTAGACATAATTCCCCCTGTCATAAAAACGATAAACTTTTACTCCATCCTGTTCGAACAGATAACTTACGGTGTAGGTATCGTTGTTTTGAGGTGCTTTATTCTGGATGGGTATTCCTGTTATGCCGCAAGAGGGAAGTATCATTGTGCACAGAAATAACAGGCTGATATAGAATAAACTGATTTTCATACTTAAATGTTTGGGGGTATTGGCTTTCACAAATATATTCAAAATACTGATTATACCGAAGTTTATGGCTGGAATTTATTTTTATGGCAGTATGCTGAAAGGGGCTTATCTGAGGAAATGATGGAGAATAAAAAAACTTGAGGCAGAGTTTGATGTACTTCTGCCTCAAGTTTTATATGATAGAGATATGTCTTGATTACTTTTTCAGTGCAGCAATGCTTTCTTTCAGGGCTGCGATTTTGGTTTCAGCATCAGATTGTTTCTTGCGTTCCATCTCGATGACATTAGCCGGTGCCTTGCTGACAAACTTTTCGTTGCTCAGCTTTTTCAAGACGCTCTGCAGGAAGCCTTCCTGGTATTTCAAATCAGCTTCCAGTTTCTTCAATTCTTCTTCTACGTCAATCAGATTGCCCAGCGGGATAAAGTATTCGGTGGTACCTACCATGAATGAAGCTGCGCCTTCAGGTTTGCTTTCTACTACCGTTACGGCAGAGAGGTTCGCCATCTTCTTTACAACGTCAGCATATGCCATCAGCTGAGTATTTTCGCCAAGTACAAGCATTTCCAAGGCTTCTTTTTGTGCGATATTCTTCTGCAGGCGGATATTGCGGACACCCGAAATGATTTCCTTCAATTGGTCGAAAGTATTGCAGAGTTCGTTGGCAGCCTGCAGGTCACGTCCGGCAAATGTTTCCAACTGTGCTGTCATAATACTTTCTCCCGGCTTGCGGTCGTAAATGTGCTGCCACAATTCTTCGGTGATAAATGGCATGAACGGGTGAAGCTGACGTAACAGTACATCGAAGAAATGCAAAGTTGTTTCGTATGTCTTTTTATCGATAGGCTGACCGTATGCAGGTTTGATCATTTCCAGATACCAGCTTGAGAACTCGTCCCAGAATAATTTGTAAACCAGCATGAGGGCTTCGCTCAGACGATATTTGCTGAACAGATCGTCCATTTCGGCAGATACTTTAACCAGCAGGTTATCGAACCATTCGGTTGCCAGCTTAGCGTATTCCGGTTGTTCGATGTCGGCTACCTGCCAGCCTTTTACCAGACGGAAAGCATTCCATATCTTATTGTTGAAGTTACGTCCCTGTTCGCACAGTGCATCGTCGAACAAGATATCGTTTCCGGCTGGTGCGGCAAGCATCATACCCATACGTACACCGTCGGCTCCGTATTTGTCAATCAAATCCAGCGGATCAGGAGAGTTGCCCAGCGATTTCGACATCTTACGTCCGATCTTATCGCGTACGATACCGGTAAAGTATACGTTTCTGAACGGCATATCGCCCATATATTCGTAGCCGGCCATAATCATACGTGCTACCCAGAAGAAAATGATATCCGGACCTGTTACCAAGTCGGAAGTCGGATAGTAATATTTTATCTCTTCGTTACCCGGGTTGTTGATGCCATCGAACAAAGAAATCGGCCACAACCATGAAGAGAACCAAGTGTCCAGACAGTCATCGTCCTGACGTAAGTCTTCTACTTTCAAGTTCTGATTGCCGGTTTTTTCCTTAGCCAGTTCCAATGCTTTTTCAGGGGTTTCTGCTACTACGAAGCCACCTTCGGGCAAATAATAGGCTGGAATACGGTGTCCCCACCACAACTGACGGCTGATACACCAGTCTTTGATGTTTTCCAGCCAGTTACGGTAAGTGTTTTTATATTTGGCAGGGTAGAATTTCAGCTCGTCATTCATAACTGGAGGCAGAGCCATATCTGCAAAGTGCTGCATGCGCAGGAACCATTGCATAGACAGCTTGGGCTCAATAGCAACATTGGTACGTTCAGAGAAGCCCACCTTATTAGTATATGCCTCGACCTTTTCCAGCAAGTCGGCAGCAGCCAGATCTTTTTCAATCTGTTCGCGGACATCAAAGCGATCCATGCCTACATACATTCCGGCAGCTTCGCTGATAGTTCCATTGTCATTGAAAATATCGATAGAGGGTAAGTTGTATTTTTCTCCCAGCATGTAGTCGTTTACGTCATGTGCAGGAGTAACTTTCAAGCAACCAGTACCAAATTCGATGTCTACATAGTCGTCTTCGATAACCGGGATGACACGTCCTACCAGCGGAACGATAACCTTCTTGCCTTTCAGCCACTGATTTTTCGGGTCGTTAGGATTGATACACATTGCGGTATCTCCCATGATGGTTTCCGGACGTGTCGTTGCGACAACGGCATATCTTCCTTCTGGGTCACCTTCTACTTTATAGCGCAAATAGTAAAGTTTGCTATGTTCCTCTTTATAGATTACTTCTTCATCGCTGAGGGCTGTCAGTGCTTTCGGGTCCCAGTTGACCATACGTACGCCACGATAAATCAATCCTTTATTATATAGGTCGACGAAAACTTTGATAACGCTTTCACTTCGTTTCTCGTCCATAGTGAATGCAGTACGGTCCCAGTCGCATGATGCACCCAGCTTGCGGAGCTGTTTCAGAATGATACCTCCGTGTTCTTCTGTCCATGCCCATGCATGTTTCAGGAACTCTTCACGGGTAAGGTCTGTTTTCTTTATTCCCTGTTGAGCCAGTTTGTTTACAACTTTAGCTTCTGTTGCAATGGAAGCGTGGTCTGTTCCCGGAACCCAGCAGGCATTTTTACCTGTCATACGAGCACGGCGTACCAGAATATCCTGAATGGTATTGTTAAGCATGTGTCCCATGTGTAGTACTCCGGTTACGTTTGGCGGGGGAATTACGACGGTATATGGCTTACGGCCGTCGGGTTTAGAACTGAAAAGCTTATTGTCCAGCCAATACTGGTACCATTTCCCTTCCACATCGGCGGGATTGTACTTACTTGCTAATTCCATTTTCTATATCGTTTTAATGTTTGTTTTTATGCAATTTCAAGTTGCAAATGTACTAATAAAAAGTGATAAAATGGAAATCTGTGACAAAGTTATTGGTTTTATGCAAATTTGTTGATTGGGTATTGTTGGGTGAGCCGGATGAATATGCGGGGGGATTTTATGGAGGTATTCCTGTGTGTCAGGTTGTGTGTATACTCCTTATTTTATATATAAGCATTAAAAATTAAATTAGGATGTCATGGAATAAACTTTCACATGCTGTCTTGGTGGTTGTATAATAAAATCTTTATATGTTTCGGGCAACTTAATAGAATAATTAATAAAAGATATAGCAGAATAGTTTTGCCAAGACCTTTGTTCGATTGTTCTTATTTCTCATGAATTATAGTATGTTTTAATTGAAAATGGGATGTTTTGGGGTGATGTTATTTGCTTTTTGCAAAACTTCTTTTTTCTCTATTCACTTTTTATAAAAAATATATATAAAAACAATGAATGATAAAAAAAATTATTATCTTTGTTCAATGTTATGGTAAAAATATACAAAAATTACATTAAAAAAATAAATAGCCCTATTCTAATTTGAGAATCTTTAACTTAAAATATCAGATTATGTTAAAACGAATCAAGTCAGTCAGTATGTTGTTAGCTCTGGCAGGAGTTTCTTCTACAGGAGTTGCATATGCAGTCGCTGTGCCTGAAGTTGATGCAACTCAAAGTTCACAGCAGCAGACATCTACTTGTAAAGGTGTCGTAAAAGATGCAACCGGAGAAACTGTTATTGGAGCTTCAGTTGTCGTAAAAGGTACTACCAATGGTACTATTACCGGTATGGATGGAGATTTCTCTTTGCAAGGAGTTAAAAAGGGAGATGTTATCCAGATTTCTTTTGTCGGCTATCAGACTAAAGAAATCGTATGGAATGGTCAGACTATTGATGTTACACTGAAGGATGACACACAGACTTTGGATGAAGTCGTAGTTACGGCTTTAGGTATGAAGCGTGCAGAAAAAGCATTGGGATATGCGGTGACGGAAGTAAAAGGTGAAGAACTGAAAGCTGCCAACACTATTTCTCCTGTTGCAGCACTGCAAGGTAAAGTAGCCGGTGTAGAAATCGCACAATCAGATGGTGGTATTTTCGGTGCAACCAAAATCCAGATACGTGGTGCCTCTACATTGAGTGGAAACAACCAGCCTATTTATGTTGTGGATGGTGTTATCTTGGATAACAATACATCTGGTAATGATGACCTGAACTGGACGGCAAACCCTGGTGACTATGGTAATGAATTAAAGAACTTGAATGCCGATGACTTTGCCAGTGTTTCTGTATTGAAGGGTGCGGCAGCAACAGCTTTGTATGGTTCAAGAGGTCTTAATGGTGCTGTGGTTATCACAACTAAGAGTGGAAAGGGCGTGCAAGGTTTTGGCGTTTCTTTGTCTCAGACTTTTGGATGGGATGTTACTACAGCTACGCCTGATGTACAGACTGAATATGGTTATGGTCTTTGGCCTGGTGAAAGATCTTCATATGGTAACAGATGGGATGCCAACGGACTTTACCAAAATGCAGAAGGTGTATATACTTTGAAGGGCGCACCTTATACAACCTATGGATGGGGACCTAAATTTGATGGTCGGGAAATGGAAAACTACGATGGAACTATGACTACATTCAGCCCTTACGAAAACGGTATGAAGGAATATTTCCAGACTGGTTTTAATACCAACACCAATGTTTCTATTCGTGGTGGAAATGAAAAAGTCAATTATTATTCTTCTTTGTCATATAAAAATGTACAGGCTACTACGCCTAACAATACATTTGAGAGATATGCATTCTTGTTAAAAGGATCTTATAAGATTAGTGACAAATTAGATGTTGCGGGTTCTGTTAGCTTTTCTCACTCTAAGCCAAGAAATGCTGCACAGGAAATCGGTCTTTATTTTGTATACTCCGGAATACCTAACTTTGTAAACCCAGGATACTGGTCAGATAAATACAAAGGTGAACATGGTGGTCTTGCAAGTACCGACTACGGTGACCTTTATGGATATGTTCCAAGTAACGTTAAAGCCTTGTGGTGGAATTTGAATGAAGTTGATAATGTATATAAGGAATACGTTATACGTCCTACTTTTGAAGTTAACTATAAAATTACAGATTGGGTTAGCTTTAAGGCAGAGGCTAATATGAACGTATATACTCAAAATTACGAAGGTAAGTCTTTAGGTAGCGGATATGCTAATGAAGGTGGTTCGTATGGTTTGAGCAGCTTTATGAAAGAACAGTTTACTACTGCTGGAACATTTACATTCAACAAGACTATTAAAGATTTTACTCTTGGTGGATTCTTGCGTGGTGAATATTACAATAAGACAGAACAGTATATGTCTTTGTCAACTACCAATGGATTGATTGTACCGGGTCAGTATTTTATCAATAACAGTAAGGATACTCCTAGTTATTCAGGAAAAATACAGGGTACAAAACGTATGATGTCTGCTGTCTTTGCTATAAACACTTCATGGAAAGATCAAGTTTACTTGGATATTACAGGTCGTAATGACTGGTCTTCAGCTCTTGTTTATGCAAATAAGACAGGTAATCACTCATATTTCTATCCATCAGTATCAGGATCTTGGCTGGTTAACAATACAATAAAGATGCCGAGCTGGATTTCATTGGCTAAACTGCGTGCATCATGGGCTCAGGTTGGTAATGATACCGATCCTTATGCAATCAATCAGGGATATAACTTGGGTACAATCAAAACTGCAAATGGTAATATTTATACCAACCAGTTCTCTTCTAGTACATTGTATGCACTCGATCTGAAGCCTGAACGTAAAAACTCTTGGGAAGTAGGTCTTGATTTCCGTGTATTGAACGACCGTATCTGTTTGGATGCTACTTACTATAAAGAGAATACTAAGGACCAGATTTTGTCATTGCCGGTTCCTAGTGAATCTGGTATCGACAATCAAATGATCAATGCCGGTAATATTCAGAACCAAGGTGTTGAACTCGCTTTAAATACAGTTCCTTTCCGTAATAAAGACTGGGAATGGGGTCTTGATTTGACTTTCACAAAGAATGTAAGTAAGATTGTAGAACTTCATGAAAGTGTAGGTGACTATTATGCATTGAGAGGTCAGGTTAATTTGTATGATTATCGTATCGGATCTGTAGCCCGTGTAGGTGGAGCTTACGGTTTGTTGATGTCTGATATCATGCCAAAACGAGATGAAAACGGTAATATTCTGTTGACATGGGAAGAATATGATAGAGCAGCTTATGCATTACGTTCTGGTGAAGTAGAAGTTGTAGGTGATATGAACCCTGATTTCTTGGCTTCATTAAGCACATCTTTGCGTTACAAAAATTGGAATTTACGTGTAGCTTTGGATGCTCGTGTAGGAGGTCTTGTTGCAATCTATGCAAACCGTTACGGTACAACAACCGGTTATACCGGCAACTCTTTGAGATATCGTGATGCCGAGCATGGTGGTATTACATGGACTTCTCAGTGGATGGATGCTCCAGGTGTTGAATCCGATAGCTATGGCTTTACTTATACAGATGGTGTAATTCCAGAAGGTGTATTTGCTCAGGGTACAACAATCAAAGGTGCGGATGGAAATTCTCATGATGTATCAGGCATGAGTTATCAGGCTTGTGTAGATAATGGATGGTTGGAGCCGATGCATGCAGGAGCTTATCATTATTATCGTAACGATTGGAGTGTAGGTGTAATTAATGACGACTGGGTACATGAATTAAGTTATATTGCTTTGCGTGAAATCACAATTGGTTACAATTTCCCACAGTCTATAGCAAAGAAAATAGGAGCGAAAGGATTAGGCTGCTCTCTTACAGGACGTAACTTATGTTATCTCTATAATTCATTGCCTAATAACGTAAATCCGGAATCTGTACGTGGTAACAGCTCAGGCGAATTCCGTATACGTTCTTACAATCCTTACACTGCAAACTTCATGTTTACAATTAATGTCGATTTTTAATTAACTATTTAAGACTTGCAATGATGAAATTAAAATATTTATTAGGTACTGCATTGATTGGCTCATTAAGCTTTTCAAGCTGTATGGACAAATTTGCAGAAATAAATACTGATCCGTCTATTGTGACAACCCCGGATATTCGGTATTTGTTCACTCAAGGTTTGAATGAATTCATTCCTTCTGATTATTGGTCATGGTATTATGACTTTACCAACATGCTACACTGGGGACAAGTAACAGTTACCAGTAACACCAACTTGTTGAATCAACCTGCAAACTCATCAGGTACAGGTAATGTATTGCGCGTGCTTAAAATTATGCGTGAGATTGATTACCAGATTCAAACGATGTCAGAAGAAGATCCCGTAAAGGCTGCTCAATATAAATATGTGCAGGCTATGATGAAAACATTAGTTGTCTATATGGGAATTCAGGATACCGACATGTATGGTTCTATGCCATATAGTGAGGCTGCATTGGCTCGATATACAGATCCGGCATTGCTGACTCCTAAATATGATACACAGGAGGAGATGTTTACTTCATTTGATGAAGACCTTGTACAGGCTTTTAAAACATTGTCTAATCCTGTGGTTGTAAACGGTGAATCTGTTTCTCAGATTTCTTTAGGATATCAGGATTATGTATATCAGGGTGATGCTAAGAAGTGGGCTACATTCTGTAATTCGTTAAGACTTAAAGTTGCAGTTCGCTTGCTTCACGTGAATAAAAAGAGAGCTTTGGAAATAGCTCAAGAGGTTACTAATAACTCAGATTATGTGCTGACAGCTAACGGTACAGATTGTTCTAACAATTTTATTTACAATCAGGGTTCAGAGTGGTATCACAGTCAGGAAGATCCAACACCTGGTTATGGTACGAAAGTCTTGATTGATTTCATGGTGCAGAATCAAGATCCACGTGTGCGCTTCTTCTTTGCAAAGAATGATTTGAACTCAAAAGTAATTCAGGCATTCTTTGATTCTGAAGCAGAATTAGGTGATAAATGTGAGTCTAAGATTCCTGATTTTATCATGGATAAGATTGACTACGAAGTAGTTAACGGAAAGAAGGTCTTTAAGGGCTGGAAGGCTCCAGGAGAACCATGGGTTCGTTATTATGGTATGCCTTTGACCATCAATGCTTCTTCGGATGAAGCTTATACAGATTATTATGACCCGACAGGTAAACTGCACAAAGTTAAACTGAATGATACAGAATTAACTTATGAAGTTGCTTCAGCAATGCAGATGGAAATGTATGAAGGAAATAGAGATTATACATTCCCTGATGCACCGGGAGCTGAAATTGTGCAGGATAAGACAGACCGTCCATTCTATGCAATGTATTTCTCTGCAGGTGAAGTTAATTTGTATTTGGCAGAATTGAAATTGGTGGGTGCAACCTTGCCTCAGTCTGCTCAGACCTATTTTAACGATGGTATCAAAAACTCTGTAGAAGCATGGGACTACATTGCTGGTGCAAATCATATTCCATATTATGATAATGCTTTTGATGCAAATGAGGCAACTATCGGTTTGAAAAATGGTGAACTTGACGCGTTGTTAACTAAAGATGCATATAAACTGAATGGTACAGATGATTTGGAAAAGGTCTACATTCAGCAGCGTTTGAACTTCATATTTATGCCAAACGATATGTATGTTTCTATGCGTAGAAGTGGTGTACCTACCAAGACTTCTAAGTATTTGAAATTTGAAAACTTCAGAAAAGATGGAGCTGATTATATCTTGCCAAGACGTTGTCCGATGTTTAGTGGTGATCCTACCGATCAGAACTATAATAACTATCAGCAGGCTTTGAAAGATGAAGGATTCACAATTGGAAGTAATGCTGAAGTTTTGAATAAAGAACGTGTATGGTACGATAATGGAGCTCCTGAATTTGGTGCAGGTCCTAATTTTTAATGATTGATTGTGGAGCTGTTTAGAGCTTTCACGAAATATTAATTTTCTGGCCAGCCCGAGTGTACGCAGAATGCGTATTCTTGGGCTGGTTTTATTTTTATTAGGTTGGAAGCCTTGTAATCAATAAAAAAAAATGGCAAGCCCTAACTTCTATCAGCCAAGACTTGCCCCTTTCCCTAATTTTATTTAGGGAATCAAGTTATCCATTCCAAAGATAATATTAAAAAATTATACCTCCAATAGTAATCCTTTTTTGTTGATATATTTAAGCTATATTATTGGAACTGCATTGACAAAGTGGAGGGATTACGGAATAACTCTTAGTGAGAAAATAATTCCGCTCCTTCATACTTGTAGGTATAAAGAAGCGGAAAAAGTGTGCATGTTTAAAACCTAATGCAGCTATTTTATGAGAAATGTGATTTCTTTATTAATAAAGAAATATTTGTTCCTTAGATCAATTCGTCCGATGTATATCCTTTAGGTAAAGGACGGCAATTATAACCTGAAGCCATAATTTCGCCGTATGCTCCGGCAGAACGCAATGCTATAATATCACCACGCTTTACGCGGTTTAAGTCGATAGCTTTTCCAAATACATCCGAAGATTCACAAATAGGTCCTACTACATCATATGTTTCTGGCGTTTCGTCAGACGTGATATTTTCAATTTTATGGTATGCCTGATAAAGAGCTGGGCGAATCAAGTCGGTCATACCTGCATCGACAATGGCAAACTGTTTATTGGTACCTTGTTTTACATAAATTACTTTCGTGATGAGGCTTCCGCATTGTCCTACTACAGCTCGTCCCAGTTCAAAGTGTAATGTCTGTTGAGGACGCAATTTCAGATGTTTGTGATATGTAGCGAAGTAATCTGCAAAATCGGGGATAGGTTTACGGTTAGGGTGCGCATAATCGATTCCCAATCCACCGCCTACGTTTATATGTTCAACAATAATCTGACGGGCATAAAGTTTTTCTTGCAGCTCATTGACGCGGTTGCATAAAGCAACGAAGTCGCCCATATCCAAAATTTGGGAACCAATATGAAAATGCAGGCCGACAAATTTCACATTATTCATTTCGAGCGCACGGTCAATAACTTTATCCATGTCCTGCATGCTGATACCAAATTTATTTTCGGCCAATCCTGTAGTTATATTTGCATGTGTATGTGCGCCTACATCGGGATTGATACGGAAAGCTACACGTGCGATTTTTCCTTTTGCAGCTGCCAGTTCATTAATTACTTCTAATTCAGGGACAGATTCGACATTAAAACAGAAAATATCATAATCTAATCCTAAATTGATTTCACGATCGGTTTTTCCGACTCCAGCATATACTATTTTACTTGCAGGAAATCCAGCTTTGATAGCAGCAGAGATTTCACCTCCACTTACGCAGTCAGCTCCCAAGCCATGTTCGCGAATAATGCTTAGTACTTTGGGGTTTGCATTGGCTTTTATTGCATAGTGTACGCAAAATTTATTATACTTAGCAGCTTCTGTGCGTATAACATTCAGCGTATCTCGCAGTAAGTTTGCATCATAGTAGTAAAATGGAGTTTCTAATTCACGGAATTTATTAATTGGAAATGTTCCTTTCATATATATAAAGTTAAAAAAACGGGCGACATAATTTAGTAAATTGTATCGTCCGTTTCTCTTATGAGGATTTATTTATTGTTGTTGAATAATACGTCGCTTAAAGCTTGTAAGGCTCTCTTCTTGTCAGACTCTCTGATCAGGAAAGAGATGTTGTAATTACTTCCACCGTACGAAATCATACGTACAGGTATATCTTTCATTGCCTGAATGGCTCTTGCCTCGAAGCCGATGTTTTCCCATTCTAAATCGCCTACTACACAAACGATACACATGTCATGGTCTACAGTAACTGTACCGTATTTTTTCAGATCGTTTACGATTTCGTTCAGGTGCTTAGTATTGTCGATGGACATGGAAACGCCTACTTCCGAAGTACAGACCATATCGATAGGAGTCTGGTAGCTTTCGAATATTTCGAATACTTTGCGCAAGAAACCGTGTGCCAGCAGCATGCGGCTCGATTTAATTTTAATAGCAGTAATATTATCTTTGGCTGCAACTGCTTTTATCTTACCCTTTTCTGTCTCATTAGAAATGAGTGTACCTGGAGCGCTGGGTTCCATGGTGTTGAGCAGACGTACAGGAATATTGGCATATTTAGCTGGTTGTACACATGTAGGGTGCAGAATCTTTGCACCGAAATATGCTAATTCAGCTGCTTCTTCGAAATGCAGTTGACGAACAGGAGAAGTTTTGTCTACTACACGCGGGTCATTGTCATGCATACCGTCAATGTCAGTCCAGATCTGAATTTCAGAAGCATTGATGGCGGCACCGATCAAAGAAGCAGTATAATCGCTTCCACCTCGCTGTAAATTGTCTATTTCTCCGTAAGCGTTACGGCAAATAAAACCTTGTGTAATATATATTTCCTGTCCTGGATGTGCTTCGAGCTGTGCTGACAGCTTTTCGCGGATATAGTTCAAATCGGGTTCACTATTTTTGTCTGTACGCATAAATTCCAAAGCTGGAATAAGAACAGCCTTTACACCTTGTTCGCAAAGGTAATTTGTCACCATATTAGTCGAAATAATTTCACCCTGAGCTAAAATTACTTTTTCTTCGAACAGTGTAAATATATCCTTTGTGAAAGATCGGATATAGTCGAATACCGATTTTACGAACTCCAGAGTCTTTTGTTTGTACTCTTCAGTAGAGAAAAGCTCATCAATATGCTGTTTATACTTAGCTTCCAGCTTATTGATAACTTCGTTTGCTCCTTCGGGATTTTTCTTGTATAGATAATCCGAAATTTCAACCAGTGTGTTGGTTGTACCCGACATTGCAGACAATACTACTATTTTCTGCTCGCCATCAGTAATTAATTTGGCAACATCTTTCATTCTCTGTGCAGAGCCTACTGATGTTCCTCCAAACTTTAAGACTTTCATTTTCTAGTTTCGAATTTTAATTGTTCTATAAAATACTCTTTCTTTTGTGCGCAAATATACGAATATTTTATAGTTATTTTCAAGTAATGTTGATAAAATGTGTAACAATTTGTCTTTTTTAGTACTCATTTGCTTCATGCAGATGGTGTTGTTCGCAGCGATACACTTTGCCTGGAAACTCTGTAAGAAGGTTCAGGTTGTGGGTCGTCATAATGATGGCCGAACCCTGCGAACAGATTTCTTGAAGCAGACTGACAATATTCCGTCCCGTTTCTACGTCAAGATTTCCAGTCGGCTCATCGGCAAGGATGATTTCCGGCTTGTTTAGGATGGCACGTGCGATGACAATACGTTGTTGTTCTCCGCCTGAAAGTTCGTTGGGCATTTTGTATCCTTTGTTTTCCATACCTACCAGGCGCAATACTTCGTCGATACGGTTTTCTCTTTCCTGTCTTTGTTTCCAGCCGGTTGCCCTCAGTACAAAATCAAGGTTGTCGTGTACGGTACGGTCGGTCAGGAGCTGGAAATCCTGAAAGACAATGCCTAATTTCCTTCGTAATCCGGCAACATCCTTTTGTTTGATGGTACGCATGTCGTATCCTAAGACGTAAGCTTCTCCTCCGCATATCTCAAGTTCGCCATAGATGGTTTTCAGAAAGGTTGATTTTCCACTTCCTACTTTACCTATCAAGTAGACGAACTCTCCCTTTTTCAGCTCGAAATTTACATCGTTCAGGACACCCAATTCTTGCTGATTGATATCTACTCCTTTATAAAGGATAAGTGGTTGTTCTTCCATATAGATTAATGCTTCTTCCAGTTTTCGCTATGACGCTCTTTTAATTCACGTGCCAGATCTTCAATGCGGTAGCCTTTTGATGTAAGTAGCACGATAAGGTGATACAGTAAATCTGCTCCTTCATAAATCAAGCGTTCATCGGTACCGTTACATGCTTCTATTACGGTTTCTACGGCTTCTTCGCCGACTTTCTGCGCCATTTTATTGACACCGGATTTGAACAAACTGGTAGTGTATGATTTTTCTGGCATCTCTTCATGACGTTTGTCGATGAAATCTTGTAATTCTTTCAGGAACATGATATCTTGTTCATTCTTTTCTCCCCAACAGGTATCAGCTCCGGTGTGACATACCGGACCAGCTGGATTAGCCTTTATCAGTAACGTGTCGTTGTCACAGTCGGAGGCAATGGAAACAACATACAAGAAGTTACCGCTTTCTTCTCCCTTAGTCCACAGACGATTTTTGGTACGGCTGAAGAAAGTTACTTTACCTGTTTCTACTGTTTTGTTGTAAGCTTCTTCGTTCATGAAGCCCAGCATCAATACTTTTTGAGTGTAGTTATCTTGAATGATGGCGGGGATAAGTCCGTTCATCTTACCAAAATCTAATTCCATATTATATTATTTAATTTGTTGTTTTAAAGTCTGACATTAATTCCTTCTTTGCAAAGGTATGATTTTAATTCGGGAATGGAAATTTCTCCAAAGTGAAAAACACTGGCTGCCAGTGCTGCATCGGCTTTCCCTTTTATGAAAGCATCTTTAAAATGCTCCTTACATCCTGCACCTCCCGAGGCGATGACGGGAATTGTCAGCATATCACTGAGCCGTGACAAAGCTTCATTGGCATAGCCGTTTTTCACGCCATCGTGATCCATGCTTGTAAACAATATCTCACCAGCTCCGCGTTCATTTGCTTCGTGCGCCCAGTCAAAGAGATCTTTGTCGGTCTCTTTTCTGCCACCATTCAGATAGCATTTCCATCCGTTTGCAGTCTGTCGGGCATCAATGGCGACGACACATACTTGCGAACCGAAGTGAGCCGCAATATCGTCTATCAGTTGTGGGTTGCGGATGGCCGAAGAGTTAATGGAAACCTTGTCAGCTCCGGCATTGAGCAGGCGGTCTACATCATTCAGTTCATGGATACCTCCTCCTACGGTGAAAGGAATGTTTATATGAGCCGCGATGCGCTTCACCAATTCCGTAAACGTTTTACGGCCTTCGTAGCTGGCGGTTATATCCAGATATACCAGTTCGTCTGCGCCTTGCTCACTGTATGCTTTGCCTAATTCCACCGGATCGCCCGCTTGGCGGAGGTTGACAAAGTTCGTTCCTTTTACAGTCTGTCCGTCTTTAATGTCCAGGCATGGAATGATACGTTTTGCTAACATGATATTATTGTCTTTTATTTAAATATAACGGCTTAGTTCTCTGAGTGATATTTTACCTTCGTACAAAGCTTTTCCCACGACAACAGCAGGAATACCCGCTTCGTGAAGCTTCAAAATATCATCAAGACTGCTTACGCCTCCACTTGCTATCAGGTGCAACTCAGGATAGGTTGCCATAATGTCTTTATAGAGTGGGGTGGAAGGCCCTTCCAGCATTCCGTCCCGACTGATATCGGTACAGAGAACTTTAGTTATTCCTCTCTTAATATAGTAGTCCAAAAATGGCATTAACTCTTGCGAGCTTTCTTCTTTCCATCCGCTGATTGCTATTTTTTTGTCTTTTACGTCGGCTCCGAGAATGATTTTTTCATTACCGTATTTGTCCAGCCATTGGCAGAGTGTTTCCGGCTGTTTTACGGCAATGCTTCCCAATGTGACCATCTGGGCTCCGTTTTCGAAAGCAATCGCTAAATCTTCATCACTTTTTACGCCTCCCCCAAAGTCGATTATCAATGAGGTCTGACTGGCTATTCTATCGAGTACACGATAATTTACAACATGATGTGAAGCTGCTCCATCCAAATCGACTACATGCAAACGGCTGATTCCGTATGCTTCAAATTCCTTGGCAACTTCCACAGGATTCTCATTGTATACCTTTTGAGAATCGTATTTGCCTTGTGAAAGGCGTACACATTTCCCATCAATAATATCGATGGCTGGAATGAATTCTATCATAATATGCTAAATATCGGTTGAGGTATGTTTATAAATCGAGAAAATTAGAAAGAATTTTTTCTCCGTTTTTCCCGCTTTTTTCAGGATGAAATTGTGTGGCATAAAAATTATCTTTGTGCAATGCCGAACTGTAAGGCAGAATATAGTCGGTCTGGGCTGCGGTACATTCGTTTAAAGGAACGTAATAACTATGCACAAAGTAGACAAATTCCTCATTGCCTAAGCCTTCGAATAATTTACTCTGGAGGTGAGTAATGGTATTCCATCCCATGTGAGGGACCTTGTCTTCATGCTGCAAAGAATGGAAGCGTTTTACTTCTGCATCGAATATGCCCAAACAGTCTACATCTCCCTCTTCAGAGTGGCTACACATAAGCTGCATGCCCAGGCAAATACCTAATACGGGTTGCTTCAAGTCTTTAATGAGAATATCGAGTTGGTTCTCCTTTAGATAATGCATAGTGTTTCGGGCTTCTCCTACGCCTGGGAAGATTATCTTATCTGCTTTTTGTAGAATTTCTTTATCTGCAGTAATAATGGGCTCTATCCCCAAGCGACGCAATGCATAGTCGACAGAGAAGATATTGCCGGCATTGTATTTTATAATAGCTACATTCATCCTTTTTTGTTTAATTTGTAGTTTTTGCAAAAGTAACGAATTATTGTGAACTTCCTATTATTTATAACAGAAAGTTCGTTAATAAGCTTTGTGTGTAACAAGTCTTTCTAAAAAGGTGTGTGATATTTAACCTTTATGTAAAAAATATAATAATGGAAAATGAAGAATTTGAATGCGGGCTATTGCAAGTTAAGAAAAAAGTTGTACCTTTGCATCCGCAATCGAGAGAGAAAGCAATAAAAACAAAAATTTAATGGTGCGTTAGTTCAGTTGGTTAGAATACATGCCTGTC
>ULYM01018913.1_pt1 | contig 33233 bp, 29 predicted proteins | sample 1962141 | NCBI WGS metagenome assembly ULYM01 (sample SAMEA4835862, study PRJEB28245) | human gut metagenome | biome: gut microbiome; material: fecal sample | place: Denmark | collected 2008
GGATTACATCTACTGCCGTTACATGATGGTGTTGAGCTAACAGTGTAGCAATACTCAGTCCCACGTAGCCAGTTCCAGCCACGGCGACTTTAATGTCTTTAAAATCACGCATATTTTGATTGATTTGGTTTTGCTTATCGAAATAGACTATTCAAACAAATAGCCATAATTAGTTCTCAATTCTTCATACTCCGTTTCACAACGCTGGCGAAGTTCAATATCACCAACGCTGGCGGTGATGCTGCCTATCTCCTGCATTACCTTGCGGCCTTCTTCGAGGATGGGGTTCAAGTCGTCTTTGAAGTAGTCGATGAATGGGGCGTAATAGTAGCCTATCTCTTCTATTATGAAGTAGAAGGTGTCGAAGGCATCTTTTATATCAAGCTTCTTGCTCATTACGTCGGCAAGAGTTTGATTAAGGAGTATCGCGATGTTTTCTTTCTGGGCTTCTACCTCGCTTGCCGTTCTTACCTGATGGAAGTAGCGGTCGATAAAGGCGTTACGTTCGTGAAGGTTACGTTTGTAGAATGTTTCGCGTTCCGACTTGCTGCCTTCGTTTTTGTTGACTTCTTCAAAACGTTCGGCGTGTACGTTAGAGATGGCTACTGCCATACCGCCTACGTCCATCACCAAGCGACGGTCGCGGGCTATGCGGATAACATATCCTTCGAGTCCGGCATAGTCGCCGGTCATGATGCGAAGAAGGGTGCGGTTCTTTGAATAGTACACAAAAGGACGGAGCAGGAAGCGAAGGCGTTCGGGCTCGGTCTCCACGATGCGCATAAATGATTCCATCTGACTACATGGGATGGTTGCCACCTTGCCTGTACTGCAGTTCTTGCACAATCTATATGGTTGCAGTTTCTCGTCGAGGTATGTCTGGAGTTTTTTGGGAGTGCCTTGCAGAAATATCAGGCCGCTCACTGAAGGGATTTCGACTTCGCGCACGCCGCCTTTGTTTCTGTGGCGCGGAACGTACTTAATGGTTTTATGAACGAAGTAGGTTATTCCGTCTTTTTCGAGTTGTTCTTCGAATGATTTTACTTTTCTGTGATGCACGAAAAGATAGCACCATTGCACTTTCTGAGCGTTCGCTTTAGAGTGTTTCTCTACTACTGAACCAGTCGCTTTGTCTGGCTCAGAAACGTATGTGCCCTCTGGAAATTCATTGTTTTCAGTGGTTTGAAAACTCTTTGTTTCGTCGGCTGTAGAACGAGAATCCGTGCAATCCAGCTTCATAAACTCTCTTCTACTTTATGTCTGTTGAGTTGGCCGCCATCGCCTTGGATAACTGCGCCTGTTTTACAACGACATTGTTCATAATAATACCATCAAGATTAGCCGCCAAAGATTGAAAGGTGTAGATGTATAACATTTTCACTTACTTACATGGCTTCGTCTCTATCAGTCTTTCTTGGTCTTCTAATTGTAAGACCCGACTTTGTGTGCAAAGGTACAGTTTTTCTATCATTTACAATCATTTAGAAAAGAAAATATTTTGACTATCGGCTAATTGTTGCCCAAATGTTGACCAAATCAAGCTTTTTGTTTTCCTGAAACCAACTGATTACCAACGGAATATAGGGTGTGTCGTGTTTTACAATTAGAAGACCAACATAATTTGCGCAACACGCTCGTGTTATTTCTCCCCTATTTTAGTGTGATTATCTATTAGCTTTTTCGCTAATGTAAAAGTAGCAAGTGTTATCGTTTATGGCTCTAAGTGGCAATCAGCATAAATTTACCATATATAACCAAAGAAACCATTGCGATGCTTAAATCGAACCATCGCAATGGTTCACTTGGCCATTCGCATTGTTTTTTTATTTCATTGCATTGCTTACAAAAAAACGCACTGAAAATGCAAAAGTAAAATCACAAAGCTTGATGTTTTTACTTTTGCACTTTCAGTGCGTAGTGTATGTTTAGCGCTCTTATTATTTCCACAAATCCAAAATATCACTTTCTCCCCAGTACCAATGAGTGTAGCCGGCTATTACATTTTTGTAGCGGTATAATGAGGTAGCCGATTCGGTGCCGCGAGCTGTGCAGAGGCGAATTTCCGTAAGGGCTTCGCACGGAGTGTTTTCCATCTTCGAGAAATGAAACTCGTGACCTTTGTATTCTGTGTTATTGAGGGTTATGCAACGGTAGCCTCCGGTGTATTTCTGCTCGTCGGCGGAGATGCGGAACGGTAGTATGCCCGCCATCTCGTATGGGGTGCCTCCGGGTTTGTTCGACAGACTTTGTGAGAGAAGTGCCATGCCTCCTCCTTCTGCCAATATCTTCCCTCCTCTTTCGGCGTAATCTTTAAGTTGCTCCAAGAGTTGCTTGCGGCGATGTAGCTGGCGGGCGAAGAGGTCGGGAAAACCGCCGGGAAGGTATATTATATCGGCTTCTGGAAGTTCGCTGCCAAATACGGGACTGAAGTATTTAATAGTGCCAAGAGTAGACAAGCGATCGATGTTTTCCTTATAAACCATGCAGAAAGCGGGGTCGCGAGCTATGGCTATGCGCAACTTGCCTTTCTTCGGCATGGCTGGCAAGGATGAAAGGTTTTCTATATCCGATGTGTATGGCAGTGTGTACTCGCAGGGGAATATGCGGACGGTTTGATTCAGCAGTCGGTCTACATCTACGTGCTTCTCTATCAGGTCGGCTACGAGGTCGGACATCTCACCTATCGCACGACGGTTTTCTACGGTAAGGGCCATGCGGCGGTTGTACTTCAGTCCTTCTATAAAGGGGATGTAGCCAAGACAGGCTATTCCGGCATCGAAACAAGCTTCTTTAAGTGAGGCGTACTGTGCCGAAGAGGTTACTTGATTGAATATTACGCCTACGATATTGAGCGAATGCTTGAAATGCTTGAATCCGTACAGCAAGGGGGCGGCGGAGTATCCGGTGGCGCGTGCATTGACTATCATCAGCACGGGCATCTTCAGCATCATGGCTATTTCGGCGCTACTGCCTCGCATACGGTTGTAGCCATCGAACAAACCCATGTTGCCTTCGGCCACACAGATTTCGGCGTTCTCGGAATAGGTATTATAAACGTACTGCAGATGGGTTTTAGAAGCCAAGAAGGTGTCTAAGTTTACCGAATCGTGTCCGCACGCTATGGCGTGATACAAGGGAACTGCCTGATCGGGCCCGCATACAAAGGGCTGTACATTCAGATTCCTCCGTTTCAAAAGGCGAAGAATTCCCATGGTGAAGATGGATTTTCCGCTACCGGACATGGGTGAACCTATCAATAATTGTGGCTTCATTTACATTTCAGTTAAAAAGACGAGTGCAAAGTTAACTAAAATGTTTAAATCGAAAAAGGAGACAAACTCAAGAAATGAGAGTTTGTCTCCTTAGGGTATTATGGAACTTCTAACAATTAAATCAGAGGATAGATTCTACTGTTGCCAACATTCCTTTTTCCTGGATGCTGTCCAAGTTAGCTTTTACAGCTGCTGTAAGGCCCGGAATCAAGTTCAAGTTTTCACCCCAGATAGATTCTGCTGCCAATACGCCTTCGGCAACTTTCTGAGTATCGCCGGTAGCCCACAGGTTCTTCAGCAAGTCCATGATGTCTTGTGCGTCGTTAGGAACGATTTCAGCACCATCAGCACGCTTACCACCCTTGTAATAAGTGATGATGGCTGCCAATCCTAATACAAGACCCTTTGGCAATTCGCCCTTACGTTCCAAGTATACTTTCAAGCCCGGAAGGTCGCGAGTCTGGAATTTAGGGAATGAGTTAAGCATGATAGATGTTACCTGATGGTCAACGAACGGGTTGTTGAAGCGTTCGAGTACATCGTGTGCGAATTTTTCGAGTTCTGGTTTCGGCAAGTTCAATGTTTCCATCAGTTCGTCGAACATTACTTTATGGATGAATTTGCCTACTACAGGGTGCTGACAAGCGTCGCGCACGATATTGATGCCTGAAAGGTATGCTACTGGCGACAATACTGTGTGAGGGCCGTTAAGCAATGTAACCTTTCTTTCGTGGTACGGTTCTTCGCTCGGTACGAACAATACGTGCAATCCTGCCTTATCTGCTGGGAATTCTTTAGCTACTTCCTGCGGAGCTTCGATTACCCACAAGTGGAAGATTTCTGCCTGAACTACCAAGTTGTCATCGTACTGCAATTTTTCCTTGATAGCGGCGATGTCTTTGCGAGGGAATCCCGGAACGATACGGTCTACCAATGTAGCGTATACTCCACAAGCTTTTTCGAACCAAGTCTTGAATTCGTCGCCAAGGTTCCACAATTCGATATACTGATAGATGGTTTCTTTCAATTTATGACCGTTCAAGAAAATCAACTCGCATGGGAAGATGATAAGACCTTTGCTCATATCGCCGTTGAATGTTTTGAAACGGTGGTAAAGCAACTGAGTCAACTTACCTGGATAAGAAGATGCGGGAGCGTCATCGAGCTTGCAAGAAGGATCGAAAGCGATTCCGGCTTCTGTAGTGTTAGAGATAACGAATCTCATTTCGGGCTGTTCTGCCAACTTCATGAATTCGTCGTTCTGAGTATATGGGTTCAAGGCACGGCTGATAACGTCAATCATAGTAAGGCTGTTTACTGCCTTGCCGTTTTCAAGACCTTGCAAGTTTACATGGTACAAGCAGTCTTGTGAATTCAGCATGTCTACCATACCTTTATCGATAGGCTGAACTACTACTACGCTGCTGTTAAAATCTGCTTTCTCGTTCATGTTGTAGATAATCCAATCTACGAATGCGCGCAAGAAGTTTCCTTCACCAAACTGAATAATTCTCTCTGGACGTACAGTCTTATTGGCTGTCTCTTTGTTTAACGGTTTCATTCTTTTTTAATATTTTAGGTTTCTTATTTAATTGTATTCTGTAAATTTACTGTCTACTTATAAAAGTTATCGTTTGCGCTAACAAAAATTATACTTCTGATAAAATATCTTTATATTACAAAGGTATGTTTTTCGTTGGTCAAATGTTTTTTTATTAATTCGACGCTGCAAATATACGAATTATTTTGTTATTCCAAATAAAATTTCTACTTTCGTGTTCGATAACGGCAAATAAATCGAAATTGATGTTGAACAACATAAAATGAGAGTTATTTTTCACGCATTATCTATAGCTTGATAGATTATTAAGCGAAAATTACTAACAAATTAACTATATAACAAAAACTGAGATTATGAAAAAATTTATGGATGAAAACTTCCTGTTGAAGACCGAAACAGCACAGGAATTGTACCACAATCATGCAGCTAAGATGCCTATCATCGACTATCACTGTCACTTGATTCCTAAAATGGTTGCTGATGACTATCGCTTTAACTCTATCACTGAAATATGGTTGGGTGGCGACCATTATAAATGGCGTGCTATGCGTAGCAACGGTGTAGACGAACGTTTCTGCACTGGCAAGGATACTTCTGATTGGGAAAAATTCGAAAAATGGGCTGAGACAGTTCCTTATACTCTCCGCAACCCGCTGTATCACTGGACTCACTTGGAACTTAAGACTGCTTTCGGTATCGACAAGATCTTGAATCCTACTACCGCTCGCGAAATCTTCGAGGAATGTAACGCTAAATTGGCTACTCCCGAATATTCAGCTCGCAACTTGATGCGTCGTTATCACGTAGAGACTGTTTGTACTACTGACGATCCTGTAGATTCTTTGGAATACCACATCGCTACTCGCAAAAGCGGTTTCGAAATCAAGATGCTTCCTACTTGGCGTCCTGACAAGGCTATGGCTGTAGAAGTTCCGGCTGAATTCCGTGCTTACATGGAGAAATTGGCTGAGGTGAGCGGTGTTACTATTTCTTCTTTCGACGATATGGTAGCTGCTTTGCGCAAACGTCATGAGTTCTTCGCAGAACAGGGATGTAAGTTGTCTGACCACGGTATCGAAGAGTTCTACGCTGAAGATTATACCGACGCTGAAATCAACGCTATATTTAATAAGGTGTATGGCGGTACAGAATTGACTCACAAAGAAATCTTGAAGTTCAAGTCGGCTATGCTCGTAGTATTCAGCGAAATGGATTATGAAACCGGATGGACTCAGCAGTTCCACTATGGTGCTATCCGTAACAACAACTCTAAGATGTTTAAGCTCCTTGGTCCTGACACTGGTTTCGACTCAATCGGTGAATTTACTACCGCTAAGGCTATGTCTAAGTTCCTCGATCGCTTGAACTCTAACGGCAAGCTTACTAAGACTATCCTTTATAACTTGAATCCGTGCGCCAACGAGGTTATCGCTACTATGCTTGGCAACTTCCAGGACGGTTCGGTTCCAGGCAAGATTCAGTTCGGTTCTGGATGGTGGTTCCTCGATCAGAAGGATGGTATGGAGAAACAGATGAACGCTTTGTCATTGCTTGGCTTGTTGAGCCGCTTCGTTGGTATGCTTACCGACTCTCGTTCGTTCTTGTCTTATCCGCGTCATGAATACTTCCGCCGTACATTGTGTAACTTGCTGGGCAACGATGTAGAGAATGGTGAAATTCCTGCAGAAGAAATGGCTCGCGTTCAGCAGATGGTAGAGGATATTTGCTACAACAACGCTAAGAAGTTCTTCAACTTCTAATAAGTTAAGACGAAAGACAATATCACAGACGTATAAATTAAAAGGAGTAGGAAAGTCGCCTTTCTTACTCCTTTTTCCATTTTAAGTTACCCAATAAAAACAACCAACCTTTTTTCTATTTTCGATTAATAGGATTTAATATATATAATTATTGTAGCTTTTGTGTTTTGTTTTCTTACACTGCAAAGATGATGTAATTAACATAAACAAAGTTGCATTTATGGTGCATATAGTTGTATTATTTGCGCATAGCTCAATTTTTGCTATAGTTGGAACAGTTTTTATAAACGAAAAGAAGGAGTCGCCCACAAATAGGCAACTCCTTCTTTTCGTTTAAAACTTGATAACTTTTATTCTTCGGCAATCCATAGGCCGTGAAGATTACAATACTCGCGAGCTTTTACATTTTTGGCCTGAGTGACGAATGTAGCTTCGGGCTTTTCTCCAGGCTTCAAATGATAACGCATCACTTTCTCGCCATCAAATAGTTCTATCCACTGAATGTAGTGATTATCGAGCATTGGATGCTCTACGCTGCCTACAGTAACTTTGTATCCTCCGGCAATTTTTTCAATCACGGGGACGTGCTTTTCCCTTGCGGCATCAACAGAATTCTCTTTCATCAGCTGCATGGGCTTTCCGCAGCAGTGCAATTCACCGCCGCCTGCATTTACTACTTCTACTATGTTGCCGCATACGCTGCAACGGTACACTTCATTAAGTTTTGTCATAAGCTAACGGTTTTATGATTACTATGGCAAGGTACGCATTTTCAGCGAGAAACGAAAGCTTTATAAGACAATTATTGTTAAGCTGCCTCGGGACGGGCTATCTGCTTTAACCTACGGTATACGTATATAAATGCTGGAATCAAAAACAGGTTGGCAAACAACCATGCCGTGGGGTCGCCATAACATACACCTAAATAGCCGAACAACGGCACTACTACAAGACTGACCATAATACGGGCTACCATTTCGGATACGCCAGAGAACATAGCCAGTTTGGTGTAGCCTGCCCCCTGAATGGTGTAGCGTAAAATAATGAGCGAACCGAGCAATGGAAAGAACGACAAGTTGATATGTAAAAACAACGCCGTATCTTTTATGACTTCCGTCTCGGATGGGTCGATAAACAGCAGGGCGAATTTCTCGGCGAAGCACCATATTATTATGTTTATCGCTGCTACGTAAACAAGCATCATAACGTACGACGACTTGATTCCTTGCCAAATGCGAATGGGCTTTCCGGCTCCGTAGTTCTGTCCGCTATATGTAGCCATGGCTATACCTAAACTATCGAGAGCGCACATAAAGAACATTTTTATGCGCATGGCTGCTGTAAATGCCGCTACACACGCAGTACCTAATGCATTATTAGCGCTTTGCAGCATGATGCTACCTATGGCAGTGATAGAAAACTGGAGTCCCATAGGCACACCGATGCCAAGCAGTTGGCGGGCTATATCAGAACGGAAGCGTCGCTCTGACGGCGTAGTTTTAAGGATTTCATATTTACGATTCATATAGATATAGCACAGCACCGACGAAACGCCTTGCGAAAATACCGTGGCGATGGCGGCTCCGGCTACTCCCCACCCTAACACAATTATGCAGAAGAGGTCGAGTATGATATTCAGCACCGACGAAAGAAGCAGGAACCAAAATGGTGTTTTGCTGTCGCCCAAGGCACGAATGATACCGGACAATAGGTTGTAAAAGAAGATAGAAGGTATGCCTATAAACGTTATAAGAAGATAGGTATATGCTCCGTCGAAGATATTTTCCGGAGTTTGCATTGTTCGCAAGATGTAAGCGCATAGCAAACTGGTGATTATGGCTAAGGCAACCGACATGACTCCGGATATCTTGAGGCTGACGGATATGAAGCGACGCATGGTGACGTAATCTCGCGCTCCGAATTTCTGGGCTACGGGAATAGAGAAGCCGCTGCAGCAACCGGTGCAGAATCCTAAGATAAGGAAGACAACCGAAGTGCTGGCTCCTACTGATGCCAAGGCGTTTATACCAAGATACTTACCCACTATGGCGGCATCCATGAGCGAGTAAGTCTGCTGTAAGAGATTTCCTAATAAAAGTGGTAGTGTAAAATTCAGGATGAGCGGAAAAGAGGCTCCCGACGTCATTTCCTTAGCTTGTGCCATAAACCTGTGATTTATATATATTTCTGTGCAAAGTTAAGGCTATCCGGAGAATAAATATCGAAAAATTTGAGCTTTTAGTATTTCTATTCGGTATTTTTGCTTTATGTCAAGAGTGCAACTTGCTGCCTTTCTCTCGCCAGGAGAGTATGTTCTTAGGACTGCCAACAACTTGTGCGGTATAGATGCCCGTATGCCCTGAGAGGTGTGACTCGCGATACTCTGTAGCCCATTGCAACGATACCAACAGTAATGCAGAAGCGGAACCGATGCATCCTCCGGCCAATGCCGAGAGTACGGTCCACTTTATCAGATAAAACAACTGCGGAATTTGCTGTATGCGTGCTATCGGACGATACTTTTGTTTCAATATCTTCATGGTATGGCTGCTATTTCCTCTTATTTATAAATTTATGCTACGCCCAACAGTTCTATTTCGAATATAAGCGTAGAGCCTCCTGGAATGCCGGGTTGAGAGAACTTACCGTATGCCATTTCAGAGGGGATGTAGACTTCCCACTTATCGCCTACACGCATACGCTGAAGGGCGATAACCCATCCGGTTATAAGTTCGTTAAGGCGTACTGCCATTGCGCAACCGCCACGGCTACTGTCGAATTTCTTTCCGTTGATGGTCCATCCGGTGTAGTGTACTGTAACTATGCTGCGTGCCGTAGGTTGTTTTCCTGCGGGGTCGCCCGAAGTTATTACTTTGTAATAGATGCCTTTAGGCAGTGACTGTACTCCTCCTTCGGCTGCTTTTGCCGCAAGCCATTCTTTGTTTTTCTGAATATATTCTTGTTTTGCCATAATCTTTTCTTTGAGGGGTACAAAATTAATGCATTTTCGGCAAATAAAAAAAGAGCGCATCCGCTCTCTCGGGTTACCGAAAGACGCGTATGCGCTCTTACAATAAATTTAAATTATCTTTCTCTTAAAAACGTGCTCCTACGGTGAACAATAGCTGATGACGCTCATTGTCCAACTTGGCAGGAACAAATGTCTCGCTGTCGAATGCGTAGAAATCTGATTTATACATATCGTACTTATAGGCTACGTCGGCATAAAGCGTTTTGCCGTGATAACCTAAACCGAAAGAAAACGACTGGCGGTTTTTCGGGTTGATATATTCAGGATTAGTACGAGTTTCGTCGGTGGCAGCAATGTTCTTGAAAGAGCCCGTTTCTATAGGAGCCGACTGGAAGTTATATCCTGCACGAATGCAGAAGCCGTCTACATTGGTTTCCACACCTACACGGAACTTATGCACAGGCTTGAAGGTTTCCTTAATAGCATCGGTACCGCTTAAATCATTGCCCCCGTATACATAATCATAATCGTATTCTGTTCTTTCACGCAGACGAGCAGATGAGTATTTCTCGAATTCGTACTCAGCATCTAAGGCTACCATGCCGCCCAGTACGGTTCCGGCACTTACATTGATGCGCCATGGAGTAGTTAGGGCGTAATCGAATACGTACTGCGGCTGCAGATAGTCGGAAAGATTTTCTACCGACGATCCTGATGTATATCCACCATTGATATTCTGAATGTTGAGATTAGACGCGATGGTTGCCGAATACTTATCGGTCATAGAATACCATATAGGTGTATGTACCGAGAAACCGAGGCGGAACGGAGAGTACTCAAATGGACGAACTATGGCTCCAAACTTCAAGTCGACACCTGTACCGTCGGCACGATACCAGTTGTTCAGTGTCAAATCACCGGTATCGTGATACTCTGCATCTCCTTCCTGAGTAATTCGGTTCATAGTTTCAGCGTAAGATGAATAACGGTTGTAGTTCAAATCGTATACGCCCAATGTAAGTCCGAAGTAATATCTATCCTGTACATTGAAAGCCACGTTGAAATCGAACTGATTGATACCGCCTTCCTCGCGGCTGTAGAACTCGCCTTGTTCGCCATTCCAGCCGTATATTTCTGATATTTTTGTGTTGTCGTTGGCATCTGTCATATAGTCAAGCAATCCGGCACTAACGCCATCTTTATTGAATCCGCAGCGTAATCCCATACTTGCTAAATACGGAACTCCATAGTATGTTTCGGATGTATATGGGTTCTTGGCATCAAACAAGGCATTTACGTCATCCACGGTTCCGAATTTTCCAGAATTCATGGCCATCATCGCCATCTGATTAGTAAGCGACTCACCATTGAGATTCATCTTAGAAGAGAACTGGCGGTTGAAATTGGCACGCTTGGTGTAATTGAAACCTACGTTGAAGTAGCGAAGGTCGGTGCGGTTGCCAATCTTACTTGCCCATACGAAGCCAGCTTGATCGAACGACCAACGGGTGCGGTCGTCGCTCACTTTCACTCCACTGTGATCGGACGACACCTTATTATTATTGAACCCGAAGCTGACAGAGACATCGCTCTTACGGAACAAGCCGATTCCGGCAGGATTGGTTCCGATAGTAGAGATATCTGCTCCCAAGGCACTCATGGCACCGCCCATACCAACAAAGCGAGCTGTACCGTTGAGGTCGTTATTCATCAACTTCAATGCGTCGTATTGATTTTGTGCTACGGCTGCCGATGATATCAATCCGGCAGCCAAGAGGAAATATAATCTGTTCATAACTTAATCTTTAAGAATAGTGTCCATTACTTTTTCATCATCTTCTGCGTGAGCTGCTTCCGCCTCCCATAGAGCCACGGCTACTGCTTCCGCCTGTTGCCGAACCACGGCTGAAGCTTCCGCTGTTACCGCCACGACTGAATGAGCCGCTGTTGCTGCTGCCGCCACTGCGTCCGAATGAACTGCCCTGACTGTTGCTATCATAGCTACGGCGAGTGCTGCTGGGGCGACTGTAAGATGAACCCGAACGGTCTACAGTGCTGCTAGGACGAATATAGGTATTGCTTTCGCGGTTATTACCGAAAGACGAGCCACGGCTATTGCTGCCCGATGCTCCGCCATTTACATATCCACGACGAACTGACGACTGACTTCCCGGCTGTACGCGGATAGCACTTCCGTTGTTGCCCGGAGTTACCACACGTCCGATAGAGCCACGGCTGTTATTCCAGCGAGTAGACGAATTACCCGGATTGCGAGAGTATCCGTTGTTATATCTGTTCTGATTAGAAGCAGAATAGCGCAAGCTGCTTCCACCACGGTTATAGCGAGACGGGCGATAATCGGTATGTCCTACACGGTAATTGCCAGCCCATCCGTAATATCCGTGATGATGGTGATGCGGACCACCCCATCCCGGTCCCCAATACGGGTCGTACCAGCCGCCATACCAATAAGGAGAATGCCAGCTATAATAACTATAATAATAAGGAGAGCTCCATCCCCAACTCCAGCCCCAACGAGGGCCCGCCATACTCCAATTCCATCGCCAATCCCACCACATAGGGTTAGTATAGGTTGGGAATACATAAGCATAGAGTCCGTCATCGTATACATTCCAATCCCATGAAGGATAAGCGCCATACACCACATCCCAATAAAGCGGACTGCTTACGGGGATAGCGTAACGCGGACTGCGAAAGCGGACGATACGCATGGCATATTCATAATCATCCTGCGTACCTTCGAAACCGTTTACCCATTCACCACGCTCGCCATAAGGTTTTTCTTCGATGTAGAGTGTATCGTTCTGAGTGCGGAAAGTATTATCGCGCGATGTGTATCGGCGATTATATTCATCAATATTGCGTGTACGGCCTGACGCATCCTTTACCACTACCGTAGAACCGGGAGCAGCATATACCGTAGTAGCCGAACTTTGTCTTTTCTCGCGCTGCACTGCGACGTTCTCTTTTTTTGCCTTCGTCTCTTTTTTAGGAACGAAATAGAGATCGTCGTTGCTCTGTGCCATAGCAAGCCACGGCAAGCAAGCTATTAACGCTGTTATTATAAATCTACTTTTCATACGCTATTATTTTAATCTTGTTTCGTCTTTTATTTCGTGATACAAAAATAAGAATTGCTTTTCTATCGGGATACAGAAATTCCCTATTTCAATGTAGGGGATTCCCTATCTTTTTAGAAGATTACACAATTTTAGTGACCGAGACTTCCGGAAACTCGTCTTGAAGAGCTTGTAACAAAGCGTGTTCGTTCATCCGTTTGGCCTTGACGGTCATGCTTACAAGGTATTCGTGACGGCTAGCGTCATGAAAATCTTTCATCTCGTACGATGTAATGACGCATTCCTTAGACTGAAGTAACGATGAGATTTTTGTTATCAGCGCCTTGTCGGTCACGAAAAACTCCACTACCATACCATGCAGTCCAAGGCTTCCGAAGAAAAATCCCAATGCTTCGAGCCCAATAAGCACCAATGCCGTGGCAACAATACCTATGCCATACATGCCAGCACCTACTGCCAACCCGATTCCGGCCGTAGCCCATATTCCGGCGGCTGTGGTCAGTCCACGCACTATCTGCTTCTGCAAAATTATGGTTCCGGCACCAATGAAACCGATGCCGCTTACCACCTGTGCGGCTATACGACTGGGATCGAGACGCACCAAATCAGCTTTCAGCACATCCTCGAATCCGTATTGCGAAACTATCATCATGAGCGCACTGCCCAGAGCGACAAGGAAATGAGTGCGGTAACCGGCTTCCTTGGCACGATATTCTCGCTCCAAGCCGATAAGTATGCCCATAACCCCTGCCACGAATATGCGTAACGTAAAATCGCCAAATAAATTCATAGTATGCCCTCCTTTTTCTTTTTCTGCCTAAATATAACGGAAAATAATAAGAGATTGGCTACCTTTGCAAACATTAATATCTTATTACACTAATAACCTATATGAAATATAAACTTCTAGTACTCGACCTCGACGGAACGCTAACCAACTCGAAAAAAGAAATAACTGCACATACGCTCGACACGCTGACTCGTGCGCAAGAACAAGGATTAAAGATAGTATTGGCCTCGGGCCGACCTACATACGGAGTGGCTCCGCTGGCCAACAAGCTTCAGCTTGATAAGTACGAAGGCTATATACTTTCTTACAACGGCGGCGAAATCATCGACTGGAAGACTAAAGAGATGATGTATAAGAACCTGCTCGACCCTACGGTGCTGCCTTATCTGTATAAATGCGCTAAGGATAATGACTTTGCCATAGTAACATACGAAAACGAATTCGTTCTTACAGAAAAGCCCAACGATGAGTACGTTCTTAAAGAAGCGTTGCTTAATGTAATGACCATAAAGAAGGTAGACAACTTCTTGGATGCGGTAAAACACCCGGTAGCAAAGTGCCTTATTGTAGGTGAACCAGAACGTTTGGCCGTATTGGAAAAAGAAATGCAGGAAACTCTGAAAGATAAGATGGGAGTATTCCGCTCTGAACCTTATTTCTTGGAGTTGGTGCCTAAGGGAATCGACAAGGCTCGCTCACTGGAAGTTCTTCTGAAGGAAATAGGAATGACGAAAGAAGAAATGATGGCCGTTGGCGATGGCTTTAACGACCTATCAATGATACGCTACGCCGGCATGGGAGTTGCCATGGCTAACGCACAGACAGTGGTGCGCGACAGCGCCGACTTCATCACCCTTTCGAACGATGAAGACGGAGTGGCGCATGTAGTAGAAAAGTTTATTCTACAGTAATCGGCTTTCTGTCGAAAAAAGGATTTTTTGACGATGCACTTACCGGGATAGCGAATACTCGGGTGCATCCGTCCAACCAATCGAGTTGCTGTGCTGCAAGTCCTGCCGAGAACATTACACGAGTATCTACCCTATGATCGGCGGCTACAGCGCATGCCGACCCGATAGCTATTCCTACATCCACAGTATTGATGGCGCATGGCACGCCTTCAAACCTTTCTTCGCATGTGGCAAAGCCGCAATGTCCGCAATTCATGCCGTGGATATGATCATGCGTTCCTATCAACACTACACACTCGGCAGCAAGAATGTTCTCTGCGTCTCGCAAGAAAAACTTAAAGCCGTTTTCCTCGTACATTTGTTTCATTGTATCCGACAAGATACGGATATTACTTTCGGTTATCAGGGCCGCTTCTATAATATCCACCCCTTTTGCTTTAGGTGCAGTACGGGCGGCGGTAATCATCTGTTGGGCAATTTGTATCACAACATCGTGCCGACAATCTCTTTCATTCAATATCATATACGTTCACTGAATTTATGTGTTTATCATTTCTTCTGTAAAAGCAAAAGAGACTATATCTCATTAATCATTTCTTGATTCAAATAAATCAAAGAACAAATCAATGTGATATAGTCTCCTTATTATATATTATAGAAGCTAAACCGTGTGGCTTCTATTTTTTTCTTCGTGGTATTCTTATTTCAAGATATCCAACTGCTTGAAGCACTGAGTCAACTTGTCGATAGCGTAATCAACCTGTTCTTTGGTATGAGTAGCCATCAAAGCGAAGCGAACCAATGTATCCTGAGGTGCACATGCAGGAGGAATAACCGGGTTGATAAATACACCGGCATCGAACGCCAATTTTGTAACCTCGAAAGTCTTGTCGGTATCACGCACGTAAAGCGGGATGATAGGGCTTTCCGTATCTCCGATTTCGAAACCTACTTCGCGGAAACACTTAAGAGCGTAGTTGGTAATCTTCCACAAGTTCTCCTGACGTTCAGGTTCAGTCTTCAAGATGTGAAGAGCTTCCATTGCAGCTGCAGTAGCAGCAGGAGTGTTACTTGCAGAGAATATATAAGAACGTGAGTTGTGACGTAACCAGTTAATAGTGTCTTTATCAGCAGCGATGAAACCACCGATAGAAGCCAATGATTTAGAGAATGTACCCATAATCAAGTCAACCTTATCAGTAAGGCCGAAATGATCGCACACACCTCTACCCTGACGACCGAATACTCCCAAGCCGTGAGCTTCGTCTACCATGATGCTACCGTTATACTTCTCGCTCAATCTAACGATTTCGGGCAAGTTAGCCAAGTCTCCTTCCATAGAGAAAACACCGTCTACTACAATCAGCTTAACCGACTCCGGACGGCATTTTGACAATTCTTTTTCGAGAGCCGCCATATCGTTATGCTTATACTTCAACTGTGTAGAGAAAGAAAGACGACGACCGTCTACGATTGAAGCATGGTCGCGGTCATCACAGATGATGTAGTCATTACGATCGGTCAAGCAAGATACTACACCTTCGTTTACAGTGAAACCGGTTGAGTAAACCAAAGCTTCTTCTTTACCTACAAATTCGGCAAGTTCATGCTCCAACTGAACATGAATGTCTAAAGTTCCGTTAAGAAAGCGTGATCCGGCGCATCCCGTACCATATTTACGAGTAGCAGCGATAGCCGCCTCAATGATTCTCTGATCATGAGTCAAACCCATGTAAGAGTTAGAACCAAACATCAACACTTTTTTTCCGTCCATTATTACTTCTGTGTCTTGAGCACTGTCAATTTCACGGAAATAAGGGTAAACGCCTTTCTCCATATAGTACTGCGGCGTTCTGAATTTGCTTAATTTGTCTTGTAATAATCCCATATTATTTTTTCTGGTAAGCACTCCGCTTACGTTTGTATTTTCACTAAAAACCGGACTTCCGTCCGGCACATTTCTGCTAAGAATGTGCAAAGGTAATAATTTCTAGTATAATGAAACTACAGAGACATAAAAAAACTCGCTAAATATCGCAAATACGCCACAAAAAGCGTGTTCTTTTACAAAAAATGAGCTAATTTTGCTTTCCGAATCAACAAACCCCTTTACGAATGAGTTTGAAAAAGCATATAACATTTATTGTAAACCCTATATCGGGCACCCATAACAAAGATGCCATCCTGCAATTAATAGATAAGAAACTTGACCGCACACGCTATGACTATGATATCCGTAAGACGGAATATGCCGGTCATGCCACACTGATAGCCGACGAGCTGGTAAAGAAAGGAGAGCATATGGCGATAGCGATAGGCGGAGACGGTACTATCAATGAGATAGGACGTGCCTTGATACATACCGACACGGCGATGGGTATCATCCCTTGCGGCTCTGGCAATGGGCTGGCTCGTCATCTTCATATCCCGATGAGTCCGAAGGGAGCGATTGATGTTATTAACGAAGGTGCGATAAAGGACATAGACTGTGGAGTGATAGACGGGCACCCGTTCTTCTGTACCTGCGGCGTGGGTTTCGACGCTTTCGTTAGCCTAAAGTTCGCCGACTCGGGAAGAAGGGGACTACTCACCTATTTAGAAAATACGCTGCACGAGAGCCTGACGTATAAACCCGAAACTTACGAAATAGAGAACGAGCAAGGCACGATGAAGTATAAAGCGTTCCTTATAGCGTGTGCCAACGCTTCTCAGTATGGCAACAATGCCTACATAGCGCCTCAGGCATCACTGACCGACGGAATGATGGACATTACTATATTAGAGCCGTTCACCGTTCTCGATGTTCCGTCGTTGTCTTTCCAGCTCTTCAATAAAACCATCGACCAAAACAGCCGAATCAAAACACTGAAGGAGAAAAAGATCACCATCCACCGCACACAAGAGGGCGTATTCCATTACGACGGCGACCCCACAATGGGCGGAAAAGACCTGGAAGTAGAGATTATACCAAAGGGACTGAAGGTAATGGCTCCCATAAAAAAAGTATCGGAAGCGGAAGAGCCGTTCAGCGTACTACAGCACTTCACGGACTTTCTCGATACGAAACCACTCACGTCTACCATCGTGAAGAAGCATAAGGAATTGTTGCAACTTAACCAGAACCTGCTGCGCAGACTGTCGTACAGCAATAAGCAGAATCCATCCGATAAAGAAAAGTAATATTGTTTACATTTTCAAATAGAATTCCTTCGTCAGAGCTACGTATTCATCGCTGTGTATTCGGGGAGCCACCTCGATATATAAGTCATGCAATTCCGCTCTCACTATACCATGCCCTAATTCCACCAGCACTCGCTTGGCAGGAATGCCGGGCTTGGTAAACACTTTCGTACAGCGACGCACATACAAATGCCTTTCGGCAGCTAAAGAAACAAAAGTATCGTAAGCATTGCTTGGCAACACTACCGAGAAGCCGCCTTCCGGAGCAAGGAGTCGATTCGCACTATCAAGCAAATCAGCGAAAGACAAGCCTTGCGTATGTCTTGCCGCATTACGTTGTCCGTCAGGGCAATGTACTTTCTCTTCAAAATACGGAGGATTAGAAACGATGGCATCAAACTGCATGTTTTCATTTTTAGAGAATTCACATACATCGGCTACAAACAACTCTATCCTATCCTTCCACGGTGACAACCCGGCGTTTTCTTTAGCCTGCGCTATCGCATCTTCATCGATATCGATTCCTACTATACTGGCCGACGAATAACGCTGTGCCAACATCAATGATATAAGTCCGCTACCTGCTCCTATATCTAATATTCGCCGAGCGTTTTCGGCATTCGTCCATGCGCCGAGCAACACTCCGTCCGTGCCTACCTTCATCGCGCAGCGGTCATGATGAATGATAAATTTCTTAAACTGAAAATATGTATTAGCCATCCTGTTAAATCACATTACATTTTCCAAAATACTACCTGCTTCATATAGTTAATTCAAGCGCAATAAAGCTATCCCGAATTTAAAAACACAGTCTTTCCGGCACAAAGATAATGCAAATTGAGCGCAATCCTGCAAGCTCGTACCAATGTTTTGAAAGCGTATGCGCTCAATAAAAACAGTTAACCACCTTATTATTATCGAAAAGCGTTTTTATAGTTTCCTCAAAATGTTTAACTTTGTAGCCATTTTATGCGAAAACAACAGAAATTATAAATAGAATCAAAAAACTATGGTTAGAAAAAGAAGATTTGATGATCCCGAAGAAGAAGATGCTAAATTTTCGGTCGTAACGGACATTGACCCATCTGGACCGGAATTAACAGAGGACTGTCTAAATGAGGAACTGCCTATAATGACTTTGCGCAACATGGTTATGTTTCCGAGCGTCATTATGCCGGTTACCGTAGGAAGACGGTCTACTCTGAAATTGACCAAGGCAGCTCTTAAAGGAAATAAACCGATTGTCATCGCCACTCAGAAGGTGATGGAAGTCGAAGATCCGAATCTGAACGATTTATATACTACCGCAGTTGTAGGACGCGTACTTAGAGAATTCGAACTTCCGGGCGGAAATACTACCGTCATACTGCAAGCCAGTACACTAAAAGTACGCATCGACAGTGTAACTTCGGCTAAACCGTACCTGAAAGGAAAGGTTTCTGCTCTTCCTGAAGACATGGAGATGAAAGAGAACAACGATGAACTTGACGCACTGCTAGATACCGCAAAGGACTTATGCTCTAAGTATATCGAAGTAAGCGAAAACGGTGCTCAGGAAATGGTGTTCGCTCTGAAGAACTTGCCGCAGAATCACATGATGATCAATTATGTCTGCACCAATTTCCCGTTCCCTATAGAAGACAAGATTAACATGCTTGCGAAAAGCACATTGAAAGATCGTCTGTACACGCTGATTCAGGTACTTAACAAGCAGACCAAGTTAGCACTTATCAAGCAGGACATTCAGTTGCGCACTCGTGAGGACCTCGACAAGCAGCAAAAGGAGTATTTCTTGCAACAGCAGATCAAGAATATTCAAGATGAGTTGGGTACCGGACAGGACGAAGAAGTAGAAAATCTGAGAAACAAGGCAGCCAAGAAGCAATGGAACGAAGAGGTAGGCAAAATCTTCGATCGCGAATTGGCTAAGCTGGAACGCCTCAATCCGCAATCACCCGATTATAACGTACAGTTATCGTACTTGCAGGTATTGTTGTCGCTTCCGTGGAATGTATATTCACAAGATTCACTCAATATACAGAATGCCGAAAAGGTGCTTAATAAAGATCACTACGGCCTAGAAAAAGTTAAAGAGCGTATCTTGGAGCATCTGGCAGTATTGAAACTTAAAGGTGATATGAAATCGCCTATCATCTGCCTGTACGGTCCTCCGGGAGTTGGTAAGACTTCGCTCGGACGCTCTATAGCTACTTCATTGAAGCGCAAGTACATCAGAATGTCATTAGGTGGAGTGCACGATGAAGCCGAAATCCGCGGACACCGCAAAACTTACATCGGAGCTATGCCGGGACGTATCATCAAGAGTCTGATAAAAGCTGAGACTTCTAACCCTGTTATCATCTTAGACGAGATTGACAAATTGGGCAGCGATCATCATGGCGACCCAAGTTCGGCGTTACTCGAAGTGCTCGACCCTGAACAGAACAACTCGTTCCACGATAACTACGTAGATATTGACTACGACTTGTCGAAAGTGATGTTTATAGCTACGGCAAACAATATCGGAGCCATCCCTCCCCCATTGCTCGACCGTATGGAGCTGATTGAAGTTAGCGGTTACATCACCGAAGAGAAGATAGAGATTGCTCGTCGTCACCTTATCCCGAAGGAGCTGGAGAACAACGGGCTTACTAAGGACAACGTGAAGTTCACACCGTCTGCCATAGAGTATATCATCGAAAACTATACACGCGAAAGTGGTGTGCGCGAGTTGGAAAAGAAGATTAGCAAGGTAATGCGTAAAATTGCATTGGAGATAGCCAACGACAAATTCACTGAACGTCACGACCTTAAGCCTGCCGACATTAAGCAGTACTTGGGTATGCCTCCATACTCTCGCGATAAATACCAAGGAAATGAGTACGCCGGAGTAGTTACAGGATTGGCATGGACTGCGGTAGGCGGCGAAATCTTATTCGTAGAAACCAGCTTGAGCAAGGGTAAAGGCGGACATCTTACTCTTACAGGTAACTTGGGCGATGTGATGAAAGAATCGGCTATGCTGGCTCTGGAATACATTAAAGCGCACTCTCACCTGCTCAACTTGCCCGAAGGTATCTTCGACAACTGGAATATTCATATCCATGTGCCCGAAGGCGCTATTCCTAAAGACGGACCGTCGGCAGGTATTACCATGGTGACATCTTTGGCTTCGGCACTTACTCAGCGCAAGGTTAAAGCTAATTTGGCAATGACCGGCGAAATTACCCTCCGCGGTAAAGTATTGCCTGTAGGCGGTATCAGAGAAAAGATATTGGCTGCCAAGCGTGCCGGCATCAAAGACATCATCTTGTGTGAAGAGAACCGAAAAGATATAGAAGAAATACAGCCTATCTATCTTAAAGGTGTGGAATTCCACTACGTGAAGGATATCAAGGAAGTGCTCGACTTGGCGCTGACCGACGAGAAGGTAGCCGATGCGATAGATTTCACAGTAAAAGATAACGAGAAAGGCAATTCAGAAAACAAGCAGTAAGATAAAGAATGAAATTCGAATTACAACATACCGATCCTAAATCGAACGCACGTGCCGGACTTATAACCACCGACCACGGACAGATAGAGACTCCTATTTTTATGCCGGTAGGTACAGTGGGCAGCGTAAAGGCCGTACATCTTCCTGAATTGAAGGACGATATCAAGGCTCAGATTATATTAGGTAATACGTATCACCTCTATCTACGTCCGGGACTGGACGTGATAGAAGGAGCGGGCGGCTTGCATAAATTCAACGGATTCGACCGTCCGATGCTTACCGACAGTGGTGGATTCCAGGTATTCTCGCTTTCGGGCATCCGTAAGATGAGAGAAGAAGGCGTAGAGTTCCGCTCGCACATCGACGGCTCTAAGCATCTTTTCACCCCAGAGCGTGTTATGGATATTGAGCGTACCATCGGTGCGGATATCATGATGGCGTTCGACGAATGTGCTCCCGGCACATCCGATTATGAGTACGCCAAGAAATCAATGGAACTTACCCACCGCTGGCTCGACCGATGCTTTACTCGCTTCAACGAAACAGAGCCTAAGTACGGTTATCACCAGTCATTGTTCCCCATCGTTCAGGGATGCGTATACCCCGACCTTAGAAAGCGTTCGGCAGAATACATCGCGTCAAAGAACGCTGAAGGAAACGCTATTGGCGGATTGGCAGTGGGTGAACCTACAGAGAAGATGTACGAGATGATAGAAGTGGTGAACGAAATTCTTCCTACCGACAAGCCTCGTTATCTGATGGGAGTAGGTACTCCGGTAAACATACTCGAAGGTATAGAACGCGGAGTCGATATGTTCGACTGTGTAATGCCTACACGTAACGGGCGTAACGGAATGCTGTTCACCAAGCACGGCATCATGAACATGCGCAACAAGAAATGGGAGAAAGATTACTCGCCAATTGAAGCTGACGGCGCATCGTATGTAGACACGCTGTACAGCCGCGCCTACCTGCGTCATCTGTTTCATGCACAAGAGTTGCTCGCACTGCAGATTGCATCCATACACAACTTGGCATTCTACTTATGGCTCGTAAAAGAAGCCCGCAAGCATATCATAGCCGGCGACTTCTCTACATGGAAGCCAATGATGGTAAAACAAGTATCTACCCGATTATAAAAACAATTAGAAATGATACAGTTTGACTCTTTAAAGCAGAGCATCAAAACAGCATTGAAAAAGAAGTGGGTCAAGAGGCTCGACCGATATATCATCGCCAAGTTTCTTGGTACCTATTTCTTTGCCATAGCACTGATTATATCTATCTCAGTAGTATTCGACGTTAATGAGAACATCGACCATTTCATTAATAATAAGGCCCCGTTAAAAGCCATTATATTCGATTATTATCTGAATTTTATACCTTATTATACAAACCTGTTCAGTCCGCTGTTTGTATTTATCGCTGTCATCTTCTTTACCTCTAAGTTGGCGGAGAACTCGGAAATCATCGCCATGTTCTCTACCGGCATGAGCTTCAAGAGAATGATGGTGCCTTACATGATTTCGGCTGCTATCATTTCGATGGTAACTTTCGTACTGAGCACGGAAGTAATTCCGCAAGGTAGTGTTACGCGACTGAAATTCGAAAGGCAGTACAAAAAGAAGCGTTCAGTAAGTTACGCCAGAAACATTCAGTTGGAGGTAGACTCTGGAGTGGTGGCGTATATGGAAAGATACGAAGACTACAATAAGACCGGTTACCGCTTTTCGCTCGATAAGTTCGAAAAGCATAAATTGGTGTCGCATCTTACGGCTCGCCGAATCACTTACGACACTACAGCTTTTCATAAGTGGATTATCAAAGACTACATGATACGCGAAATGAAAGGCATGCGCGAACATATCACTACGGGCGATCAACTTGACTCTATTATCAATATGGAGCCGCAAGACTTCCTGATTACGCGCGGACAGCAAGAAACTATGACCAGTCCGCAACTTAGAGAGTATATCTCCAAGCAGAAGCAGCGCGGATTCGCTAACATCAAAGAGTTCGAAGTGGAGTACTACCGACGCATAGCTACCTCGTTCGCGGCGTTTATCCTTACCGCTATCGGACTGTCGCTATCGTCGCGTAAGGTAAAAGGAGGCATGGGTCTGCATTTGGGTATCGGATTGGCGTTAAGCTTCTCGTACATCCTATTCCAGACCATATCGTCTACCTTCGCCATCAACGGAAATCTTTCGCCGGCCATCGCCGTGTGGATACCAAACATATTATACCTGTTCATAGCTATATACCTGTATAGAAAGGCCCCGAAATAAGGCGCATGAACTGGAGAAAACGCGCCGCAGCATTTCAATCCCCGACATGCTGCGGCGTTTTTTTTTAATCGACATCAACTCAACCTAATAAAATAAAATCATGAAAGCATACACTTACATCGAAAAAGGCAAATTCGCCTTGATAGACAAAGAAAAACCTCAGTTGCAAGAACCAACAGACGCCATAGTAAAGGTAACACTGGGCAGCATATGCACCAGCGACCTTCACATTAAGCACGGAAGCGTGCCCAGAGCTGTGCCGGGCATTACCGTAGGACACGAAATGGTGGGCATAGTAGAAGAAATCGGTACAGAAGTAAAAGGCGTGAGAGTTGGCGACAGAGTAACAGTAAACGTAGAGACATTCTGCGGAGAGTGCTTCTACTGCAAGCACGGATTCGTAAACAACTGCACCTCGCCCCACGGCGGATGGGCATTGGGTTGCCGAATTGATGGCGGTCAGACAGAACATGTACGTGTTCCGTTGGCTAGTCAAGGGCTAAACCACATCCCCGACAGCGTTACCGACGAGCAAGCCCTCTTCGTAGGCGACGTATTGGCAACAGGATTCTGGGCTGCACGCATCAGCGAAATAACAGAAGAAGATACCGTGCTTATAATCGGAGCCGGACCGACCGGCATCTGCACCCTGCTCTGCGCGATGCTTAAGAAGCCCAAACGCATCATCGTATGTGAGAAATCGGAAGAAAGACTCGCGTTCGTGAAGAAGCACTATCCAGAAGTGCTGCTCACTACACCCGATGAGTGCGAAGCTTTCGTAAAAGACAATAGCGACCACGGAGGCGCCGACCGTGTAATAGAGGTAGCCGGAAGCAAAGATACCTTCCGTCTGGCTTGGCAATGCGCACGCCCTAACGCCATAGTTACAGTAGTAGCGCTTTATGACGAACCCCAGATACTGCCGTTGCCCGACATGTACGGCAAGAACCTAACCTTCAAGACCGGCGGTGTAGACGGATGCGACTGCGAAGAAGTGCTTCATCTTATAGAGCAAGGAAAGATAGACACTACCCCACTCATCACCCATCGTTTCCCACTCAGCAGAATAGAAGAAGCGTACAGAATCTTCGAAAACAAAGAAGACGGAGTCATAAAAATAGCTATTCACAGCTAAAACTATCGTTTTGTCGCTTATTTCTTGCTGATTCGGAAATTTCTTGATAACTTGCGCCATCTTTTGCTTCAACTCAATGCAATACGTCAACAGTGAACGTAAACCATGCGTCAGAGTGAAAGCATCAAAAGGCAAACAAACTAGAATATATACGGAATAATATAACTAACTTTTTTATCGGACTAATGAATAGAATTATATCCAAAGAGCACTTTTCGGAAAAAGTCTTTAAATTAGTGATAGAGGCTCCGCTGATTGCAAAATCAAGAAAAGCCGGACATTTTGTTATCGTACGTGTGGGCGAAAAGGGAGAGCGTATGCCGCTTACCATCGCCGAAGCCGACCCTGTAAAGGGAACCATTACTTTGGTAGTACAGGAAGTAGGACTTTCTTCTACACGCCTTTGCGAACTGAAAGAAGGCGATTATATAACCGACGTGGTAGGTCCGTTGGGTAAAGCCACTCACATTGAGAATTTCGGTACCGTAGTTTGTGCCGGAGGTGGTGTAGGCGTAGCTCCTATGTTGCCTATCGTGCAGGCATTGAAGGCTGCCGGAAACCGCGTTATCACGGTGCTCGCCGGACGTTCTAAAGAGCTTATCATCCTCGAAAAAGAGATGCGCGAAAGCTCTGACGAAGTGGTTATTATGACAGACGACGGTTCTTATGGTCGTAAAGGACTGGTAACAGAAGGTATAGAAGATATCATCAAGCGCGAAAAGGTAGACAAATGCTTTGCTATCGGTCCAGCTATCATGATGAAATTCGTATGTCTGCTTACTAAGAAATATGAAATCCCTACCGATGTATCGCTTAACACCATCATGGTAGACGGTACAGGTATGTGCGGTGCTTGCCGTATCACTGTAGGCGGAAAGACTCGTTTTGTATGCGTTGACGGACCTGAATTCGACGGACATCAGGTAGACTTCGACGAGATGCTGAAGCGTATGGGCGCGTTTAAAGACATTGAGCGCGAAGAACTTCACAAGCTCGATCACGAAGAACCGGCAGCTTGCGAGGCTGAAGCTGCTGTTGCCGATGACGACCGTAACGCTCCGTGGCGTGTAGAATTGCGTAAAGCTATGAAACCGAAAGAACGTACCGCTATCCCACGCGTCAAGATGAACGAGTTGGAAGCAGGATACCGTTCGCACAGCCGCAAGGAAGAAGTCAACTTAGGTTTGAACGAAGAACAGGCACTTACAGAAGCTAAGCGTTGTCTTGACTGTGCCAACCCATCATGTATGCAGGGATGTCCGGTAGGTATCAATATCCCCGGATTCATCAAGAATATAGAACGTGGCGAATTCCTCGAAGCCGCTCGTGTACTGAAAAAAACCAGTGCTCTGCCGGCAGTTTGCGGTCGTGTTTGTCCGCAGGAAAAGCAGTGCGAATCTAAGTGTATCCATCTGAAGATGAACGAACCGGCTGTAGCCATCGGTTACTTGGAACGTTTCGCTGCCGACTATGAGCGCGAAAGCGGACAGATTTCCATCCCCGAATTGGCTCCTGCCAATGGCATCAAGGTAGCCGTTGTAGGTTCGGGTCCTGCCGGATTGTCATTCGCTGGTGATATGGCGAAGAAAGGATATAGCGTAACCGTATTCGAAGCACTTCACGAAATTGGCGGTGTATTGAAATACGGAATTCCTGAGTTCCGTCTTCCTAACAAGATTGTAGACGTAGAAATAGACAACCTCACCAAGATGGGTGTCAACTTTGTAAAAGACTGCATCATCGGAAAGACTATCGGTGTAGCCGATTTGGAAGCAGAAGGATATAAAGGTATATTCGTAGCTTCGGGTGCGGGTCTGCCTAACTTCATGAACATTCCTGGCGAGAACTCTATCAACATCATGTCGTCTAACGAATATCTTACTCGTGTAAACCTGATGGATGCTGCAAGCGAAGACTCAGATACTCCTATCTGCTTCGGTAAGCGTGTAGCGGTTATCGGTGGTGGTAACACCGCTATGGACTCAGTACGTACCGCTCGCCGTTTGGGTGCAGAACGTGCCATGATTATCTACCGTCGTTCTGAAGCCGAAATGCCTGCTCGTTTGGAAGAAGTAAAACATGCCAAGGAAGAAGGCGTAGAGTTCCTTACTCTGCACAACCCGATAGAATACATTGCCGACGAAAAAGGTCGTGTAAAACAAGTTGTTCTTCAGAAGATGGAATTAGGCGAGCCCGATGCTTCAGGCCGTAGAAGTCCGGTAGCCATTGAAGGCGCTATAGAAACCATCGACATCGACATGGCAATTGTCAGCGTAGGCGTATCGCCCAACCCGATTGTTCCTCATTCTGTAGAGGGTCTTGAATTGGGTCGCAAGGGCACTATCGCCGTAGACGATGACATGCGTTCTTCTATTCCTACCCTCTTTGCCGGAGGCGACATCGTACGTGGTGGAGCTACAGTAATCTTGGCAATGGGCGACGGACGCAGAGCCGCAGCCGCTATGGATAAGCAGCTTACTCAAGCTTAAGAAACAATAACCGAGACTTAAATAATTAACCAGCCTTAATGCCGAAATGGCGTTAGGGCTGGTTTGCTTTAATAGAACACTCTGAAAGAAGCGTCTTCTGATGTTTCAGAAGACATGTATCTTAAATATACAAATGATAGAAACTTTATCCCTATTTCAATGGTCAATCCTTTCACTGGCGGCACTATGCATAGGAATGTCAAAAACTGGTGTGCAAGGAATGATGCTCCTTATCGTTCCATATATGGCGATGGCATTCGGAGCCAAAGAATCAACCGGAGTTATCCTTCCGATGCTCTGTCTGGCCGACATAATGGCTGTGGCATACTATAAACGCATAGCCGACTGGAAAGTTGTGGCGAAGCTATTGCCCACTGCTCTGTTAGGTTTCCTCGCAGCAATCTTTGTAGACAAACTCATCCCTGCCCAAGGCTTCCGCCAACTCATGGGATGGACTCTCGCCTTGGCGATGGCAGTCATGATTTGGAGTGAGATATTCGGCAAGGAAAACAGATGGATGAAAAAATGGTGGTACTCCGCCCTATTCGGTCTCCTCGGAGGATTCACAACGATGATTGGCAACGCCGCCGGACCGGTTATGTCTGTCTATCTGCTTTCTATGCGTAAGGAAAAGATGGAATACATCGGCATCAACGCCTGGTTCTTCCTTGTAGTAAACCTTCTGAAGGTACCTTTCCAAATCTTTGCATGGGACAACATTACATGGAGTTCGTTCTCGCTGAATCTCATGATGCTCCCTGTGATAGGCATCGGAGCCTTACTTGGCATTCGTCTAGTGAAACTCTTTCCAGAAAAAGCATTCAGAATATTCATCCAAATTGTAACAATTCTCTCTGTTATAATGATGCTGATATAGAATGTATGTCACAGTTTTTTATCAAACAAGAAAATAATGCTACTCTCCTTCAGCAAGTTTTCGTCTGTAAGATATTCTAAAGAATCGGCTCTACAGCACCTTCTGGATGGGGTAAAAAAACAATGCGATAAAAAAATAAAAGAATGCGAAAGGACAACCTGCAATATGCGAATTGCAGGAGTGCAATATGCGAGTTGTTTTTTGCGACTCGCATTCTTTTTTCCCGCTTATTTCATGCTCGAATTAATGTTTATGATTTTTACATGAATAGCCGTTTCAATACTAAGATTTCCTCTTCATTTTGCCATTTTCAATAAAAAAGTGTAACTTCGCAATAGATAATATATTATCAATAAGCTACTAATTATGGCAGAAACAAATAAGATATTAGCAATATTGGACAACTATCTACACGACAATCCAGACGAGATTGCAAAGGAGATAGCCACCGAATTCCGCCGCCGTAGAATAGAGAAGAATCTAACTCGCGAACAAGTGGCAGAAAAATCGGGAGTCGCCGTGAGCAATATTGTGAGATTTGAACAAAAAGGACTCATATCACTCAAAAACCTAATAGGCATTGCTATGGCATTAGAATATACTTCCGAAATCCGTCATATCTTCTCCCAACAAAAGTATGACACGATGGAAGAACTGCAAGAGATTAAGCGAAACATGAACAAGAAAAAAGCCTATAAGAGATAGAACTAACTTACATTGATTATGAAAATGAAAAAAATTGAATCATTAAAAGTTAAGTTTCATAATAAGAAGGTCGGCAAATTATCATTGACTGCCGACAAGAAATGTTGTGTCTTCGAATACGATAGTCAATGGCTGACAGAAGGATTCAGCATATCTCCATTGGAGCTGCCGTTGAAACCCGGACTTTTTATTGCTCAGCCAAATCCATCCAATGGCAACTTTGGCATATTCGAAGACAGTTTGCCTGACGGCTATGGCCGCTATCTTCTTCACAAGACATTACTTAAAGTAGGCATTAATGACTTCGAACTCTCTGCGCTCGACCGATTAAGCTTAGTAGGGAATGGTGGTATGGGAGCTTTAACTTATGAGCCTGAGACTTTTGTAGAAAAAGAAATGGAACTGCAAGACTTCGACCTTTTACAAGAAAAAGCCCTTGAAGTATTGAGAGAACAGCAAGACACAGACGCCGGACTGCTTCTATACAATAGTGGTAATAGTGGAGGTTGCAGACCAAAGGCAATATTCTCTGACGAAGAGGGACATTGGCTTATCAAATTCCGCCATACTTATGATCCACAAGACATGGGTAAACAGGAATTTGACTATAACGAAAAAGCACGACGATGTGGCATTATCGTACCCGACTTCAAACTGATTAACGATAAATATTTCACAACTCGCCGCTTTGACATAACAGCCGACGGTAAACGTATACACACTGCTACAGCAGGAGGCTTGCTATCAATATCTCTTAGCAACCCTGTGCTTGATTATATAAATCTATTGGCACTGACTAGCTATCTCACACAAAATTATAAAGATGTAGAACAAATGTATCGTAGAATGGTGTTCAATTATATCGCTGAAAACAAAGACGATCATTGCAAGAATTTCAGCTTTATAGTTACCAAAGACAAGGACAACAAATGGCACTGGCATTTGGCTCCCGCATACGACCTTACTCACTGCACAGAGGGCTATAATGGCGAACACGCTACATCAGTAAACTATTCGGCTCATCCTTCTATAGAGGATATGATAGCTGTAGGTATGAAGAATAAAATGCGAGAGCAAAAGTGTAGAGAAATATACTATGAAGTTGAAGATATAATAAAACAATGACAGATAAATTCAGCAAGAACATATGACCATAACTGAACATTTCATTTGCGGTAAGCATACTGCTGCCGACTGCGAAGACGGCATTGTAATAACCAATGACTTTGCTGCCGTAATTGACGGAAGCACAAGCAAGACTCCGAAAAGGCTTGACCCTTCTATGAAGAACGGACGCTTTGCCATGTTGCTCATCAGTGAATATATCAAACAGATGCCGGCAGACTATACCATGAACGACTTCTGCCGTGGCATAACGCTTCGCATTGCTAAAGAATATGCCAAGCGTGGCATAACAGAAGATATGGCAAAGCATCCCGAGGAACGCCTTACGGCTTCCGCCATTATATATAGCAATAGCAGAAAAGAAGTATGGATGGTGGGCGACTGCCAAGCCATAATAGACGGAAAGCATTACGACAACTCTAAGCCTTACGAGCAAGAGATTGCCATGCAACGTGCCACGCTCATAAAGAACGGAATGTCGCCTAAAGAAGCCCGACGCGCTATTGAGCCTCAACTGATAAAGGCTATGCTTGAAGGACAAAACCGACAGTATGCCGTTATTGACGGAACACCTATATATATGCCCGGCACTCGCATTGTCACAGCATCACATTGCGTTGTGCTTGCATCCGATGGTTATCCCACCTTACTGCCTACACTACACGAGAGTGAAGAAGCCTTGGCACAACATCTGACTGATGACCCACAAAACATCACCGATTTTATCGCTACCAAAGGATTAGTAGAGGGTAACGTAAGCTTCGATGACCGTGCTTACATAAAACTTACGATATAGATATTGTTGCGTTTTTGAAACATAATTAATTAAATCCTTATGACTATGTACGATATTATAGGTAGAAAAAAGGAAATAGCAGAATTAAAGCGATACCGCACTAGTGGCAGAGCTGAATTTATTGCAGTGTATGGCCGTCGCCATGTTGGAAAGACATTCTTAATAAATGAAATATTTCATGACGATATGGTATTTCATCATACAGGATTGTCGCCTTACAACCGTCGACGTAAGATAACACTGAAAGACCAACTACAAAATTTCTATTTCTCTCTTCTTCGCCACGGAATGGAAGATATCGCACAACCAAAGTCGTGGATGGAAGCCTTCTTCTTGCTGGAACGTTTCTTGGAAACATGCGACAATGGCTCTCGTCAAGTAGTGTTTATCGATGAGTTGCCGTGGATGGACACCGCACGCTCTGGTTTTCTTACGGCGTTAGAAGCCTTCTGGAACGGATGGGGAAATATGAGCCATAATCTGATGCTCGTAGTTTGCGGTTCTGCAACCTCTTTGGATGCTCGATAATCTTATCAGTAATAAAGGTGGACTATATGGCCGCCTTACAGGAGAAATCAAGCTATCGCCATTTACATTGAAAGAATGCGAAGACTTTTATATTAGTCGTGGCATCAAGATGTCTCGCTATAACACTACGCAGGCTTATATGATTATGGGTGGAATACCTTTCTATATGAATTTCTTCAACCCATCATATAGTTTGGCGCAGAATATCGACGCATTGTTTTTCGCCCGTAACGCCAAGTTGGGAGATGAATTTGACCGCCTCTTCAATTCCGTGTTTGACAATGCGGAAGACTGTATGCGCATAGTTCGTTTGTTAAGTTCTCGCCATGCAGGTTACACCCGTAAAGAGATAGCCGAGAAAACAGGTCTCAGTCCTAATGGCGATTTAACCAAGATGTTGAAGGCCCTGATAGGTAGTGATTTTGTTGTAACGTACGTTCCGTTTGGTGCAACAAAGCGCGAAGAATATTATAAATTGATAGACTCATTCTGTTGGTTCTGGCTTCATTTCAAAGAAGGAAAGAAGATAGTAGAACAAGATTTCTGGCAACAACATTTAAAGGAGAGTGATATCGCATCATGGCGTGGTATCGCCTTTGAGGAAGTTTGTCTGCAACACATCACCCAGATTAAGTATTCTCTTCATATCGCCGGCGTCTCTTCTCAAGAGTCTTCTTTAGTATTAAAGGGTGACGAAGAAGTGGATGGTATGCAGATTGACCTCTTGATACAGCGTGCAGATGATGTGGTGAATGTCTGCGAAATGAAATTCTACAAATCGCCATTTACTGTAACAAAGCAGTACGCTCAGGTTCTGAGTGCCAGAATGCAAACATTGGAAAAGAAATTCCCTGCATTAACTTTCCACCTGACTTACATAGGTGGCACAGAACTAGTAAAGAATGAGTATTCCGACTTGTTTACGTCTTCACTTACGTTAGACGATTTGTTTATTTGAGGTTATGGGTTATATTTTCAAATGCTTATCTATTTTTACCTTATCTACAAATCCATTAGGAAAATTCATGAAGGGTCATTATCATTTTCCAATCTATGCTTGATTCTTTGTATGTTACATTTGGCCTCTCGCAAGAGCTTCTTTGCCCATCTTACTCCCTCACCATGTTCTGAGAATGCAATATAGTCTAGCCCTAATGCAATAATCTCTTCAAATTGTGTAAGGGCATCACTAGACAAACCATTAAGCATCAATGCAACAGCATAATCATATTTTACAAGAGGGTCATTGGGTTCTTGCTCAAAAGCAACCTTAGCATAAACCAAGCAACCAACCTTATCTCCAATGCTCTTATAATGCTCTGAAAGAACTGTTTTCAAATAATACTCTTTGGGATAATGTTTGCAGATGACTTTTAAATACCGCCCTAGTCTCTCCTTATCGTTACTCTGTTCCAAAGCAGCAATTTTCTTTAAGATTTTATTCCGTTGAGGTTCAGAAGCATAGCCTGCATCTGAAGTCTTCGCGACTGCCTGCGGATGACTATATTTCAATACTTTACAGAAAAGAACAGCTTCTTTTTTAGAAAAATCACTTTCAATGCCTCTACATCGATGTGACAAATGTTCTTCCATTAATGCAAAAGCTTCTTCATCTCTAAATAGATGATAGAGACAATCTGCCTTATAATATCTAGCATCATTAATAACAGATTTTGCCCATCTGACACCATATCCTTTTTGAGCGACCTCCGCATTAGTCATGTTTAAAATAAGATTCCATTCTACGATAGATTGCTCGTATCTCTCTAATGACCAAAGGATTCTGCCACGAGTATAATTCAAAAGAGGCATAACAAGACACACCTCCTTTGCTTTATTGGCATAATGTAAGGCTTCCTCATCCTTACATCTGTTCCATAGTACATTTGCTAGTTGAGTGAGGATATAAACATCTTTTGGCGTTTCATCCAAAGCTTTATGCAAAACAATTTCTGCTGCTTTATATTTTTTCCGTTTTATCAATTCTATTATTTTCTCAGTACCATACTTCATCTTTATGCCTCCTCCTTTTTAGTGACAATCTATAAACACAAAGAAATGAATAATAATCATCAGTTGCAAATGATAGCTCCACTTACCCCGCAGAGTGAGTGGTATTTAATTCCATCAACAGGTAAAATGCTTCTTTTTCATGTCGGCAAAATATCACAACCAGAGTAACTAAGGCAACAAAATAATTAATATATACCTATTGGCGGAATTAAATTATAAAAGATTTATGTTTAAA
>ULYM01028481.1_pt1 | contig 32422 bp, 43 predicted proteins | sample 1962141 | NCBI WGS metagenome assembly ULYM01 (sample SAMEA4835862, study PRJEB28245) | human gut metagenome | biome: gut microbiome; material: fecal sample | place: Denmark | collected 2008
AGGAAAGTGAGCTAAAATTGGTACAACGAACTGGACACCCTAGCAAATAGTCTGTTACCGTCTCATGGAATTTTTGGTCCGGATTGTTATTGGCATATCTTTTCTGCTTGGCCGTCTGGTTATAATAGAAATTCACCTGATTACACTGAAGGCGGTGCGGATCGTAATAATTACACCAGTCGTACAACAGTTCGGGCAGCTTCCGTTCGTTCATCACAAACATACTGGATAAACAGAACATCGTCTTTATCCCGTTCAATTCTCCTTTCTGGCCGGTAACAATCCAGTTGATATTTGCATTATAATCAAGGGCAATATTCAACGACTGATTCGGATCGATATCCGTATCCAGGTGACAGGAATGTTCCTGCAATCGCTTAAAGTCATACGTATTGTAAGACGATTTGATCAATGATCCCGGAGTAGGTTTCACGTTGATACGGAATTTTTCCAAATCAGGTTCGTCAGGCATATAGGTATGTCTGTTTTCATCGAAGGCCGAATAGAAGCCGTCTGAGGCCTTTTTTACCCTTTTGTTAAGGATCGATATGTTGAAAATTCTGGGTGGCAGAGATCGCTTCATATCCGCTATATAATCTTCTCCCACAATGGCGATATTCTCAATGGTATCATATTCTTTGTACAAGTGACAATTAAAGCGCGCCTTGTTGATAGCTACCATATAAGCATCGATGTATTTTTGCGGCACGCCTTTTTCCATCAGATATGCCCTCTCGCGAATCATTTCAACAATTTCTTTTTCCACTTCGGGTGTGGCATCCGATTCCCGGTCAAGAACCCATTGTCCTTCTCGTGTGATAGGGCGGTCGGTAGTGATCCATACTGACTTCTTCAGCGGGCAATAGACAAACTGCCCCGGCGTACCGGAGACGGCTGGCATCAATTCTTCATCCACTTTCTGTTTTTTTATGATACGCGTTTCGTCTATCAGTACGGCATCCAACGTCAACGAGTTGGCCGAAAACTTGATATCCTGAGACAGAATATGCGTTACATGGCCATTGAACCAATGGATACAATGTTCCCAGTTCAGCGGTTTGACAAACGGTTCGTCAAACTGGCATTCTTTGGGAGCTTTACGGCCCACAAAAAAATGGACGCCGTTTCTCCATCCGGTAATGCGTTCAATGGCCGCAAGAGTACCCGGAACAGTCCTGGTGAGTCCTTGTTTGAGAGTAGCACAATAGATGGCGCTCTTCCCGCGTGGCATGTATGTAACGACACGGCTCAGATAAGGGCCTTGTACGCCGTCAGTCTTACCGAAACGACGCGAGGCAATCAACGTCAGCCGGCGCGGCAGAATTTCGTAAATGTACCGTTGCCCGGCATTGAGATAAAACTTTTCACCCGCCATAATCTTATTCTTCTTTTACATCCTGTTTAGCTGTTTTCTTTTCCTTTCGGGTAGGCGTGTAATAGAAGGGATTATTCCCTTCTTTAAGTACTTCTTGATATTCTACGTCTTTTGCCATCTTATCGAAACGGGCCCTGATCTTGTTTTTCAGCAAGTTTTCATCCTCATTCAATGGCGGCAGACCGAGTACCGTTACATCGTTGGTAGGCTCAATCGACATCGGAGCCAAATCTTTCTTCACCAGTTCTGCATCATCTTTCGACAGACGAAGGATACTATCCAATTTTTCAGCCAAAGCAGAGAAAGACTTTGTATCTTCTTTCTTCATGGCTACAGACATCATTTCGCGTATGCCCTGCGCCAGCTCGTGACGTTCAAAATTCTTGTCGAACGACAACGACGGTCCGACAGCAACCCGAAGGTCGGCCAGATCGTAATAAGCCTGTCTTTCCTGGATTCCGAAGCGTTCCATCAACCAACGCGTTCGTTTATAATCAGGCTCCATAGGGTGACACAATATTTCTTTGTATAGTGCCCTGATCCGGATAATCCTTTCTACTTCTTTGGGACGGAATACTTCTTTGAGTACTTCAATATCATCGTGAAAATGAAGGCAAAGTTTTTCGAGGAATGACTTTTCGTTAGCTTTCATAAATGCTTGTTTAGAGCCATGCGGGTAAACACACGGCGTATGAGATTCTGTTGTTCTTGATTCGCAATTAAAGTAAACAGTTCGACGAACCGGCTGGGAATCCGTTGTTGCATGAATCCTTGTATGGTCATCAGCGGCTTGTCATCTTTCTCAGCCTGTATGAAGAAAGACAACGTATCAACCTGGTGCAAACGGATATCCGGCCTTACTGATTTGTCGCGAAGGGAATCGTCGGCTATTTTATAAAATATATCGGCAGACGATAACGATTTATTATCCAGTAAAATACCAATTTTATCCAAAGTTTCACTTTCCAAGAAGAATACCCCAAGCCGGATATGGCATCCGGGAAATATCTTTCCAAAAGCTTTGGCAAAGCGGAAACAGGTGAAATCGCCATTCGATACGAATAGCGTATTGCCTCCCTGCTGCCACAGGTCCGTTAAAAAATTCTCGAAGCAACCCGGACACGGAGCAATAAACGGGTAGTCATCAGGATATTTCATCTTATTTCTGAATTAAAGAGTTGACATCGATACCCCATTCTTTTAACTCCTGTTTCCGAAGCTCCATTTCTTCCTTATTGCTCAGATCACGCCGACGCAAATATTTCCGGTTCGCTTCTATACGCATCATCACACATTTAGCGGCAAACACCGAATCTGTCATCTTATCGATCTGGGCTTTTGTATATTTACCGGAAGGCTTTGTATCACTTGCAATCACAGGAAGTTCTTCTTCTTTCCCATTCATGAAGTTTTCTACCCGGTCGAAGTAATTCTGAATACATAGTTCCTGTTGGTCCAGCTCCTTGATTACTTCTTCAAGTGCCTGTTCGGAAGCACCGGAACGCTCCAGTTTTTTAGCCGTCTCATGCAGTCGTGACCGGTTTGTCATCCAGGCTACCAGGTTATCGTCTCCTTCACGCCGCAAAGCATCCGATAAATTCTTCCGATAGTCTTCATATCTTGAAAAACGAGCCCAGTTTCCCGGAACTTTAGGCGCGGTTTTTTCTGGTACAGGCGTACCTGGTATTTGAGCCATGGTAGAAGTAGGCAGATGAAAAACAGAAATTCGTTTCTTTAATCCACCATCAACAGTTATCAGAGCCGGATATTTTTCTTTATCCTTCAGTTTTTTCAAAACATCCCGTAACCGTGCGATATACCGCTCTGGTTCCCCACGCCTGAACTGATCGATAGCTGATTGGCTGCAAGTCCATTCTGAAAACAATTTGACCAGAGAATAATACTCTTTGGTATCTACTGATAAAGTGGCCTCCGTCCGTTTCCGAAGGTCCTGCCATTCTGTATATGTCATTTCTTTATATATAAGCATATCGAAGTAATATTAATAAAAAAGAGAAGCGTGACGGCTGGTTACGCGCGGCTTCTCTTTCCAATTATTAAAAATCAACTTAAACTATTACCCTCCTACAGCAGGGGTTGTAGAGACTTCACCAGTATAATAAATAGCAGGTGCAGGAGCCGGAACAGATATTGTTACCGTTGTACCTGATTCAGAATCCGGAGTTGTTCCGGAATCATAAGAGATACCTCCTGAATCAATCTTGATATTGCGGTCCGGATTGTAAATCATTCTGTACTTATCACCTTCCGGAATCGCAACAAACGCATCTTTACGGTTATTCAATACGCGGAGAAGAGCCGAAATCTGCGGAGTCATTTTAGCAATTTTGAAAGACAACTGGTTGCTAAATCCCTTTTGCTGAGCTACGGAAGTAGAAGTTAACTGTCCGCTATCCGTATCAATCTCCCACTTGTAAAAACATTTGCCTGTTACAAACTGAAATCCTGTTGTATCATCAACGGAAGCAAAGGCACTCATATCTTCATCGGACTCATCTGGTTCTTTAAACTTAGGTAGAGATTTCAAATCATTTTTGAAACCAATGTAGATGGTCGTAGCAGTACCGGCAATACTTTCGCCACAAGTATTAGCAGAAGTTATATCTGCGAATTCACATAAAGTTTTCTTTGCCATAAAATTAATCTCCTTCAAAAGTAGCGGTTAATGTAACATCCCCTTTCACGACAATTCGGCGAGGATTTTCAGTATTGTTATCATTCCATTTAGAGAAATGGTGAGAAGGATTAGGAGTAGCTGTTACTGTTACTATATCATCCAGGGCATACTTGCTCTTTTCCGGGCTCTTGGTAATAGTTCCGTGTTCACCGGTAATATTCAAAGTAAACTGATCTTTACCGTGATAATCACCAGCAATAGGATCCGGCGATAACGAACCACTACTTACCATAAACATTTTGCAATTGTAAGTCAAAATATTGGTACCGTATGAAGCACCATAGTTGTAAGTAAGGATCTGATCATCGTCCTTAATACTTCTAACACGAACAAACGGAACATCAAACTGGGTGTCATAACCTAACTGCATAATACCAGGTTTAGTTAAGATCATGCGATCTCCATATCCCATCAGCGGGCAAATATTCAAACGAACATCGCGATGTCCTGGAATCACGTATCGGCCATATTCGTCTACGGTCATGGTATATTTGAACGTATTGAAAATACCTCTCAAAATGGCACGACCTGTATTTTTTGATACGTTAAGGATTGCTTCTCCTTTTATTTTTGTGTTTGTCAAAAATTCATCAACAATGTCGTAGGCCGAAGTATCTGATTCATCAGTAGAGAAAGTAATAGGAGGCAAATTAATCAAGTTGTTGTTTTTCTCTGAAATATCGCCTTTTGTAATGGCGTCTGAGATCGTTTTTTCAAAACCATCCATTACATCATACTTTACTTTTCCAGATGCATTTCTTTTTCCATGGAATAAGATGTCACCCAAATCTTCTCCCCAGGTTTTAGCAACTGTATAGAAAATCTCTGGATCTGCCGGATTCTTCAAAGATATTTCAGCTTCACCCAAATTCATCCCTACTACGTTGGTCTTACGATAATTCTGAATATTATCTTCATCGATACCTGCGGCGCGGAATACCTGGAATTCATTTTCAATAAATTGACCCAACTCCTCTTCTGAAACATTCATTCCTGGCATATAAGGCCTCATAATACCACCTCGGCGAAGGAACATATAATTTACAATCTTATGTTGAATGCCTGGTACTATTAAGATTCCAGCCAAATAAAGTTCGGGCTTTAAAGAAGCTACCGGAGTTGTTTTAATTTCTTGATTATACCGAATAGCTGTTTCATTTAATTGATCTACTAATATTGAGGTTGTTGCCATGTTTTTACTGATTAAAGATGATTACTGTTTTTCAAATAAGCCGACATGGCTTCCAAATTTTCCAAATGAGATTTCTGAGCCGAACAGATATGCGGGAAAGGATCTTTTTCTTTTCCGGCTTCAGCGCCATTATCCAATGCAACAGCTGGTTGTTGAATACCCGGAGACGTTGCATTTGCCATTTCGGCGATCGTCTTGTCTTTTTCAGCCAACTGATTCTTCAATTCATTAATTTGTGCCTGAAGGGAACCAACTTGTTCCTGAGAGGCATCCAAAGCCTGCTGTTGATTTGCGATCAACGATCCAGAATTAATCATTGTCTGCGCATGCTCATTCAATTTTCTGATCTGTTCTGCCGTAAGCTGCGGGTTGCCGTCTTCGTCTAGCACAACAGAACCTTTTCCAAGGATTTTTTCCAATGCTTCAATATTCGCCATAACGGTCAAGTTTTTAGGGTTATTATCAATTTGCTGACTGGCATAAGTATCGGATTCGATAGGTGGCTCGTCTCGCGTGCCAAGCGGAGTGATGTTTCCTTTCGATATTCTTTCAACTCCTGCCAGTTCAAAAATCATTTCTACACATTCAGCATACGATTTGATTCCATCGACCATTTCGCCGATCACTTCGGACGCCTTGTATATTTTCCCGGTCAGTTTTTCATCAGGCACATTCGGCCATCTGTTCTTGACTACCTGCCGGAATTCTTCATCCAATCGATTGAGGGTTTCAATGGCTGGTTTTAAATTGTCGTTTTGTACAGCTTCTCGATATTCCCCATTCTTGTGAGCTGAATTATCTGCGTAAACCTGATAGAATACCAGGTTGGTGTCTTTTATTTCGCCGTTACGTCTTCCCATGATATCCCACATGGCTCCAACGCAACCAATTTCAACGTCTGAGCGTTCGGCATATACATGAGGAATAAAAGAAGAGATCCAAACACCCTTGCTGCAATTCATTCCACGGATAATGGCAACAATAGGTTTCTTGGCATTTTTAAACACCTCGTTTAGATCATTTGCATCGCATGAACCACCAGGAGTATCCATAACTACCAAATGGCCTATTACAAACGGATGTTCATCGGCATATCTGAATTCATCTGCCAATTCAAGTGTTCCATACGTACATGGGGCATCACCATGGAGAATAGGACCACTGATAGGAACTCTATGGATAACTTGATCGGTAGGTTTAAATTCATAATACGAATCCAAATAGGATACTTCAGTCCTTGTGACAAGTCTCTCTTCGGGCGACTTGTTATTTTTTGAGTAAACCAACAAGCTAGGGTGTTGCTTTTGATCTTCCCACTCCGTATCGTATTCCTGTGTCATGCGCGCCATTTCCATGATTCCCTTGTAGTGAAGGAATAAATCAGGGCGCATCATCCAGATAGGAGTTCTATATACTTCAAAAGCTAAAGAAAGGTTTGATCCTGCCATATATTAATACTTTTACACGAATGTATTTCTTCCAACATTCGTGTAAAAGGACATTAATATGAAGCTCAATCAGTTAAAGTTAGGATAGGAATAAGAGAATTTCCGTTATAGCTGACAGACATAACTTCTCCGGAATCTCCATTTTGTGAATTATAAGTGACAGAGCCGGCCTTATTCCAGTTATAAATCAATCTTGTCTTGCCATCATAGGTATTATATATAAAATGATACTTCTGTGATATCAATTTCTCTATCTGATTCATAACATCAACAGAAGTGTCTTCTGTATTCCATGTCAACGAATTTTGAAATACTTTTCCGGACGCTGAATTTTCATCCAGACATGTTGCCATAGCCGAATTTTCGGCGACATCCAATTCTTCCGGATCTCCAGAAATGATCACACTAGAACGAGGTACGCACAACAAAAAGGTATAAGTAAACGGCAACTGGATAGCATCGAATGGGTATGCTTGTATAGACTTAATTTCTCCAAAAGAATCACTGCATATCATAATTGTTTAATATTTAGAAAGTTAATCAAATATAAATAGTTAATCAGGTTATTTAGCCAATATTTACGCCAGATTACGGCTGAAACGGTAAATTTTTTGGTCTAAACCGCCAATTATTTTCTTTCTTATTGCTTTTTATCGAAGCTTTGTCAAAAGGCAGTGTTCTGTTGTCCCGATCAACAGCTTTACGAATACTGTCTTCTTCTGCCGACCATAATTGATAGTCGTCAATGAACGATCGATATGCGAGCGATTTCATCGGCTTGTTATTGGGCAGTGTATTGTTTTGCCAATACAAATGTTGTCTCACATAATCAAAAGCAACAGCGCAAAACATGTTGTATATGTATTTCCCTATCTGAGCCATTTTATCTTCAGAAATAGCAACTCTCAAATCATCATGTGGAATCTTTGGATTCGGTTCTATTTCCACACGCAGGTAGCTTTTCAAATCATTCTTCGATGGAGTCATAGGCTTTATCTTACCGTATGGTTTTCTTCGAGCCATGTCGATCATTAACCCCAACCTATCCTTGGGCGGAATATGTATGGGTTCTTCACCATACAGTTTTTCGCCATCGGATGCTTCCATACCCAAAAGAAATTCTTTCAGGTATGGCTTCATTTTTAAATAAACAATCATGGCGATGTATGATTAAAAAGGTAAATCATCAACGGGTGCCGGTTCTGACTTCGTAGAGCCTTCCGGTGTATAATTAACATCCGATTTCGGTGTATGAGCGGTAGGTTTTGAAATACCTCCTAAAATAGGTAATTCATTTTTCTCTTCTTCAGTCATTTTATCAAGTATTTCTTTCTTAAAAGACTGCTTGATTAAATGAGATTGTTTCTCCAGTTTATCAGATTCAAAAGCAACCATGGGTAAATAAACCCCTTTTTCGGTAACAATTAAGCTATTGTCCTCAATGGGTATAATAAGGCATTTTTTTGACTCTCCGGTTCTCGAAGAAGTCAGATTCGTAACTGCACAATTCTTTAATTTGAATAAATTGATTGAAAAGCTTAAATGACTCATATTGATAATAATTAGTTGATTTCCAAAAGCAAATATACTTTGTTTTAACAATTAAAACAAGTAATTTAAAAGAAATAAGCACCCAAATACGGCGTAAAATATACGAAAAATATACTAATCCAATATTTTTAGATCATACAGCTGAATCAAAAGCAAAAACAAGAATCTTGTTAAATAATGTATATTACTTTCGTTTTTGACGAATCGGATTTTTTTGTGAAAAAACCCCAAAATCATTTGATTTTAGACTTTTCTTTGACGGAGCTGACGGAGTCTATTTTTACTACTTAATAAATTGATTAATAATATTATAAACTCCGTCAAAGTATCTTGACGGAGGCTTGACGGAGTACCCCAAAATAGCCATTTTTGTCTGTCATCTCCGTCAAACAAAACAGGTCTTTGACGGAGCTTTGACGGAAGCTTGACGGAGCTTTGACGGAGTATATTTATATATTAATTTCTTTATATATAGATAGTTAAATGTAATATATAAGTAACTCCGTCAAAAAAACTCGGAAAAACCGCAAGCCAATATTTTTTCTCAAAAAAAGGCATTTTTCATCATGTAAAAAAATATTCAATATTTTCATTTCTGACCAATGGTTTGTTAAAAATAAAGGCGCATCCTGTATTCAGAATGCGCCTTCGTAAGGCTGGTTTACGAATTATATCAATAAGGGTTAGTATTATAGTCTTCTTCGTTATAACATATCCTATTCTGGTTGTTCGTCTCAATCGATAGATTGACCTGAAACCAACCGTTTGCTATGGGTCCGATTGTGTCTGCGTCCAGATCTTCGAGATTGAGATTGGCCAATGCCGATCTTTTCCCTTCGCTTGCTTCTTTCTTCTTATCTTTATCCAGTTTAACCAGGAATGCCCACATCAGATTCCAGGCTTTTTCTTTTGCGTCTGCCTGGGCTTTAAAATCTCGCTCGTCGGCGTTTGCCAGGAATACACATTCGTATGTAGGTCTTTCTACCCGTTTGCTGACATTTATTTTTGCCTTGATATGCGTTACGATACCACATACAGGCTTATTCAACTGGTGATAATTCTGAAGAAACTCGTCTAACGAAAATATATCATTCATCCGGAAGAACGATGGGTCTTCTTCTGTATGGCTCAAAGGTATATATTCCTTTGCCCATTGTTCCATATAATTGTCTAGTCTGAACATAAATAGTAGCTTACAAGTTATTAATTACCTGCAAGCTACTAACACTTAAACCCCTTTAAATGGACATATATATTCAAAGGATTATCAGGGCCTTGCAAGTAGATTCTCTTTCAACGCTTTGAAGTCGTCTTCTTGTATTTTAATGGCTCCCAAATCTCCGGTGAAAAACGAAACAAAAGGGTTGTCTGGTAATTCTAACCGAATACATCCTTTGCCGATCGTCCCTCTCATTGAATACAGGTTGAAAGGCATTTCGTCCATGGTCTTGACCATGGATATCAAATCGTCTGTGAACATATTAAGATCATAATTTCCTTTTTCGTCGCAAACAAACAACGTGAAGGTATTGATCATTTTATCAATCTGTTCGTCTTGCTGTACGATCATATTATCAAAGAATCTCTTGATATATTTACCCACGGGGATAAGACGTGGATTCTGACGGGTAAACATGTCTATTCGCTGATCTTTCCAGGTTTTAAATCCAGAAAGCAGCTTATTTTTTAACTCCATGGTTTTGTCTTTCACTTCCATTGTTTTCCTTTATTTGATCTTTTATTGATTTTATTTCTTTTTCCAGATCGTTCACTTTATCTTTCATATTTTGCATTTCTTGAAAAAGTGTACGGTAATATCTTTCTTCTGGTGTCATTTTTTACCCCCTTTCTTCATTTCCATAAACTCGCTAAATGGAATATTGCTGTATTTTTCCATATATTCGTCAAGCATGGAATATTTTTTATTCACTTCATCTTTAGCCATTTTCCTGAGTCTCTTAATCAGATTCAGGTGATTTTCCAACGCTTCTTTGCCGTCTTTTGTTTGTTCTACGATTGGCCGCATGATTCTGAGATATTCGCGCTGAAGGATTCCTTGTATAGTTTGTGTGCTTTCAACGAATTCTTTATTCTGGTTCATCATCATCATTTCTTGATCGCTCATGCCAGCTACGATCGAATCAATCTCGTCCCATATCGGGCTCGAAGGCTGCTGCCTTTGTATCTGCTGTTTTTTCAACAGGTCCATACGTTCGGCAATCTTACGTTGTTCTTCTTCCAGTTCCGGCAATGTCGGATACGATGTTGGTGTACCTCCCAACAGAGGATCTCCAGGTCTTTGTCCAATCATAATTATATCGTTTGTTAGTGGATGAATAAATAAGTAGTGGATGCACGCCCGAAGGCGCACTATCCACTAACGAATGTCTTACTGTTATTAAGCCTGAGTAGCAGCAGGTGTGTAAGCGCACGGGTTGTAACTTCCAAAGCCTGTTACAGTTGGTGTGTTCGGAAGAACAACTTCACCGGATATCATACGGCAAGTACGACGGTCTGTGTAGTTGATCGAAGCGGTATAAGCCTTGTCGATTTCACACATGATCAGTTTGTCCTGATAAGGCCGAGCGGCACTGTTTACGGCTACTTCTTTTTCCAGATCGGAAATACGCTTATTCAATATATCAAATGAATCGCGGTTCCCTTTATACAAAGAAAATACATCGGCATTGTGCTTTTCAGTCAATGCGTCGAAAGCATCACGGGTCGATTTGTACAAACCAAAGTCTCCATCCACCTGTGATTTCCAAATCTGGAATTTTTCATTAATGTCAGTTTCGCGGTACTGGTACATCTGGTTCTGAGTGTTGACCTTCATTCCCCAGATCTCATTTGTCAAAGCCAACGCGTCTTCACATCCTTTTTCCCATGCCTGGAATGCAGTCGGTGCAACACCTGTTCCGCCTGAACCTACATTATTGATATTGACGTTTTCGGGTGTTCCATAGTTACCACCCCATAAACGTCCGTTGGTCATTCCACCCAGCAAAGCCAGACCTCCGGCTACGGTTCCAACAATACCCAGTGCGCGAGCGCTGTTATCTACACCACGACGGCGGCCATTGTAATATCCGTCGTCATACCATCCGCGATTGTCGTGGACGTACTCTTTTTCATGAATGATTTCTTTCATTTCACCTTCCATAATAGTGAGTATTTTAAGAAACGGTCAATATTAACCGTACAACAAAGCTCTATAATCCAACGCTTTTGAGAAATCAATTACTTTCAAGTAACTTGCGTATTGCTAACATGTTGATTTGTATCATACGGACATGTTCACAACGTGAGTCAAAGATGGAATTAAGATGTCTGATTCCAGCCGGTGTACGATGTAGATAGTAGGCTATTTGTTCGGCATACATGCCTGATTCGATCAGTAACCGGATCAGAATACAACGGGCATCTACTACTTCTTCTTTCCGGCTTGTGCCAATGATTTCATGTTCTGGTATTTCAGTCTCTTTCGAGACAAAACCTATTATTTTTGCAAAGATTTCAGACTTACACATATTCGTTTTGTTTATTTATCTTATCTTTGCGATACCCCAACAAATATTAATAGCATATAATAAAGAGATAGCGCAAATAACTAGTTATTTGAGAAGGATATTTTGAGCCCTCGCGTAAACCTAGTTTCTTGCGCTATGTTTTGGAAATATTTGTTGGGGAACAATATTTTCATACGTGAGGGCTCTTTTTTGTCCCGCCCTCGAAGAACATCATTTACCAGATCCGGTAATATCCACCTATTCCAATATAAGGAGACAGTCCGTTTTTACCGATTCCGTATCCTGCAGACAATCCTATTCCGAACCGCCTTGGCTTCTCCCGGATATAAATTTCTTTATTGAAGGTGTAAATACTATCCAGATTCGGATTATTACCAGATATCCAAAGATGGTAATCGTCCGTTTTATACTCCTTTTGGCTTATCAGTACCGGTACGTATATCTGTTCATGTACCGTATCTCCGCCCAATGTTATGTACATAGGGCAAAGCTCTGGTACTTCCATAATGCTATTGACAGATACCGGATAAGGGACGAACTGTTTTTGTGGTACAAAAATGGTGTCTCTATCTTTTTCGATCGTCTTTACTTTTTCTCCACGACACTGATATCCGCAAACGAATGATATAGCCAGTGCTATAATCACCAATATGGATTGCCAGGCTTTCATAACAGATTCCATCCGGATATAACATCCGTCATATTGGCTTTTACGCCGTTTTCAACATAACTCATGGCAGACACAATCCGGATCATCTGCTCTCTATCTCTTGTGTCGATCGGATCGCAGGCAGGTATTCCAGACATATCGGATACGATGCGGATGTAATTACCTGTATGATTCTCGTTGGCCGGAGCCCAACGGTTGATCATCTGGCTGATTGTTTCCAGTTTATAGTTCTTCTGGTATCCTTGAAGAATTTTGAATATGGCCCGATACCCATAAGCCATTGTTTCGAACTGCTTGAATTCTTTATCGGTAGATTTCACTTCTCCCTGAAATACATCTGAATTTTTGCGGATATTGCCCGGATTATTGTTCCGTAATCCGCGAGGTGTATTATTTCCCATATTGTTTAAGTGTTTATTTGTTTAACAAATCTTCCGGATCGTGATATTCTGGCAAAATATATTGAATGTTAGTAGCCGCATTCCGCAATATCTGCCTGGCTTCATCTTCAGGAATCTCTATCGGATGCGTAAACTCACATATAATACTTCCTACCCAATCATGGTTGCTGTCTGAAAGGCGTTTGATTATAGCTGCATATCCACCGTTTGACGACAACAAGGCCATAGCTTTCTTGTCTTTTACCTGTTCGTTGATATTGCTGAAGTACATAAATTGGTTTTCGGCCATTTCTCTTGAAAATACAGCTATTTGAGACATGGGTAATTTGCTGACATAATCTTTCATTCCTACAATACCTTTTCGCGTAACTTCATATTCGATACTCAGGTAATGATTCCTATCTAGCGGATAGGGTTGAATAATATAAACCCTGTCTGCATTAAGGTTATGAAGCAACTCCCATATTTCACCGTATATTTTGGATGAATCCCTTGCCTTACGCTTGTTTTTCTTCTTTTCTTCTTCTTCAATCAATTTTAATTTCAGATCGACAGTCTTATTTTTGGCATACTGGTTATATGTCAAGTAAGATTGCCATAGACCAAAGATCGCCAATAAAATTTGTTCGTAATCCATAAAGAAAAGAGGTTAAGTGTTTATTATTCAAAAGCGAATATATCTATGAAAAATAGGTATAAAAAGGACAATCTATGTGGCATGAAAAAAGGGTACAGCTATTGCTAAAATGCTGTACCCTTATCAGGAAATACTATGTATATTGAAACGTATATACTAAATTTTATCTTCGTATTTTCTGAAATAAACCATTTCCCGGTCTGTAAACAATTTGTTGGCTATGGTATCTTCAACAAACGACATATCTTCTGCGTTGTGGTCGATACTGTCTCCTGAGAAAAACTCAATCATATACCGACGATATTTTGTCAATGCCTGAAGAAGTCCTTCGTGAGCTTCTTTCCATTCCTCTTTAGGAATATAACCGCTTTCTTTGAAGTATAGCCAGAACATATCCAGGTGCTTAATAGCCAAATCGGCTTCGTTTATCGAGAGAGAAAGCATTTTGCCCCCCCAGCTTATCAAATGTTTGTCTCCAGTTATTTTCTCTGTGCATAAATTTATAAAGGCATAAGCCATTTCCAGCTCTTTCTCGAATGTCTCTATTCTTTTCTTGAATTGTTCTATCATCACATAATTTTGCGATCTTATAGCTTCTGCAAATCGGTTCCTTGCCTCTGTAAGATCTTTCATGATCTCTGCCGGCTGTCGAATATTCTGTTTTTTATTTGGTTTCATATTCTTCGTTTTTGATCAGGTAAATTGTTGTATTCTTATTAATACTGTTTACCGCCATGTTTATAATCACGTGACTGGTTGTATTTAATTTTTTGTTCTATATGCCAGAAAATATCAATATTTCTTTTCACGCAGAAAACTAATATTTCTTTTAACGCAGATCGAACAACATTATCAAGAGTGCGTAAATAAATTTCTTCCGGATTACATAATTGGCTGGTGAAGTAATACATGTATTCCGTGAATGAAAAATATGGGAACCAATAAGAATCATTTAATTCATCCATTGATATTTCACCTAAATTAATGTCGTTAAGTCCAGACAAATCAAATAGACGAATACAAGCATCAGCCAGTTCTTCTTCTACACATCCCTTGATATATGCCTCAAAGTCTTCATTGAATCTTCTCGTCCTGGTTTCTTCGGTTAATGGAGTGCTATTACCCTGCCATTCTTTGAACTTTTCAACTTGCGCACGTTTTCCTTTCCGATCTGCTTCCACAGCTTCCATCAGTTCCGATATTACCAGGCAAAGAAAATGCTCATTGCTCAGTTTCTCTTCATGCCATCCGTGTTCTACTGCACACTGGTAGGCTTTATCTCTTAATTCGTTTAAGTCTTTCATTGCTTTTCTCCTTTCAGTAATTCGGGATTGTTGTGGACGTTTCCGATTATTTCAATTTCATCGGCAAACAACTTCCACCAATCTTCTCCGGGATGTTGCAGGTTCATTACCCAAAATGTTTTGTCGTGATAATATTCGCAAGGCATCAATGCGATACCAACTTTATCCCAAAGAACAACACGAGAGTATGTACCTCTTACAAGGATTATATCACCTTCGTATATTTCCCTGCCGTCCTTATCTAACATTCCGGTGAACTGTTCAATCACGAAACGATTCACGTATTTGTCCGGGTCTTGCAGTACGTCCAAGTATTGTTTGCCGAATGCTGGTCGTTGTCCGGGTTCTATACTGATAAGGATTTTACCAGCCGACAAATACTCCTTTCGCTCTTTGTCGTAGGCTCTGAATTTGATTTTTCTGTTCATTGTTTCCTATTTTTATGTTTAAACCATCTCATCCGGCTGCAATCATATCTCTTGAAATTGCATCGGTTGAAGTATCTTTTGATTCCTCTTAGAAGCCTGCCTGCGACTGGCCTGTTCTTGTGAAGGTAGTCGTAGGTGGCTTGGTGTTTATGGGTACGGCTCATGGGCTATGTATTTCGTTATACTTTTCTCTTACTTGTCTATAAAGCTCCTCCTGCTTATTTGTGAACGGCATAAAGGAATGGTTCAGCCAGCGGCAGATGTAATAGGGCTTGTTGTTGGAGCAATCTATTTCGTCTTTTCTACCTTTGTTTATCAGAAAATCAATCGGGTTGTTATTCCTATCTGCTTTTTCTATTGCGAGAATGAACGCATCTATCAGCTTGGGATATTTCATCAATCCGATATAGTTGCTCGTGAAGTTCGCTTTCGGGCAAACGATGCAACCTACACGCTTTGTGTGTTCATATTCGGGATTGATGGGAAGGTTATACTTGTGTATGTAGTCCCAAACATCTTTATCTGACCAATCTACGATGGGTAAAAGTTGTATGACGCTTTTGCTCCCTATGGATTGGCAGTTTTCTACAAAGTATTCACTTACAAGTCGCTTGTTCTTTTCGAGTGTCGTTTTGTTCTTTACTGAAAATGCAGTACATTTACTTCGTTTTGCGCTTTCAGCCTTACGCACTCCGATAATAGAGCATTTATCTACATAGTTTCGGTTATGCTTGTAGTTATCACAACAATAAGCCATCTGTACGGTTGGTAAAGAACCACCGTGATTTTTCCGAATATTCTCGATAAAACCAAACTTGTAGTCCTTTCGCCAAATCACATCGGGATAATACTCACGGATGAATTGCTTGGTAACGGAACTTTCAAAAGCGACATTGTAGTAGGCCTTGAAGTATATGCCGCTGCGTTTGCAGAGGTCGTAACATACTTGGCTGTCTTTTCCACCGGAAAACCCAAGACAAACTTCAAATCCCATCGCTTTGGCTATCTTGGCAAACTTCCGTATGCGCTCGATAGCTTGATTTTCTATTTCGTCTGCAAATATGTTCATGGCTAATCAATTAATTCAAATTCGTAAGCGAATACCCAAGGATTACGGTAGTATTCATAACTATACCTTTTAATTGCTTTTTTGCTGCTTTATCAATATCTTTTTTTGTCATTTTCATTCATGTGTTTTAATTCTTCTTCTATTACTTTATTCACTCTGTCGGCTTCCTCGTATCGTTCCTCTTTCACCAATATGTTTTGCAGCCCGTATAGAGTATAGAGATAAGTGCTGTCGTGTCGTGTCTTGACAAATCGCATGAAGTTCATTGTTTCATCCATCTTTCGTTCGATGCGCCTAACTGTAAGAATTACAAACCATACGATAAAACATAAGGCGAAGATGTTCACAATAAAGAAAACGGATTGTAGTATAAATTCGGGTGTGTTCATTATTAAACCCCTCCTTCCTTATCCAATTTCCTATCAACAAAATCAATCAGATCCTGCACGGTTGCAGTATCCCACATCGGGTCTTCCATCTCTTCATCTGTGATGGAAATACTGAATTCTTTCTCTACAGACATGGCTGTTTCGACCATGTCGAGCGAGTCAAACATCAAATCATCTTTCAGCTGATCGCCTGCTTTGGCATCGCTGTCGTATCGATGGATAATGGCCATCACCTTTTCTTCTGTTTTCATATCACGTTATCTGTTTAAAATTTACATACCTATATCGCCGTGGCGATATAGGTATATCTCGGCGGAGATATAGTAGCATCTCGGCTGAGATATACCTATGTAGTTTTTAGAATATAACTCCCTTATTCTTCAGGAAACAGGATCATTTGTTTGCGCTTGTTTATTTCCTTCCCGATAAAGGCAAACCGGTTCTTGTTCTCCTTCTTCTCCTGGGCTTCCAGCATAAAGAGGCGCTTGGTGCGCTCGTCGGTGTTCGGATCGTTTTGCAGCTCTGTTCGAAGCTTTTCTATTTCGGCCTTCCGTTCAGCTGCTTCTACCACTTTTTTGTGGATTAGTTCGTATTCGCCAAACAACAGCTGGTCGATCGTCTTATACACCCATACTTCGAAATGCGGATCAAGCCATGCGGCAAATTTCAAGGCTACACTTCGCTCCATCCATGTACCGTTGTGCTTTCCTCCGTTAACTACTTTTATTAATTTTCCGTTTGGTGTAAATTCATCTTCAGACCGTAATTTCTCGGTCTCACAAAAGGCCCTGATATATGATTTGGTACCTTCTGTCCTTAAAAAATCATACACATCTTTGTTAAACACTTTTGCCATTTCAGTGGCATTCACTACTACGTTTTCGCCTACCATTTCGAAGGCGATTTCCTTACCGTTGAATTGAAAAGTTTTTGTTTCCATGTTCATAAAATTTAGATTGATACATTATATTGATTTATTGATTGTTGATTCCTGTTTGATATTCCGGGTGCCGTGAAAGCCATGAGGCGAAATTGCGATCACGCTTTTGTTTATGGCATAAGGATATGTATTGCCGGTGAGAATTCTGCCTGTCTACGACATATAAGATCAGTTCTTCGTATGAATTTCCAGCCCCGGTTTCTGTGTACCCTGAAATATTGAATCGGCCGGTTACTGTATGGCCGTTCGGGTTCGGAGATTTTCGATAGGTGATTTGGCAGCCGTGAAGGTCGAAACCGAATGCTGCGAGGTCTTGATAAGGATTGCCGGTTAACGATACGGCGCGCGTGTCGTGCGCAGACGTTGCTGTACAGATACTATTATTCCCTGCATTGCAAAATTCATTTCTTGTTGGCATAATACTTCTGAATTTTGAATGTGTATATATACAAGGAAGGCTGTCGCCTCCCATTTTGCGCCAACAAGAACAATCCAAACTCGTAAGTGGGGATTGAAGTATGGGATTTGACAGCCTTATATCTTTGGATACAATGCTTCCAATAGGGCATAAAAAAGTCCCTCTACTTAACAAATTTGTTTTTGTTCTTGTTGGCATTAAGAACACTGCAAACATAGTTATATTTTTTGAAAGTTGTATCATGTTTTATCGAAAATCTTTTATTATTCGAGGGTTTATATTTGTTTGTCTATATTTTCCTGACCAATTTGATAGTCGTTTTATTGACTACTACGGGTATAAGCCGTTGTTCTCGCTCGCGTTGTTCTAACTGGAGCTTCCAGACACCTTCCGGATTTACAGAGGTATCCATTTTCTTTTTGTGGGGAATATTCTTGCTCATTGTATGATGTTTTTAGAATGGTTTTTCTTCTTCATTCTTTACTTCTACCGGTCTATCCGTCTTGATTCGGTTGGGCTGGTATCCGGTTTGCGGTTGTACCTGGATAGGTTCGACCGTCTTATTCATAAAAGAGTCGATTGTGTTTTGGGATAATTCGCGTGTCTGTATATACCAGAAAAAATCATCCCTTCCGTTTCGGCTCTTACGGTATTCTTCCCGTCGTTTTTCGCTATCCGAACGGTAAAGTTCTACCGGGTTCAGTTTCCAATGCTTGTAGTTGCAGAATTTGATCAGTTTCTCTTTCAGGGTTGCAATGGTGATACGGTCCTGTACGTTCTTTGAATAAAGCTGTTTGAATTCTTCGTAAAGCTCGTTTCTCCAGATTGCCACATTCAGTTTTGATCCGCTTTCGGCGTATTCATCGAAGAAGTCGTTGAACCAGTCGAAAACATTCTGCGTAATTGAGTTGATAAGCAATCCTTTTTCTACCCGATCCATGACCGGCAAAACGCGTTGGTTGATCCGCATATACATCTGGATACATTGTGCCATGAAGTAATACGTCTTGTTCCATTCGTCGTTGTCGTATTGTTTAAACATTTCTTTCCCGAATTCTTGGCTGGGTTTTCGCTCCGGTATCCCCTGCATGGGGTTTGCCGGGTGATAGTAGCTCGAAAAGGTGCAAAACCAAGTACGGCGACGTTTTGAAGGATCTATATCGTCCGGTTTGTGATTTGAATTTAAAATCGTGACCGGAGATTCGTGAAAAGGAATACAAATCGGGTTCCCATAGCGTTCGCGGACGGTCATACTGCCTGTGATCTGGTTGAACAACATTTGCAGCGGGAATCCGCGCTGCAAGTCTTCAAACTGTACGATATCCGTTTTCCCGGGAACAACTCCGTAGTAAAGCAAATCGCCTTCTTTTTTCGGATCGATCAGCTGGCCGTCCCTTTCCGTTACCGAACGAACAAAGCGCAAAGGCAGGTAGAAAAGAGATTTACCAACACCGCCGTTATGCTCTCCGTTTTTATTGTTTTCGTCTTCCACGCACATCAGCATATAGGCCTTCGTCATTTCCTTATGTTTTCGGCACGCATATCCAAGGGCACAGACTTTGGATATGAAATTCAAGTCCGGCTCCATCCGCTGTGCTTCTGTCAGCTCCGCTCCGCTTTCTTTTTCCCGCCAATATACTTCGCCCGTGTTATACACAAACTGAGGGTAGGAGAAGTTTCCCCAGTTCTTTTGTAACTGAAACCTGTATAGCTCCGGGAAGCTGTCTGTCTCGTTGCTGGTTAAATACTTCTCCGTGTATTCGATCCGAAACAACGGCTCCTTTTCCAACCGAAAATCAAAGTCGATAATCTTGTCTTTATAGATATGAAAAGGCAGCTTCTCGGTCGGGATCATTTCCATATCGTTGGCCGTGATCCGCAGTGCACCATTCCTGAAAAACAGGTAATCGCATTCCTGGGCATCGACTTTAAAGTCAAGCTTTACTTCGGATATGTTTTGTAGCGACTGTCCTTTCAACTGATTACTCCGGTTGATAGCATTTAACAGCTGCTTGTCGAAGTATTCAGGATTCCGGTTCAGATAATCACGCAGGATCTTGTTGGTTACTCCGGATATCTTATCGTCGCCTATCTCTTCAACGATGTTATCTGTTACCCTTACGAATCTGAATTTCTCGGTCGAATAGGAATATTTCCGTATTCCGAATGCCTGAAGAAACCGGTATAGCTGCTCATTGTCGATCTCTACACCCGAAACGATCAGTTCCCCGTCCTTTTCCTTCAGCTTATCCATCCAGAACTTCAGCGGCAAAGAGTTTTTTATCACGAAAGAAAACTCTTTGAACTTATCCATATAGAAGTAGTCAGACCGGCGCGAACGGCTGTCGTCGGTACGCCATTTCGTAAAGAAATCCTTCACGTCCTTACATTTCCCTTCCGTCTGTGTGTACATCTGTTCTGGCAACATGGCCAAGGTGAAATCGAGATACCTGAGTGACATCCGGTAGGAATATTTCTTGCCGGTATCGTCCAGGTCGTAAAGTACGGTGATCCGTTTGGCTATCCGGGTTAACCGGTCCTTTTGCCATTTCTCCAGGATATCCGTTTCACTGTTTAGCCATACGGTATTGAATCCGCCGTTGAAATAGGTATTGATCGCATCAGATCCGCCCGAAACGATAACGAGCTGCTCTAGCTTGTTTTCCGCCTCGATAGCCTCTCCGCGCTTCACCTTTTGGAGCATTTCGGCTGTTTTGCCGTCCGAAAACATAAAGCTGTGTTCCTTCTCGCCGAAGTAGGTGAAACGGCGTCCCTTTTCCGCCCTCGGCTGGTATATCTTTCCCCATTTCTTCCCTTCAGCGTCCTGATACACCCAATACATGATCGGGAATTCGTCGGTACTATATACCTTCCAGCTGAAATCAGAACCTTCGCGTGCCGGATACGTAAAGCTTTTCAGGCTTCTGACAGGGAATGCCCGTTTCAGCGCTTCCGACGTGATGGTATCTTTCTCTTCCCATGTACCGTCGTCTTTCCGGAATGAACGTTTCTGGTTTCCCAAAAGAGAAAGTTCGAAGCCTGAAAAATCTTCTTTCTCTTCAAATACATACTCATTGACAGGCTCCACCTTTTCCGTTTTGGCGCGGTAGGGGCTGGCAGCCGGAGCAAACATCTTTTCAAGCTCGGCGTATGCCTGGCTTTTCGAACAATTGTGAAGGCGCATGATGAATTGAAGCGCCCCGCCACGTTCGTTAATGCCTCCGTAGGTGATCCAGCATCCTTTTTCCGGCCAGACATAAAACCGGGTATCGTCGGCCGAAAAGAAGGGACATTTCGACGCCTTCTTTACTTTGCCAGCCTGTTCCCAGGTGATGCCTGTACAGCATTGCTCAATCACCGACATCAGGTTCTTGTCGGCTTTTGAAATAATTTCGTCCATTTAAACTAACCCTTTTAACTTAACATCCTTAATCTCTCCCGACCTTAACCCGCGGATAAAGTCGCGTATAGGCTCCGTCCAGAAGGAAGTTCCCTCTTTTTGTATCCCGAAGTTCTGAAGCTTTTTGCCTTCGGGCGCCTCCGGCTGGTATATTACGCCCCATTCGGTGCGGTCTGTGTTTTTGAACCGGAAAACCAGAATCGGGTACCCCGGCTTTTCGCGTATCAGCCACGAATAGCAACTATTCCGGCGGGCCGGTGTGGTATAGCTTTTCACGGCAAAAAGCATGAGTTTTACCGAAATAGAATGAATATCCGCTTCGTCGATTCCGCCGATTCCGCAATAAGACAGATCGGACGCCGACAACGGACGGAACTCAAAATTGTACGATGTTACAGGTTTTATTTTGTCCATGTATGGACGATTGTCAAATCCCGAAGGAATGTAAATATGCGTGACATCGGCCAACGTGTGTATGGCTTCCATGAAGTTGCAATTGTTGAGCTTCATTACGAAACTAACGGCGTCTCCGCCTTCCCCGCACCCCCCGAAGCATTGCCACCGGTGCTTTGACGGAGTGACATAAAAACTGGGTGTACGCTCGCTATGGAAGGGACAACAGGCCCGGTATGATATCCCCTGGCGTTGTAAATTGATACCGGGGCATAACGTCCGGATCACTTCTACCAGCTGGTTGTTGGCCGTTTCTTTGATTCTTTCGATTGTTTCCTTATTGATCATTTTTTTTTGTTGCGTTTGAAAGTCCCTACTTGCTTCGTGCTTTCGGGACTTTTGGGTTTGTGTTTCCTGGTTATTCGATAGAAGAATAAGACTTGAAAGCCATCTTCTTTTGGCCTTTGATCACGATCCGTTCTTTCGTCTTCGGATTGATACCGTTTCTCTCGGCCATTGTCTTCATGAAGAACTTACCGAATCCGCGGATCTGGACCTCTCTTTCTTCTTCTACCTCTTGTTTTACCACATCGGTAAATACGTTGATCACTGCCTCTGTTGTCTTTGTATCGACTCCTGATATATCAGAAACCGACTGAATCAATTCTTTCTTGTTCATAATCTTTATTTTTAAGGGATTTATAAATGAGGTTGTAATAATACATATCCATGACTTATTTTGAATGGACTAAATTATTAGAATAACAATGGTTCGTTCCTTAGTCTTTCCTCTCTTAATCTTTCAAGCATTTTCTGTTTCTCAGATAATTTTGCTTTGTTGGTTTGTATGGATTGTTTTATTTCAGAAATCTCTTCGAGCAAAGAAAGCTCTACTTTGTTTTGTTCTAATTGTCTTTGTTGGCTTCCAAAGAAATAATTAAACAATGCTTTGTTACATTCCAGTTGATATTTTATCAATCCATCTTTTGCTTCTTCTTTTACGTTTGCTGGGTTGATAGAAAATATCCATCCAGATAAAAATTGAATAGGAATACATGTCATTTCTCTAGCCTTATTATCTGAGGCAATCATTGTGCTCAGCACAATAGAAGAAGAATAGATCGGATGTTCTTTTAGCTTTTTATATTGATTTGGATAATCAACTCCTAAAGCCTCACAAATAGGTTTTATGGGGATTAGCTGTTCTGATACATTGCTAGCTAAAATATCTACGTTGTTTACTCTTGTGATAACTCTTGATTTCATAAATCTTAAAATTTAAAGTGATACATTATGTTTATTATTGATTGATTGCTACGTATTCCGGATGACGTGAAAGCCATGAAGCGAAATTTCGTTCACGCTTTTGTTTGTGACATAACGAAATGTAGAGTAGGTGAGAGAGCTGTCTTGAAACGATATATAAGATCAGTTCAGGATAGGAATTCCCTGCTCCGGTTTCAGTTCTTCCGGAGATATTAAAACGACCTGTTACGGTATGGCCATTTTTATTGGGAGATTTTCGATAAGTAGTTTGGCACCGGTGTAGATCAAAACCGAATGCTGCGAGGTCTTTGTATGGATCGCCAGAAAGAGATACCGCGCACGTTTCGTGTGCAAACGTTGCTGTACAGATACTATTATTCCCTGCATTGCAAAATTCATCTTGCTTGGTCATGCTATGAATGAATTTGTAATGTTTTGAGACAAGAAAGGCTGTCTCTTCCCATCTGCGACCAAGCAAACAATTCAAACAAAAAGTAAGAATTGCCATATAGGGAATTGACAGCCTTATATTTTTTGATATAATGCTTCCATTAGGGCATAAAAATAGCCTCTTACTTATTGTATGTTTATTGTCTGCTTGGTCGGTAGACGCTGCAAACATAATCATATTTTTTGGAAGTTGTATCATTTTTTATCGAAAATCTTTTGTTATAGGGGTGTTTTTCAAAAATCAAGCATAGGATCGTTACTTAATCGCTCCTCTCTTATTCGTTCAATCTTTCTTTTTATGGAAGAATAATTATGCTTTAGATCAGATATTTGGCTACCTACCTCATTTAATTCTTCAAGCAGCTTCTTTTCCATATAATCTTGTTCTGATCTAATCTTTTGTCTTTCGAAAAAGTGTTTGTATAATGCTTGGTAGCATTCCATTCTGTATTTTCTTACTGAATCTTTAGCCTCAGGTTTTACATTTTTGGGGTTTATTGTAAAAAGCCAACCATATATGTATTCACATGGTAGGCATACCATCTCATATTGCTTCCCATCAGATCCAGTTATCATGCTGAGCGTTACAACTGAAGATAGATCTTCGTCTTCTTTTAACTTTTGCATTTGTGGTTGATAAGCAATTCCGAGTGCTTCGCAAATTGGCTTTACAGGTATCATCCCCTCATTCGTTGAAATAATATCAACTTTGTTTACTCTTACTACAATCTTTGTTTCCATGCTGATTTTATTTTAGTTATGTTGATAAAAAATCTGTATAGTCTTTTTCAAAAAAGGGTATAGTGTTCTTGGAAAAAGACTATACTCTTTTCCCGAAATCAGTTAACCCTATTTTTTACAGCTTAGTTACCTCCGGCAAATGTGGGTAAAAGCATTGTTGAATACATATTCGCCGGACGAATTTTCCATGATAAACAAACAGCAAATACCGACCTTCAGGTCTTCAGGTACATCTCTCCAGCATCTTTCAAGGCAATATGAATCGCCTTTTCGCAAATACATCAAGTCTCGATATATCCTTTCGAGGGATATCTTATATTGCTCGTTGTACTTTTGCTTCAGCTTTTCGATTTCCCGGTAATCCCTTATGATAAAATCCTTGATCGGCATTGTAATACAGGGCTTGATATTGTTGGGTGATATTATACAATCCTTCGATTGTGATCGGTTTCAAACCTTCCAGGTTATCTCTCATCCATCTGTATAAAGAGGATGGAGATACACCCATTGAAACAGTATAACGCACAAACATTTTGCGGTGTTTCGTCTGTGCAATCAAATTCCAGAATCCAATTATCTGTTCTTTGATAAAATCCCTTCTCTGCGATAAGTCCATTTTAAATATATTTTTTTGTTGTTACTTATTCGTTTCCTAAATTTGCAGCAAAGATATACAAAGTATTTTGAACTTAGTATAGTTTTAGTATAGTTTGTGCGTCTTTTTAGTGTTAAAATATTGTAAGAATAAAATGCTTATGAATAGAAGGTTTAGCTCGGTATTGTTTAGGAATAAAATGGAAGAGATTTTAGGTCCTAATTTCCAGTCGATTCTGATAAAAAGTGGAGTCTCAAATCGTAATTCCATGACGAAATGGGTAGCCGCCAACCGGGGCGTTGGCCGTCGTGGTCCAAGTGTAGATAATCAAGAAAAGATTTCCGAATTTTTACGCGAAAAGTATGCTATCAATTTAAACTGGAATGAATTCTATGTTAAAGATGAAGATGATTCTGTGGAAGAAACTTCAGCTGTAACGAAAAAAAGGTCAGGTATGTATTTACGCTATCAAAAGCTTATGAGGGAAAACAGGGCTCTGAAATTAAGAATAAGAGATCTGGAAGAAGAAATCGATTCGATGAAAGAACGAATAAAGGCATAGTTCCATTTTCAAATCGATGTTGCTCCCAATTTAGGAACATATTTTCCGAAACATAGATTCAGTAAAAGTTTTGTTCCGATCTGTATTCCCTTTATTGTAAAATCGGAACTGAATCGGAACAAAGTTTCAAAAAATATCTATTGTTTATTAGGAAACACATATTGATTATCAGCTTTTTGAATATTCACATGGGTATTATATAAAATCCCTGTCTTTCCGCAAGATACAGCTATAAGGAACGGAGAGATCTGCGGGTCTCTCCGTTTTTTTATGTTCAATTTTTAGGTGTTCTCCTGTTCTGAAAATTATAAATCCTCTTTCCTTTTTATGTGAAACAAACAATGAATTCTTTAGTTCACGGCGTGAACTACTTAATCCACGACGTGAACTAAGTAATCCGCGACGTGGATTAAAGAATAATTCGGCCGAATTCAAACTTTAGGTGAGAGAAAACGGATAAATAGATATCTGTTCTTTCTTTTTAGAAACAGGGAATAATGACAAACTTATAAATCATTCATTCTGTTTGTGGATCGTTTGGAATTTCGCTATCTTTGGAGACTTTGAGGAGAACTGCCGTGCTGTCGGTATTATTCCCTCACGAAGTCATGTTAGAAATGGAAATCTGTATAAAAATGAAGCTTGTTTTTCGAATCCTGTTGTTATTGACTCCTTTTATAGGATTGGGATGTTCGGATTCAGAACCGGAATTCTCGGAAGAGGATTTACCCAATCGAACGATTTTGGTCTATCTGGCGGCCGAAAACTCATTGTCTTCCTTTGCATTGGATGACTATGACGGGATGCTTTTAGGGATGGAATCTGTATCGGAAAAGAATCATTTGCTGGTATATGTGGATGTGAATAAGGATAAACAGGGAAACACGGCTTTACCGCAGTTAATACATATCGGAAAGAATGCTCGAACCGGCTTGGTCGAGGAAACGTTGGTATATGAGTATCCGGAACAGGATGCTTCATCGGTAACGGTTGAACGGATGACGGACGTATTCCAGCGGGCTTTTTCAACTTATCCGGCGAAAAGTTACGGACTGGTTCTCTGGTCGCACGGCGATGGCTGGTTGCCTGTTTCGAAATCGCTTCGTTCGTTTGGTCAGGATGGTGGCAGCAGTGGCCCGCAAATGGATATCTTGGACTTGGAAGAGGCAGTGGCAAAAGGCACGGAGTTTTTGGGAAAAGCATCCGGTTTTGACTTTATTTATTTTGATGCCTGCTTTATGCAAGGTATAGAAGTGGCTTATCAATTTAGGAATTATACGAATTATATCGTTGCTTGTCCATTGGAGACTCCCGGTCCAGGTTCTCCTTATGATCTGGTATTGAATCCTTTGTTTGCCGATACACAGGCTAATGTTGTAGGTATGGCTGAAACGTATTATAATTCGTATGCCGATCTTTATGCCGGAGGTGTAGGCGGAAGTAACGATCATTGGACTTCTGGTGCGGCTATTTCGGTAGTACAGACATCTGGTCTGACTGCTTTGGCCGACGAAACCCGGGTGATCTATCAGGCACATTCCGATAAAATCTATTCATTGACAGAAGCAGATTTGGCGGATGTACAAGTATATGATCCGGATCGTCGGTATAATGGTGTGTATAAACAGGCCTATTATGACTTCGGAGACTTGGTCAAACAGTTGGCAACCGAAGAAGAATACAGTCGTTGGGAACAGGCACTTGATGTAGCTGTTCCTTATAAAGCCAGTACGCCTACCTGTTATTCGGTTTATTATGGCGGTTGGGGCGGCAATATGCCTATTCATTCTTTTTCCGGCCTTTCGTCTTACTTTCCTTTTCAGAACAATACAAAATATACCGATTGGAATACCTATTATAAAGGTTTGGCTTGGACTGAAGGTTTAGGAATGTGGTGAGGATAAACAAAAACGGTGATTATCTTTTGGATAATCACCGTTTTGCGGAAGCTGGGGGATTCGAACCCCCGGTACGGTTACCCGTACGACAGTTTAGCAAACTGTTGGTTTCAGCCACTCACCCAAACTTCCAAGTTTTTTATGACTGCTGCAATTGTTTTGGAATTGCGTTGCAAAGGTAAATCTTATTTTTTAATAAACAATACTTTTGGCGTGTTTTTTCGGAAAAAAGATACTAATTTTGTGGCTGAATCTGAAAATCAATTCATTAAATATATATGAATAAACGCTTTTCCTTTCATCATTGGATTTGGGTCTGTAGTATTGCGGTATTCCTGATTCTATTTTGTTGTGGTCTTTGGATTTATCGGATCGTATGGGCTCCTAATTTCTTTTCCGAAAAACCCGTGTATGTTTATATTGACGAACAAAAAGATTGGGATCAGTTATGTCGGGAACTGGAAGACTCGGCTGCTTGTTTACATATCGGAAGTTTCCGTCAGTTGGCTTCCTGGATGAATTATGAGGGGCATCTGAAGACCGGGCGGTATCGGGTAGATCCGAAGATGAGTAATCTGGATTTAGTTCGGCGTTTGCGGAGCGGACATCAGGAGGCCATCCGGCTTACGTTTATTGGTGTGCGTTCGCGGGAAGAACTGGCAAAAAGAATGGATGGAGAGCTGATGTTGAATGGTGATACTTTGCTTCGCCTGATGAATGATTCTGCTTGGTGTGCTTCTATGGGATTTAATCGGCAAACCATAGTCGCCATGTTTATACCTAATACCTATGAAGTGTATTGGAATGTATCGCCCGAGCGGTTTATGGTCCGGATGAAACGGGAATATAAAGCATTTTGGAATGCTTCCCGACAAGAGAAAGCTCAGGCTGCCGGATTAAGTCCGGTTGAGGTTTCGGTATTGGCGTCAATCGTGGAAGAAGAATCGGCTGCTGTAGATGAATATCCGGTGATTGCCGGATTGTATCTGAATCGTCTGAAAGCAGGTATTCCTTTGCAGGCTGATCCGACCGTGAAGTTTGCCGTAGGTGATTTTTCTCTCCGTCGTATATTGGATAAGCATCTGGAGGTCGATTCTCCATATAATACATATAAATATGCAGGTCTGCCTCCCGGACCGATCCGGATTCCTTCGATTCAGGCCTTGGATGCAGTCTTGAATTATACGAAACACCGTTATTTATATATGTGTGCGAAGGAGGACTTTTCCGGTCGTCATAATTTTGCGGTAACTTTGGCAGAACACAACAGAAATGCTGCGAGATACCGTTCGGAACTTAACAGAAGAAAGATTTTCTGATGAATAGCTTTCAATATATAACAAAAAACGTATCTTTGACGTTTGAAACAAGACATTAATATCATAATAACATGGGAAAACATCTTTTTTTAGGGGATGAGGCAATTGCCCAGGCGGCTATTGATGCTGGTCTTTCGGGTGTATATGCCTATCCGGGAACGCCTTCTACTGAAGTAACTGAATATATCCAGAATTCTCCGGTGGCTCGTGAACGGAAGATTCATTGTAACTGGAGTGCTAACGAAAAGACAGCCATGGAAGCTGCGCTGGGTATGAGTTATGCCGGAAAGCGTTCGTTGTGCTGTATGAAGCATGTCGGACTGAATGTAGCTGCCGATTGCTTTATGAATGCAGCTATGAGTGGAATCAATGGAGGTATGATTATTCTGACTGCCGACGATCCTTCGATGCACTCTTCTCAGAATGAACAGGATAACCGTATGTATGGCAATTTTGCCATGATTCCGATGCTGGAACCTTCCAGTCAGCAGGAAGCATATGATATGGTTTATCATGGTTTCGAACTATCAGAAAAATTAGGATATCCGATTTTGTTGCGTGTAACAACACGTATGGCGCATTCGCGTGCCGGCGTGGAAACACAGCCGATGAAAGAACAATTGCCAATGCATTGTCCGGAAGACGGTCGTCAGCGTTTTATCTTGTTGCCGGCTTTGGCTCGTCAGCGGTATAAGAAGTTGATTGCTGCTCAGGAAGTATTCATGCAGGAATCAGAAAATTCTCCTTATAATGTATATTTCGACGGACCAGATAAGTCTTTAGGTATTATTACAACTGGTATTGCTTATAACTATCTTTCCGAAAACTGCCCGAATGGATTCAAGCATCCGGTATTGAAGATTACGCAGTATCCGGTTCCTCAGGAGAAACTGGAACGTTTGGTTGACGCTTGCGATGAAATTCTGGTGTTGGAAGAAGGTTATCCGGTTGTAGAACAGCAGTTGAAAGGCTTGCTGAGTAAAGGTTTGAAGGTGCATGGTCGTTTGGATGGAACCTTGCAGCGTGATGGCGAATTGACTCCGGATGCTGTAGGTGTTGCTTTGGGCCTGGAGATCACCGAGTATTATGCAAAACCGGAAGTCGTAGAACAACGCCCGCCTGCTCTTTGCCAGGGTTGTGGTCACCGGGATATGTATCAGGCCTTGAATGAAGTACTGGCAGAATATCCGACGGCTAAAGTCTTTGGTGATATCGGTTGTTATACCTTGGGCGCTTTGCCTCCATTCCGGGCAATTGATTCTTGTATTGACATGGGTGCTTCAATCACCATGGCAAAAGGTGCTTCGGATGCGGGTGTTTTCCCGGCTGTTTCCGTGATCGGTGATTCTACTTTCACGCATTCGGGTATGACAGGTTTGCTGGATTGTGTCAATGAGAATACGAATATTACGATTGTAATATCCGACAATGAGACGACGGCCATGACAGGCGGACAAGACTCTGCCGGAACAGGTCGCCTGGAATCTATTTGTGCAGGTATCGGTGTTGATCCGGCTCATATTCGGGTCATGGTTCCGTTGAAGAAGAATTATGAGGAAATGAAAGCCATTATCCGTGAGGAAATTGAATATAAGGGTGTTTCCGTATTGATTCCGCGTCGAGAGTGTATTCAAACATTAACCAGAAAGAAAAAAGCAAATAAGAAATGAAAACAGATATTATATTGTCAGGAGTAGGCGGACAAGGTATTCTTTCAATTGCCGCCGCTATCGGTGAAGCTGCTTTGAAGGAAGGTTTGTATATGAAGCAGGCGGAAGTACACGGGATGAGCCAGCGTGGAGGTGACGTGCAGTCAAACCTGCGCTTGTCTGATCAGCCGATTGCTTCGGATTTGATCCCGTTGGGACATGCCGATCTGATTATTTCTCTCGAACCGATGGAAAGTCTGCGTTATCTGCCTTATCTGAGTAAAGAGGGTTGGTTGGTTACCAATTCTCAACCGTTTATCAATATTCCGAATTATCCGGAAATGGAGAAGGTCAATGCCGAATTGGATAAACTGCCGCACAAAGTAGTTTTGGATGTAGAGGCTATTGCTAAAGAAGCCGGTTCGGTTCGGGCTGCCAATATTGTAATGTTGGGAGCGGCAACTCCTTTCTTGGGAATCGAATATGAAAAGATTGAAGAAGGGGTTCGCAGTATCTTTGCCCGTAAGGGAGAAGAAATCGTTGCCATGAACCTGAAAGCGCTGAAGGCCGGATATGAACTGGCCCAGAAGCACAATCAGTAAAGATAGGAAGAAGGTGTATTAAAATGAATAGTTCATCTATGAAGAAATTCTTATTTATTTCGATGGCTCTTTTGCTGGCCTGTGTTGCCTGGGCCCAGAATGATTCAAACGATATTGTCAAAGTGGGTGATTCAATGCCTGCTTTCACAATCGTACATGACAACGGAACACAAGTGGCTTCCTCTTCTTTCAAAGGGAAAGTTATCTTGGTGAATCTGTTTGCTACCTGGTGTCCGCCTTGTCAGAAAGAATTGGCAGCAGTAAAGGATCAGCTTTGGCCGAAATATAAAGACAATAAAGATTTTGTGATGCTGGTGATCGGGCGGGAACATACGGATGCCGACTTGAAGAAATATAACGAGAAGAAAGGTTTTTCTTTCCCGCTGTATCCGGATAAGAATCGGGCTATCTTTAATGCTTTTGCCAAAAATCTGATTCCGCGCAGTTATCTGATCGGAAAAGACGGAAAAGTGATTTATACCAGCAAAGGATATACAGATCAAGAATTTGCAGAGTTGATGAATCAAATAGAAGGAGCGTTAAAGAAATGAATTATAAACATGTACATGTCATTTATTTTTCTCCCACGCATACTTCCGCTAAAATAGCTCATGCTATTGTGGAAGGAATGGGAGCGGTATCTTTTTCAGAATCAGATTTGACGTATGAAATGCCGGGCTCTGAGGAAGTGGTAGAACGTGAATTGACAGTTGTTGCAGTGCCTGTGTATGGCGGGCGTGTTGCCGATACAGCAATAGAACGTTTGAAAAAGTTTGTGGGAAAAGATTCTCCGGTTGTTCCTGTCGTTGTTTACGGAAACAGGGATTATGAAGATGCGTTGTTGGAGTTGTCGGATTTGTTGGTGCAGCAAGGTTTTACATTGTTGGCTGCCGCTGCTTTTGTGGGTGAACATTCATTCAGTACATCTCAATATCCGGTAGCATCGGGTCGCCCGGATCAGAAGGATCATGACGAAGCCTTCCTCTTCGGTCAGCATGTATTGGAAAAGTTGGAGGCTTGTTCTTCGTTGGAATCTCTGTCTTCTTTGCAGATAAAAGGCAACCGACCTTATAAAGAAAAGAAGCCGTCGGCACCTGCTGCTCCGTTGGTAGATGCATCTCGTTGTAATTTATGTGGACACTGTATAGGTGTTTGTCCAGTAAGTGCTATTTCAATTGTTAATGATGAGATGTATAGTGATCCGACTCGTTGTATTAAGTGTTGTGCCTGTGTGAAAGAGTGTCCGGAAGAGGCTAGAACTTTCCCGAATCCTTTCGCGGAATACTTATATAAGAATTTCAGTGCCCGCAAAGCCCCAGAAATGTTCTTATAAGGAAAGATTTCACACCCTTCACAGGAAGTAACTGATAGTTAGGCAAATGAATAGGTGTGTGAAGGGTGTAAAGAAAAATCGCCTATGGTAATAGTAGGTATGTAATAGAATAAGAGCAACTAAGATAAACGGGAATCGAAAGTAAATCCAGCGAGGATTGAAAT
>ULYM01000230.1_pt1 | contig 31496 bp, 23 predicted proteins | sample 1962141 | NCBI WGS metagenome assembly ULYM01 (sample SAMEA4835862, study PRJEB28245) | human gut metagenome | biome: gut microbiome; material: fecal sample | place: Denmark | collected 2008
AGGAGATAAACACCTATGATTAGTGTTTACCTCCTACTCGATTATTATTGAGAACTAATCTATCTCAATGCATTAATCGTTGAACCAACGAACGTAGCACAAATCCTGACGATGAGGCAGAGCTGCGTTCTTAGGATACATACGATAAGAAACCTTGAAGCTTCCTGAGTTAGACAAGCTAGTCTTCAACTCGAATGTATAAAGAGTACCATCTACCTTAACAACTTCCATCGGAGTTACAGAGTAAATGTATTTTTTGTTTTCAGCGTTAGTGTAAGTTACTACCATTTCTACGCCGATTGCATCGTTAAGACCCTTTTCGTCAATTACGCAAGTGATAGTGTAGTCTTTACCGCTTTCTACGTTGCCCTGACGAAGTTCCTGGCATTTATTCATAGATACAATTTCGATAGAATCCCACTTAGCGGCAACTTCTTCTTTCCACTTAGCCAGTTCTGTATTCTTAGCGAAGTTGTTAGCTTCCAATTCGTGGAAACGAACGGCTTCTTTAGTATAGAACTTAGTATAGTAGTCATCGAGCTGACGCTTCATTGTATAGTGAGGAGCGATCTGAGCGATAGAGTTCTTGATAGTCTTAACCCAACCTTCAGAATATCCCTTGCTGTTTCTAGCATAGTACAACGGCAGGATTTCTTTTTCGAGTATGTTGTAGATAGTAGCAGCATCCAACTGGTCTTGGTGTTCCTGGTTCTGGTAAGTACGTTTTTCAGTCAAAGCCCATCCTGCACCTTCGCGGTAGCCTTCCAACCACCATCCGTCAAGTACAGAGAAGTTTACCACACCGTTCATCAGCGCTTTTTCGCCAGATGTACCAGATGCTTCCAAAGGACGAGTCGGAGTGTTCATCCAGATATCAACACCAGAAATCAAGCGGCGTGCCAACTTCATATCGTAGTTTTCGAGGAAGATAATCTTACCCAAGAATTCAGGACGCTTAGAGATTTCTACAATCTTCTTGATCAAGCCCTGACCAGCGCCATCGTGCGGATGTGCCTTACCTGCGAACAAGAACTGTACAGGGTAGTCGGGGTTGTTAACGATCTTAGACAAACGATCCAAGTCGGTGAACAGCAAGTGAGCACGCTTGTAAGTAGCGAAACGACGAGCGAAACCAATCAGCAGAGCGTTCGGGTTGATCTTGTCCATCAATGATACTACGCGTGAAGGATCACCCTGGTTCTTCAACCATGTGTCACGGAACTGATCGCGGATGTAACCAGTCAACTTGTTCTTCAATGCCAAACGAGTGCTCCAGATTTCTTCATCGGGCACATTGTAGATAGCTTCCCAGATCTTCGGGTTAGACTGATCTTTCATGAAGTTCTTATCAAAGTACTTGCCGTACAGTTTCTTCCATTCAGAAGCACACCAAGTTGGGAAGTGTACACCGTTAGTTACATATCCTACGTGGTTTTCTTCAGGGAAGTATCCCTTCCAGATACCTGCAAACATTTCCTGCGATACTTTTCCGTGAAGCCAGCTTACACCGTTTACTTCCTGGCAAGTGTTGCAAGCGAATGTAGACATACAGAAACGTTCGTTGTGATCTCCCGGGTTGATACGACCCATATCCATCAAGTCGTCCCAAGAAATACCCATACGCTGAGGATATCCACCCATGTACTTGCCGAACAGACCTTCGTCGAAGTAGTCGTGACCAGCAGGAACCGGAGTGTGTACAGTATATAATGAAGAAGCGCGTACGATGTTAAGTGCTTCGTCGAAGTTCATACCGCCTTCTACGTAGTCGCACAAGCGCTGTACGTTACACAATGCAGCGTGTCCTTCGTTGCAGTGGTAAACGTCTTTCTTGATACCCAATTTCTTAAGCAACAGAACACCACCTATACCCAACAATATTTCTTGTTTCAAGCGGTTTTCCCAGTCGCCACCATAAAGCTGGTAAGTGATAGGACGATCGAATTCGCTGTTCATTTCGTTGTCTGTATCGAGCAAGTACAAAGGAACACGTCCTACGTTTACTTTCCATACATATGCGTGTACGAAGTAGTTCAAGTAAGGAACGTCGAGTACCATCGGGTTACCGTTTTCGTCGTTTACTCGTTCGATAGGAAGGCTACCGAAGTTCTGAGCTTCGTAGTTAGCAATCTGCTGTCCGTCCATTGACAAGCTCTGAGTGAAGTAACCGTAGCGATACAAGAAACCTACACCACACATGTCAACGTTACTGTCTGAAGCTTCTTTCAGATAGTCACCGGCCAAGATACCCAAACCACCTGAATATATTTTCAATACATGAGTTAAACCGAACTCCATGCAGAAGTATGCAACTGACGGGCGAGCAGCGTTAGGCTTTTCGCTCATATAAGCTTGGAACTTTGTGTAAACAGCGTTGATTTTAGCTAAAACAACTTGGTCTTCTGTCAAAGATTCCAATTTTTCGTAGCTCAAACGTTCAAGCAATGCTACTGGGTTCTGTCCTACAGCTTTCCACAAATCTGCGTCAAGGCTCTTGAACATGTCAATAGCATCGTCATTCCATGCCCACCAAATGTTGCGGGCCATGATTTCCAACATTTTCAACGACTCCGGAATACGAGACTTTACAGTCACTTCTTTCCACACCGGAGTGTTTGCATAATTAGTTTTGACTTCCATTTTACTTTTATCTTTAGTGTATAGATTATTCGTTTTCGTTCATTTCGGCTATACGTTTCTCTGCTTTTTGCAAAGCTATGTCGTAAGCTTCATAATAGTATTTAATGAAGTTCTTCCACAAGGCCTTATCCGATATGCCGGCAGCTTTCTTACGTATAATGTCGATATCCAATGCCGATAGGGTAGAGAATTCCGCTATGGTATCTTTAATAGTATCGGCTACTTCAGAATAGTTATAGTCAGTACGGTGTATAACCTTTACTCCATCGGTAAGCTCTGAATAATGACCTACTACAGTGTTCACCCACAATCCGAAGCCTGCCAAGTCGGTAGTGATGGTAGGAACTTTGAAAGCGATACTTTCAAGCGGAGTATATCCCCATGGTTCATAATATGATGGATATACGCTTAAGTCCATACCGATAAGCAAATCGTAATAATGTTCGTTTACGATGCCGTCTCTTCCGTCCAGATAGCAAGGTACGAATACAACTTTTACCTTTGAATCGGCAGCGTTTGTCATATTCATATACTTCAGCATATCAAGCACTTGGTCATGACTCATATTATGAAGCCAATGAGTGATGAACGGGCATTCCAATGGGGTATCATATTCTTTTCCGCTGTCTAAACGCTGGCGCAAGTCTTCGCGTGCGTCGCCTACCCAACCCGGAACATTGATAAACGCCAATACAGGCTTTTTCAAATCTTTATCGCGAGTAAGGCGGTTCAGAGATTCCAGATAAACGTTAATACCCTTATTCTTGAATTCGTAACGTCCGCTTGTACCTACAATCAACGTATCTTCGTCGAGTTTAGTACCCAACAGTTTGTTGGCTACATTAAGCATTACCTGACGTGCGTGTTTACGCTTGCGAGTAAATTTGCCGCCCTTAGGTACGAAGTCGTTTTCGAAACCATTCATCAGCACCTTATCTACAGGCTTGTCAAGCAGTTCCTGACATTCTTTAGCAGTGATATCGCTCACTGTAGTAAAGCAGTCTACGAAATGAGCTGTCTGTTTTTCGATAGAATGCTTAGACTGCATATTCAGTTCTTGAGCCATCTGGTCGCCGTTATAAGCAAACAGATAGTCGTATAGAGGCTTGTTGTTTCCTGCTATAGAGCGTCCGATAGATGTAGCGTGGGTAGTGAATATCGTAGCGATTTCGGGTACGTTTTTATGTATGTACAAAGCTCCCAGACCTGTCATCCATTCATTGGCTTGATAGATAACCTTGTCATGAGGTGTCATACGATAGCGGTACATGCTTTCTACTACCAAACCTGCGGCATATGAGAACATGGAAGCTTCGTCATAGTCGCCATACGCATGGAGTGAGTCGACTTGGAAGTCTTGCCACAATTCAGTGTAGATTTCGTTCTTTTTTTGAAAATAGGGAGAGAAATCGACTAAGATCACGATAGGAGTCCCCGGAACATTCCATCTGCCTACTCTTGTCTTTAAGTCTTCATTCTCTGCGGCGTGCTTACGCCATGATGCCAATAGTGTTTCGTCTTCGGTAAAAAGTGGGTTTTCTTTTCCGATCCATACGTCTGGACCGATAAAGAAAATCTTGTCAGTAAATGCCGATTGCAGAGTCTTTGCTCGGGTTGACAATACGGTATAAATACCTCCAACTTTATTGCATACCTCCCAACTGGACTCAAATATGTAATCAGGCACCAATTGTTCTTTATTCATTTCCTTTTAATAATTTCTAAATCAGCCGCAAAGATACGAAAGAAATTTTAAGTATTAGAAAAATCATTCTCAATTTAGAAAAGATATGGGGTAATATTGTGTGCGAAATGACAAAAAATATTCAAAAATGTACCTTTTGGTATATTGCATGATTGTATTCATCCCTTTTTGCTTGATATTAGCTTACTAAATGATTTTTTTGTTTGATGCGGTGTCTGGTTTGGCAAATGATGAAACTTCCGTTACTACTTGATTTCGGTTACGGAAAAAATAGTAATTTTGCAGCCGTAAACAATAGGTATATCAGAATATGTGGTTATTACTGGCTTTCTGCTCAGCTGCGTTGCTGGGCTTCTATGATGTCTTTAAGAAAAAATCGTTGAACAACAATGCTGTGCTTCCGGTGCTGGGATTGAATACATTGTTCTCCAGTCTTATCTTTCTTCCTCTTATCTTGATTTCGGCTTATGCTCCGTCTGTGCTGAATGGCTCAATATTTTATGTTCCCGAAGCCGGATGGGAAGTGCATAAGTTTATAATATTGAAGTCGTTTATCGTTTTATCGTCGTGGATATTCGGTTATTTCGGCATGAAGCACCTTCCGCTTACTATAGTAGGACCGATAAATGCTACTCGTCCGGTAATGACGTTGGTAGGGGCAATGCTTATATTCGGCGAACGCCTTAATATATATCAATGGATAGGTGTTCTGCTGGCCATAGTCTCTTTTTTCATGCTGAGTCGTTCTGGTAAGAAAGAAGGCATCGACTTTAAGCATGATAAGTGGATTTGGTTTATCGTGCTGGCGGCTGTACTAGGTGCGGCCAGCGGATTGTACGACAAATACCTGATGGGCCGTTTCAATAATATGGTTGTCCAGGCGTGGTATAACATTTACCAGCTTTTCATTATGGGTGGCGTGTTAATGATACTTTGGCTTCCTAAACGAAAAAGTACTACTCCATTCCGTTGGGATTGGTGCATCATTCTTATATCAATATTCCTTTCAGCAGCCGATTTCGTCTATTTCTATGCGTTAGGTATGGACGGTTCAATGATATCTATCGTGTCGATGGTGCGTAGAGGTAGTGTGATAGTATCGTTCCTGTTCGGCGCCATGGTGTTCCGTGAAAAGAACCTCAAGAGTAAGGCTGTCGATTTGATTTTGGTACTTATCGGTATGTTCTTCTTGTATTTGGGAAGTCGATAAGACTGCAAGGTAGTATATAATAATTGTATATTTATTTATAAATAGGTATGGATAAAACAAAGTGTATAGCCGCATTGTTCGATTTTGACGGTGTGGTGATGGATACAGAAACTCAGTATACGGTATATTGGGATGAGGTAGGAAGACAATATCATCCGGAATTGCCGCATTTCGGTGCTTTGATAAAAGGGCAGACCTTGACTCAAATTTACGATAAGCACTTTGCCGGAATGACTGAAGAGCAGAGCAAGATTACTGCCGGACTTAATCGTTTTGAGCGCGAAATGACGTTCGAATATATAGCTGGAGTAGTGGATTTTATGAAAGACCTGCGTGCTCATGGCGTAAAGATAGCTATCGTAACCAGCTCTAACGAACTGAAGATGGCTAATGTATATGCGGCTCATCCAGAGTTGAAAGAAGGTTTGGTAGACCGAATCTTGACAGCCGAGATGTTTACCCGTTCAAAACCGGCTCCCGACTGTTTCTTACTTGGTGCCGAAGTCTTCGGAACGGTACCGCAGAACTGTGTGGTGTTCGAAGACTCGTTTCATGGGTTAGAGGCGGGAAATGCTGCCGGAATGACAGTTATAGGCCTTTCTACAACCAATACAGCCGAGGCGATAAAAGACAAATGTAAGCTGTCTATCCCCGATTTCGTAGGCTTCAATTATGAAAAGATGATAGCTCTACTTGGTTAAATGTACCAATTGAGTTACCTTTGCCGCGTTTAATAATTTTAAATAAGTAAAAAGTTATGGCAGGATATCTTTCGGGTGATACACGTAAAGTGACTACTCACCGTTTGATTGAAATGAAAGAAAGAGGTGAAAAGATTTCAATGCTTACCTCTTATGATTATACGATAGCTCAGATAGTAGACGGAGCTGGAATTGATATAATATTAGTAGGCGACTCAGCCTCTAATGTAATGGCAGGTAATGTTACTACATTGCCTATCACCATCGATCAGATGATTTATCACGGTCGTTCGGTAATGCGTGGCGTAAAGCGTGCCCTCGTAGTAGTTGATATGCCTTTCGGTACTTATCAGGCAGATACTTTTGATGGTGTTCGTAACGCTATCCGTATCATGAAGGAAACCGGTGCCGATGCGCTGAAGTTGGAAGGTGGAGAAGAAGTGATAGATACTATCCGTCACATTATCAATGCCGGAATGCCTGTAATGGGTCATCTGGGTTTGATGCCTCAATCTATTAATAAGTATGGTACTTATGGCGTGCGTGCCAAAGGCGACGATGAGGCTGAAAAGCTGATTCGCGACGCTCATTTGCTGGAAGAAGCAGGCTGCTTCGGCTTGGTTCTTGAAAAAATTCCGGCAGAATTGGCTGCTCGTGTAGCGAAAGAACTTACTATTCCGGTTATCGGTATTGGTGCCGGAGGCGGTGTCGACGGTCAGGTGCTTGTAGTAGCCGACATGTTGGGAATGACTAAAGGCTTCAGTCCTCGCTTCTTGCGTCGCTATGCCGACCTTCATACTATCATGACCGACGCTATCGGTCAGTACGTTGCAGATGTGAAATCGTCTGATTTCCCCAACGAAACAGAACAATATTAAGTTTCATCCTATATATGCTGTGGAATAAGAACTTTTCATTGTTGATAGCAGCTAATATTCTACTCTTTATCGGGGTGTACATGCTTTTCCCGCTCTTTTTCCAGTGGATGGTAAAAGAGTGGGGATGCACTGTGTCTCAGGCATCTATTCTGGTCGCTTTATTTGCTCCGGCTATGTTCATACCAGGGGCTTTCAATAATTACTTAGTCGATACGTTCAGTAGGAAGCAAGTATGCATCCGTAGCGTCATTATGCTTGCGGCTATAGGACTAATCAGTCAGTATGTCTCTCAGCAGTGGATGGCTGTAGGTTTATGGATGTTGCAGGGCGTGTTTTTCAGTTTGGCGTTGATGGCTACTGGCAGTACGTTGGTTATAGATGTAACTCCGAGTAGTAAGAGAAACGCCGCCAACCGTGTGTTTACATGGACCAGTATTTTAAGTACTATCTTTGGATTGCTGATAGGATTGAACGGTCCGTCCATGTTGCCCATACCTAAGCTGCTTTATTTGTCTTCGGCTTTATGCGGATGCTCGGCATTCTTGATGACTATGGTTCAGGTATGCTTCAGGGCGCCTCTTGACTTGCCTTTATGCTCGTTTGATCGTTTCATCCTTTTCCGTACGTTGCTTCCGGGGCTTAATATGCTCTGCGTGCCCATTGTGTTAGGAATGGTTCTATCGGCCATGCCCGATGTTTTGTTTTATCTGAGTATTGTGGGAGGCTTCATTGTTTACTTACTGTTGAGGCAGTTAAGTTCTATATCTCAGAACGGTAAGTTGCAAGTATTTCTTGGGCAAGTGCTTACGTTGGCGGGCTTGGTAGTGCTTTTAGTAGTAGATTCTGGAGTACATTTACATGCCAGCGGCTTTCTGATAGGCTTAGGCACAGGCTTCTCTATCGGACATTTCCTGCAGATGATGATATTGCTGCCCATGCACTGCGAGCGCGGAACAAGTTATCAGACTTTCCAGTTGTTATGGCAACTCGGCTTTGTAGCAGCTCTTGCCGTAGCGGTTTCTGGGTTTGTATTCTCAACATCGCGAGAAGTATACGAAGGAGCGATTCTGGTTTGTATAGCAGGATTATTGTTTTATCAACTATACACTTGTCGTTATTTTAAGGAACATTATCAACAATAATTAATATAAAGAATATGGCAGACGATAAAAAGATTATCTTTTCGATGGTCGGAGTGAGCAAGTCATTCCAAAACAACAAGCAAGTCTTTAAGGACATCTACCTATCTTTTTTTTATGGAGCGAAAATAGGTATTATCGGTTTGAACGGATCCGGTAAGTCTACATTGCTTAAGATTATAGCCGGATTGGATAAGAGTTATCAGGGAGAAGTAGTATTCTCGCCGGGATATTCAGTTGGCTATTTAGCTCAGGAACCACACCTCGACGACACAAAGACTGTAAAAGAGGTTGTAATGGAAGGCGTACAGAGTGTAGTAGACACTTTGGCCGAATATGAAGAAATTAACAATAAGTTCGGATTGCCCGAATATTATGAGGATCCAGATAAGATGGATGCTCTTTTTGCGCGACAGGCCGAATTGCAAGATATAATCGATGCTACAGATGCTTGGAACCTCGATAGCAAGCTTGAGCGTGCTATGGATGCGTTGCGCTGTCCGCCCGAAGACCAACCGGTGAAGAACTTGTCGGGAGGTGAACGCCGCCGTGTGGCTCTGTGCCGTCTGTTGCTTCAGAAACCCGATATCTTGTTGCTCGACGAGCCTACCAACCACCTCGATGCGGAAAGTATCGACTGGCTGGAACAGCACTTGCAGCAGTACGAGGGTACAGTAATCGCTGTAACACACGACCGTTACTTCCTCGATCATGTAGCAGGATGGATTCTGGAACTTGACCGTGGCGAAGGTATTCCTTGGAAAGGCAACTACTCAAGCTGGTTGGAACAGAAGACCAAGCGTATGGAGATGGAAGAGAAGGTGGCAAGCAAACGCCGCAAGACTTTGGAGCGCGAGTTGGACTGGGTGCGCATGGCTCCTAAGGCTCGTCAGGCTAAGGGTAAGGCTCGTCTTAATTCGTACGATAAGTTGCTGAATGAGGATGTGAAAGAGAAGGAAGAAAAGCTTGAAATCTTTATCCCGAATGGTCCTCGCTTGGGTAACAAGGTTATTGAAGCAAAGCATGTAGCTAAAGCGTATGGCGACAAGCTGTTGTTCGATGATCTTAACTTTATGCTTCCTCCTAATGGTATCGTAGGTGTAATTGGTCCTAACGGTGCCGGTAAGACTACATTGTTCAGACTTATCATGGGTCTTGAAACTCCTGATAAGGGTGAATTCGAAGTAGGTGAAACTGTAAAGGTGGCATACGTAGACCAGCAGCATAAAGATATCGATCCTAACAAGACTGTATATCAGGTAATCAGTGGTGGTAACGACCTCTTGCGTATGGGTAACCGCGACATTAACGCTCGTGCTTATCTTAGCCGTTTCAACTTTGCCGGAAGCGATCAGGAAAAATTGTGTGGCATGTTGTCGGGTGGTGAACGTAACCGTCTGCACCTTGCTATGGCGCTGAAAGAAGAAGGAAACGTATTGCTCCTCGATGAGCCTACCAATGATATTGACGTAAATACTTTGCGTGCGCTCGAAGAAGGTTTGGAGGACTTTGCCGGATGTGCTGTGGTAATTAGTCACGACCGTTGGTTCCTCGACCGTATCTGTACTCACATCCTTGCGTTCGAAGGCAATAGCGAAGTATTCTATTTTGAAGGTTCTTATACTGAATACGAAGCGAATAAGATGAAGCGTATGGGTAACGTAGAGCCTAAGCGTGTACGCTATCGTAAGTTGATGGAAGATTAAAAAGAAGTATTCTTGCGATGCTGACTGTATATTTGGCACGTCACGGACAGACGGAAGAGAACTTGGCGCACATTTTTCAAGGACATCTTCCGGGGCGACTTACCGAAACGGGAAAGGCGCAGGCTAAAGATTTGGGCGAGCGGTTGAAAGACATTCATTTCGATGCTATAGTGAGCAGCGATTTGCAACGTGTAGTAGATACCGTCCGTCTGGCTTTTGGCGATTGCTCTATCCCGTGGGAGACAAACCCGCTGTTTCGTGAGATAGGCTGGGGGAGTTGGACAGGGCTGCCGATTGATTCGGTAGATAAATCGCATATACCTTCCGATGCCGAAAGTCGTGAACAATTATACGAAAGAGCTGAGCGCTGTGTAAGCTATCTGCGAGAACATTATGATGGAAAGACTATCTTGGTAGTGGCGCATGGATTGATAAATCGCTCCATCCGCGCTGTGATAGAGGATGTACCTGTAGACCAACTAACCAAGATACCTCACATGTCGAACGGAGATGTGATACGTCTTGAAATCGCATAAAAAAGAACAGGCCTCATGAAATCGTAAGACTTCATGAGGCCTGTTCTTTTTTATATCAGTAAGTTTAAAACTTCCTGTTAGTTATGCACTAATGTACCGATATTTTCGCCCGACATAACTTTCTTCAAGTTACCTACGGTGTCCATATCGAATACGATGATAGGCAAGTTGTTTTCCTTGCACATGCAAGTTGCGGTCAAGTCCATTACCTTCAGTCCGCGTGCCAATACATCGTCGTATGTAATATCGTCGAATTTTGTTGCTGTAGGATCCTTTTCAGGGTCGGCAGTGTAGATACCGTCTACGCGAGTACCTTTCAGCATTACGTCAGCTTCTATTTCTATACCTCTCAATGAAGAGCCGGTATCTGTAGTGAAGAACGGATTACCTGTTCCAGCCGACATGATAACCACTTCGCCGTTTTCCATGGCTTCTATGGCTTTCCATTTAGTATAGAACTCACCGATAGGTTCCATTCTGATAGCTGTAAGTACACGAGCCTTGACACCAGCCGCTACCAATGCCGAGCTAAGTCCCAAGCTATTGATAACTGTTGCCAGCATACCCATCTGGTCACCTTTCACACGGTCGAAACCCTTACCGGCACCGCTCAGTCCGCGGAAAATGTTTCCGCCGCCTATCACGATACCAATCTGTACGCCCATGTCGTGAATTTCCTTAATCTGCTGTGCATATTCGCCCAAGCGTTTTTCGTCTATTCCATATTTCTTTTCGCCCATCAAGCTTTCGCCGCTAAGCTTTAACAAAATGCGTTTGAATCTTGCCATAATATAATTCGTTTATAAATGTGATTTCTGCAAAGTTATAAAAGGTTATGGAATAGACCTTGATACGCTTGATAAATTCTTCAATTTTTACCGAATATCAGATTATTCTTCCAGACTGAGTACCTGTGCATCTTGCGGAGAAACATAGTCGGCTTGGAAGAATCGGCTTGCACGAAGCAAGTGACGCCATATACTTACCAACTCTTGTGTTTCTTGCAATATGTTCAGGTATACCAAAGAAGCTTTCAGGGTAGCGTTGGCCGATTCCTGCATACGGTTCATCTGTTCTTTACGGAGGAATGAAATCTTGTTTTTCAGGTCATCTCCTTTTTTCAAGATGTCGTCTGCGTCTGTATAGTCATTGCTGTCTATGGCTTTGCAGGTTCTTTCCATCAGGGTGCATAGTTCTTGGCGCACGGGTAAGAACTCATCTATGCAATTTTTCTGTATCGGGTTGAAGTTGTTGTCAACGTGCTCTTTACAAGGGTCGAGTATACGTTTCAAGCAGTACAGCATTTGTTCGCAGCTGTTGCTTCCCAGGTGGAACCATGTATTCTTTTCTATGGCGATAGCTATAGGAATACGGCGCAATCCTAAAATCTCTTTACGGCGACGTTTCTTCAGCATCTTGCGCTGATCGTCAGTTTTAGATTCGGCTTTACGAAGCAACTTCAAATCTTCGTTCATAAATCCGTCGGTTATTTGCGTGTATGTTTCTTCTGTGTAGCGCAGATAGCTGCTCAATGTCTCTTTTACATGAATACGGAGCAATGTAAGAATTTCGTTCTTGTCTTTGCTACGCATCATAGTGGTGAATACATTGTCTTGCTTTTCGCTCTTTTCTTTCTTAGCGTAGCGTATGTTGCTGCGTATAAGCAGGAATACAGCGATGGCAATGAATGCGAACATACCCACAAAGCTTGTGTAGAACATAATTATGGTTACGAAAGCACAGATAATGAATGCCACGAATGCGGTGATAAACCATCCGCCAATTACAGAAAGCATACCTGTTATGCGGTAAACCGCACTTTCGCGTCCCCATGCACGGTCGGCCAATGAAGAACCCATAGCCACTATGAATGTTACGTAGGTAGTAGAAAGCGGAAGTTTCATGGTAGTACCTATAATGATAAGAAGTCCGGATAGTACCAAGTTTACAGAAGCGCGTACCATATCGAATGCGGCTCCGTCGGCTAAAATCACTTCGTCTTTATTGAATCGGCTGTTAATCCACTGGCGTACGTTGGCAGGAATAACCTGTTTCATAAAATCGTTTATGCTGGTGGCGCGTCGTACTATGGTACGTGCCAAGGCAGATGAACCGAACATTTCGTCGCCTTCTTCCTGGCGTGCCAAGTCTACAGATGTCTTGATAACGTTCTTGGCTTTTTTAGAAGTAGCTAAGGCGTAGACCATTACGATGCCCGAAGCGAAAAGGAATATAATCGGTGTGTGTGCCGATGATGAGAGCGAGGTCATCATGAAATCGTGTATGCCTGCTCCGCCGGAATTGGCTACATAGTCTGTGTAAGCTGAGAATCCTGCCAAGGGAACTCCGATAAAGTTAACCAAGTCGTTGCCGGCAAATGCCAACGCCAATGAGAAAGTTCCAAGCAATACAATGATGCGGAATACGTTTACCTTGCACCAGTGCAAGATTTGCATCAGTAGTGTGAAGAATACAAAGCAACCTAATACAAGCGAAAGTGTGTTGTCGTTAATCCATGCCATTGATTCGGCGGTCATGAACGGAGCGCTTTTAAGTCCTTTTATCAGGGTGAAGTAAGCTAACGATGTAACTGATATACCGCCAAATACTCCGATAGTCCATGAAAGATGCTTCTTATAATTAAAGCTGAAAATGAGTCGAGATACATACTGTACGAAGGTACCGGTTATAAATGCCACGGCTACCGACAGGAATATACCTAATATTACCGACAAGGCTTTTTCTGTATTCATCATATCGCCTAGTGAAAGCAATCCTGTTTCATCGCCTACAATTCGTATGATTGCCAAAATGAATGTACCACCCAGCAGCTCGAATACCATGGATACGGTAGTAGAGGTAGGAAGCCCTAACGTATTGAAAATGTCGAGCAGAACCACATCGGTTACCATCACTGCCAGCAGAATGCACATGATGTCGTAAAAGCTGAAGTTCACGGGGTTGAAAATGCCGTGACGGGCAATGTCCATCATTCCGTTACTCATGATGGCTCCGGCAAATACGCCGATGGCGGCAACCAAGATTATGGTTTTAAACTTTGCCACTTTTGCACCGACAGCCGAATTCATGAAGTTGACTGCATCATTGCTGACTCCAACCAGAAGGTCGAATACCGCCAGCATGAAAAGAAAGATTACAATTCCTAAGTAAACTGTTTCCATAATGTTTGTTTAAATACTTTTTCGGTCGCAAAAGTAGATGGTGTATGTTATATTGCCGTGTCATACATATTACAATAGTGTTACATGTGCTGATGCGTGGTTCTTGTACTATCCAAGCCAATCTTTGTCTTATTATAATCGTTTGTGTGGAATGTTTAAGTATGAAATTTATAAGCAGCTGGCTTCGGGTGATGCCATTGATATGTTGCTCTGGCAAAATACTATGCTGGTATGAACAAAAAGATACACCAAAACAATATCTTTGCTGTACAAACGCTGTATATAATAAATGTAATATATAATGGAGAATAAAATTGTTGCAAATAACGGTTCGTCTATCGTTCTATATACAACAGACGATGGCAATACCCAACTTGAAGTAAAGTTGGAGAAAGATACTGTGTGGCTTAATAGAGAGCAAATCGCTCAGCTTTATGGCAGAGACTACAAGACAATAGCAAAGCATATCAATAATGCATTGAGGGAAGAACTTGAAGGTGAGCCGGTAGTCGCAAAATTTGCGACACCCAAGAAATATGGCAGAAAAGAGGGATATACCCAAATGCAGAAAATAGATTACTATAATCTTGATATGATTATTTCTGTAGGGTATAGAGTGAAAAGCCGGAATGGTATTGTTTTCAGAAAATGGGCTAACAGTATACTGAAACAGTACCTAATCAGGGGCTATGCCATAGACCAGCGTCGCCTCGACCACTATGATGAACTGAAAGATGTGGTTAGGTTGATGTCGCGTGCTCTCACTCTCCAAGACAAGGTTTCAGAAGGAGAATATTCAGGACTATTCAGTGTTATCACAGATTATGTCTATGCCCTCGACACGCTCGATCGCTACGACTATCAAGCATTGAGTGTTGAGAAGACAACCAAGAAAGAAATTTTCCATGCTACATACGAGAATGCCATGGATGCCATCAACGTCTTAAAGGTGAAATTTGGCGAAAGCCGATGGTTTGCAAACGAAAAGGATGGTTCCTTTAAGAGTAGCATCGGTCAGATTTACCAAACATTCGGAGGTGAAGACCTATATCCATCTGTTGAAGAAAAGGCAGCTATGTTGCTGTATCTCGTGGTGAAAAACCATTCTTTCAGCGATGGCAACAAACGTATTGCTGCCATGCTTTTCCTTTGGTTCATGGAGAAGAATGGCATACTTTATGGCCAAGACGGACATAAACGCATTGCCGACAATACTCTCGTTGCCCTCACGCTGATGATTGCTGAGAGCCGCACAGAAGAGAAAGATGTGATGGTGAAAGTGGTTGTAAATTTAATCAATAAGGATAATCAGTAAATCCAACAATAATCAATGGAGAGCATGAATGTTCAAGAAGCCATATGAAATTTGTTTGGAACACCGTTATACGCCTTATTATATACGTGTAGTGTTCTTTTACCGAATGGAAAGGATGGCTTAATTATGCATTACACGGAAACATCAAAATTGGGGCAGATGTTACCCCTCTCAGAATGCCTTCTGAGGCCGATTTTGTGTATTTGTGATATGCCTGAAAAAAGAATGCGAAAAGAAGTCCTGCAATATACGAATGGTAAGCTTGCAATATGCGAATCGCAAAAAAAAGAATGAGAGTGTTTTTTATGCGATTCGCATTGCTTTTTCAGGCAATTTTATGTGTGCCATTTTTACTGTTTAGGCATGAAGCGTAAGGTAAATCACGGTGCGGACTAGAAATAGATGGAATATTTTGATGTCCATAACACTTAAATCTAATTAATAGGAAACTTTAAACATATTCTTAGTATGTTTATTGATAGGAAATTAGTAACTTTGCCCCAAATTAGATATTCTTTAGTAATTACTTAAAACGATTTGCAATGTCAGAATCAAAGAAAATAAAGACTGCCTTGGTGTCTGTATTCCATAAGGACGGACTCGATGCGATTATCCGTCGTTTGGCTGAAGACGGTGTAGAGTTCTTGTCAACTGGTGGAACTCGTCATTTTATTGAAGAATTAGGATACAAATGTCACGCTGTAGAAGATTTGACTGGCTATCCTTCTATTTTGGGCGGACGCGTTAAGACTCTTCACCCGAAAGTATTCGGTGGTATCTTGTCACGTCGTGAGTTGGAAGAAGACCGTCAGCAGACTGCTAAATACGAAATCCCTGAAATCGACTTGGTTATCGTCGATCTTTATCCGTTCGAAGATACAGTCGCTTCTGGAGCAGACGAACAGTCTATTATCGAAAAGATTGATATAGGCGGTATCTCATTGATTCGTGCAGCTGCAAAGAACTTCAACGATGTTGTAATCATTGCAAGCAAGGCTCAGTACAAGCCGTTCTATGACATTATCGCTAAGAATGGTGCTGTTACTACTCGCGATGAACGTCGTTGGTTTGCACAAGAAGCTTTCGTAGTATCTTCTCATTATGATACTGCCATCCACGCATGGTTCGAGAAGAGCGGAAAGTAATAATTAAGGTAAGTTGGGATAACACATAAAATCAGAACTAAACTAAAATGGGATTATTCTCTTTTACACAAGAAATAGCCATGGACCTTGGTACTGCTAATACCATCATTATGAGCAATGACAAGATCGTGGTAGACGAGCCGTCGGTGGTAGCTTTGGATCGTCGTACAGACAAGATGATTGCTGTGGGCGACCGTGCGAAACTGATGTACGAAAAAGAAAATCCGAATATCCGCACCGTGCGTCCGTTGCGTGATGGCGTAATCGCCGACTTTAACGCATGCGAACAGATGATGCGCGGATTGATTAAGAAGGTAAATACCGGACGTCGTTTGTTTACTCCTTCGCTTCGGATGGTAATTGGTGTTCCGTCGGGATCGACAGAAGTGGAACTGCGTGCCGTACGCGACAGTGCGGAACATGCAGGCGGACGTGACGTATATTTGATATTCGAACCTATGGCTGCCGCTATCGGTATTGGATTGGACGTTGAGGCTCCGGAAGGAAACATGATTGTTGATATAGGTGGTGGTTCTACCGAAATCGCGGTTATCTCGTTGGGTGGTATCGTATCGAACAACTCTATCCGTATTGCCGGTGACGACCTTACAGCCGATATCCAGGAATACATGAGCCGCCAGCACAACGTAAAGGTGAGTGAGCGTATGGCCGAACGTATCAAGATACACGTAGGCGCAGCTCTTACAGACTTGGGCGATGAGGCTCCCGAAGACTATGTAGTGCGCGGTCCTAACCGTATCACAGCATTGCCTATGGAAGTGCCCGTTTGCTATCAGGAAGTAGCTCACTGCTTGGAAAAGAGCATCGCTAAGATTGAAACAGCCATTTTAAGTGCGCTCGAAAATACTCCGCCCGAACTGTATGCCGATATCGTAAGCAACGGTATCTATCTGGCAGGTGGTGGTGCGCTGTTGCGTGGACTCGACAAGCGTCTTACTGATAAGATAAACATTCCTTTCCACATTGCCGAAGACCCATTGCTCAGCGTAGCTAAAGGTACCGGCATCGCACTGAAAAACGTAGACCGTTTTTCTTTCTTGATGCGTTAATGGTGGGATAAAGGATTAAATTAAAAAGCATAAGAGAGAGCATGTGCCCTCTCTTTTGTTTGTTATAAAAAAGCCCGTGCGTTCTCTTTTATATTAAATAATAATATGCGGAATCTGCTGAATTTCTTGATGAAATACGATTATTGGCTGCTTTTTATATTTCTTGAAGTAGTCAGTATAATTTTATTGTTCCGTTTCAACAGCTATCAAGGCAGTGTCTTTTTTACTTCGGCCAATCAGGTATCGGGGACAGTCTATAAGGGTGTAAACGAAATTACTTCTTACTTTAAGTTGCATAGCATAAATCGTGATTTGGTACAGCGCAATGTACAGCTTGAGCTGGAGGTAGAACAGTTGAGCAAGGCATTGCATGAGTATGTCAAGGATACGGTGGCAATAACCCGTTTGCGCGACGAGGTGCTGCGGCATTATACGCTCTATTCGGCACGGGTGGTGAACAATAGCGTTACTTTGTCTGATAACTATATCACGATTGATAAAGGTACTGCCGATGGAGTTACACCAGAATTGGGCGTAGTGAGCGGAAGCGGAATAGTGGGCATCGTGTACCAAACATCTTCGCATTTCTCGCTTGTGCTTCCGGTGCTTAATACCAAGAGCAGTATTAGCTGTAAGATAAACCGTACCGACTATTTCGGAACGCTGAAATGGGAGGGAGGCTCTTCGCAATATGCGTGGGTGAAAGATATCCCCCGCTATTCTGAATTTACATTAGGCGATACGGTGGTGACCAGCGGACATAGCGCCGTGTTCCCAGAAGGAATACCGGTAGGAGTGGTAGACGATATGGCCGACAGTCACGACGGGTTGTCTTATAGATTGAAAGTAAGACTGTTTACCGACTTTGCCCGTCTGAATGATGTGAGTGTAATTCGTGCCAAAGTAGGAGCCGAACAGGCCGCTTTAGAAAACAACGTAAAATAAACCAAGGATATTATGACTCAGTTTTTACAGCGTTTGTGGATGTTTGTATTATTGGTGCTGGTTCAGGTGCTGGTACTTAATCACATGCATATCATGGGATATGCTACTCCTGCGTTGTACATCTATTATATATTGAAATTAAAATCCGAAACTCCGCGTAAGTCGCTGTTGCTGCAGGCTTTCTTCATTGGGTTATGTATAGACATATTCAGCAATACCCCCGGAATGAACGCAGGTGCCGCTACATTTATGGCTTTCGCCCGTCGCCCTTTGCTGCGTATGCAAATGTCGCGCGAGGTGTCTGAGGATTATGAGCCTGGAGTACGTATAATGGGCTTTTCGCCTTTCTTGCGTTATGTATTGTCGGAAGTGTTCGTTTTTGCGTTCGTACTGCAAGTACTTAATTCTTTCTCTTTTTTTCATCCGGCAGAGTTGTTCTGGAAAGTGTTGTCGGATGTGTTGGCAACTATAATATTTATAATGTGTGCTGAAGTATTAAGGAGGAATAGATAGTGGAGAGAGATTATAGATTGGCTCGCCGCCGTTATGTAATAGGCGGGGCAGTGCTTGTTGTGGTAGCACTTTTTATAGTCCGCCTGTTCATGCTTCAAATCATGAGCGACGATTATAAGAAGAATGCCGACAGTAATGCCTTTCTGCAGAAGATTCAATATCCGAGCCGTGGAGTGATATACGACCGTACAGGTAAACTTCTGGTATATAACCAGCCGGCTTACGACATTACGGTGGTAATGAAAGAAATTACTCAGCTCGATACGCTCGATTTATGTAACACGCTGAAAATAACTCCGGAGTTTGTGAGGAAACGTTTCTCTGATTTGAAGGACCGCCGACTCAATCCGGGATATTCGCCTTATACCAACCAGGTGTTCTTGACCCAGTTGTCGGGCGAGGACTGCGGTATTTTTCAGGAGAAGATGTTCAAATTCCCCGGTTTCTATATACAGCGCCGTACCATCCGTCAGTATAAATACAATGCCGGAGCGCATATTTTGGGCGATATAGCCGAAGTATCGAAGTCGGACATGGAATCGGATACTTATTATCAGCCTGGCGACTTTATCGGGAAACAAGGAGTAGAACGTTTTTATGAAAAGCAGTTGCGTGGCGAGAAGGGTATAGAAGTACTTCTGCGCGATGCTCACGGTCGTATTCAGGGAAATTACATGGACGGTAAGTTCGACAAGGCTTCAGTGCCCGGAAAGAATCTCACATTAAGTCTTGATATTGAGTTGCAGATGCTTGGCGAACGCTTGCTCGAAGGCAAGATAGGCAGTATCGTTGCCATAGAACCTTCTACCGGCGAAGTGCTCTGCTTGGTTTCATCGCCTACGTACGACCCTCGCTTGATGATAGGCCGTAACCGTGGCAAGAACCATTTGGCTATGTCGCGTAATCCGTGGAAGCCGCTGCTTAACCGTGCCATTATGGGTACGTATCCTCCGGGTTCTACGTTTAAGACTACACAGGGGCTTACTTTTTTGCAAGAAGGCATTATCAATGCCGGAACCACATTCCCATGTTCGCACGGTTTCTCTTATAGAGGATTGCATGTAGGGTGTCACGCTCATCCGTCGCCGTTGCCTTTGCTTCCGTCTATTGCCACTTCGTGTAATAGTTACTTCTGCTGGGGACTGTATTACATGATAGGCTCTCGTCAGAAGTACGGCTCAGTACAGAACGCCATGAACACTTGGCGAGACTATATGGTGTCTATGGGATTCGGATATAAGCTTGGCATCGACTTGCCGGGCGAGAAGCGTGGCATGATACCTAACGCCCAGTTTTACGATAAGGCTTATCGAGGTTCATGGAACGGCTTGACGGTAATCAGTATCGCCATCGGTCAGGGTGAGGTAACTGCTACTCCGCTTCAGATAGCTAATTTGGGTGCCACCATAGCCAACAGAGGTTATTTTGTTACACCGCATGTAGTGAAAGAGATAGAAGGCGAACCGATGGATTCGGTATTCAGCGAAAAGCGATATACTAAAGTAGATAAGTCGCATTACGATGAAGTGGCACAAGGCATGCGAATGGCTGTGCTGGGCGGTACATGCCGTACGGCCAATATGCCCGATATTGAGATATGCGGTAAAACTGGTACAGCCCAGAATCACGGAAAAGACCACTCCGCGTTTATGGGATTTGCTCCGCTTAACAACCCCAAGATAGCCGTAGCGGTATATGTAGAGAACGGAGGTTGGGGAGCTACATACGGAGTGCCAATTGGCAAACTCATCATCGAAAAATATATTAAAGGCAAGTTGTCGCCCGACGACGAGGTACTTGCAACAGACATACAAACACGAAGAATAGATTATGGCATACATGAAAGATAGTTTATGGAAGACGGTAGACTGGTGGACTATTGCCCTCTATGTGATACTTGTAATATGCGGATGGTTCAGCGTGTGCGGTGCCAGCTATGACTACGGTGACCCTGACTTCCTTGATATCACCACCCGTGCAGGAAAGCAGTTGATGTGGATTGGTTGCTCTTTTGCCTTGGGCTTTGTGCTGCTGATGCTTGAAGACCGCCTGTACGATACATACGCTTATTTGGTATTCGGGTTTATGCTTTTGCTTTTGTTCGGCACTATCTTTAATCCACACGAAATCAAAGGTTCCCGTTCGTGGATTGTGCTTGGCCCCGTAAGTCTGCAGCCTGCCGAGTTCGCCAAGTTCGCCACAGCTTTGGCGTTGGCTAAGTATGTAGGCGAGTTTACCTTCTCTATGGATAAATGGCGAAACATGGCAGTATCTCTTGCCATTATCTTGGTGCCTATGGTACTGATTGTCTGTCAGAAGGAGACCGGTTCGGCATTGGTTTACCTGTCTTTCTTCTTGGTGCTCTATCGTGAGGGAATGACAGGCTCAATCTTGTTTGCCGGCGTATGCGCCGTAATATATTTCATTGTAGGTATTCGTTTTGGCGATGAGATAATGGACGACGGTTTCACTTCGTGGGGCGAGTTCTCGGTGCTCACGCTGATAGTATTGTTTACCGCCATGCTGGTTAAAGCCTATTGTAAGGGAAGCCGTAAGGTAGTGAATTACATATTGTCTATCGGCATAGGCTCTATACTGTTGGCGTATCTTTTCTCTCTGTATGTAATACCGTTTAATGTGGCCTATGTGCAATACGTGGTTTGCGCATCGGTATGCGTATACATTATATATATGTTCTTACACGACAGAATCCGTAACTACCTATATATCCTGTTATTCTCTATGGGGTCTGTAGGATTCTTGTTTTCTGCCGATTATGTATTCGATAATGTTTTGGAAGCGCATCAGCAAGTGCGAATCAAGGTGTTGCTGGGTATGGAAGACGACCCTGCCGGTGCCGGATATAATGTAAATCAGAGTAAGATAGCCATTGGTTCGGGCGGCTTTTTAGGGAAAGGCTTCCTTAACGGAACACAGACCAAGCTGAAGTATGTGCCCGAGCAGGATACAGACTTTATATTCTGTACCGTAGGCGAGGAGCAAGGCTTCGTTGGAGCCACTACTGTGATATTACTATTCTCTGTCTTGATTTGGCGATTGATACATCTGGCAGAGCGGCAAACCACCCGTTTCGGGCGTGTTTATGGCTATTCAGTATTGAGTATCTTCTTCTTTCACTTGTTCGTGAATGTAGGGATGGTGCTTGGACTTACACCGGTTATCGGAATCCCGCTACCGTTCTTCAGCTATGGAGGTTCGTCTTTATGGGGCTTTACTATCTTACTTTTCGTTTTTCTGCGCATTGACGCCGCTCGCGAAAGTTGACAGGCGAATGCCAACGTCGTGAACACCTTTCAGTACGTTGTCTTTCATTAGAGGAACTATCTGCAGTACACTGTCGGCTGCATAAAGAGTGATTACTCCTGTATGCTGAGTCAATTGATAATAAGATCCGGAGTTCCCTTTTCCTAACCAGTTTCCTTCTTCGTCGGCCATTTCTATATGCAGTGTGTCCATTGTATGGTTTGGCGAAAGAGGGCGACGTACGCCTATCCATATATCCTGGTACGGATATAGTTCGGAGTGACGTATTCCTATCTCCATATTATAACGATGCTGAGTTAAGTCGGATGTGAGTTCGAATAGTAAAGTGTCAGTCTTCTGCCATCCGTCTTTGTTCTGGATAGCATGATACTTATGATATATTGTGTCTGTTTGGCAAGCGGCAAGACCCATAGTCATCCCACATATTAGGATGACTATGAATTTTGCTATTCTATTATTGAGCTTGTCCTTCGTTGTTTGTTTTTTCACTGTTGTTTTCTGCTTTAGGCGGTCTTGGAGGACGGTTTTCGTTGTTTTCATTATTTCTTGGGCGTCTTGGAGGTCGGTTTCTGTTATTCCGTTCCTGACGTCTGTTGTTATCGCCTTGCGGTTTTCCCTCTTGCGGTGTAGCTTGATTATCGTCCTTTACTTTCGGAGCATTTCCGTTTCCGTTTTTCTCCTCATTATTATTGGCAGGCTTTTCCTGTTGCGGTCTGTTCGGGCGGTTACCTTTATCGTTGCGGTCACGTCGGCGCTCGTTCTGTCCGTTGCGCTCACGTGGGCGACGCTCATTGGGCTTGTTCTCGTTGTTGTTAGGCTGTTTTTCCGCACCTTCGTTTCCAGCCGGTGTAGCAGCTTTTGCTTCAGCCTGTTCCACTCTGTTGGTGTTCTTATTATCACCCGATTTTCTTTTTTTCTTTTTGGCGTTCTTGCTCTTGTCGAATCGAGTCAAGCTCTCTTGTTCAAGCAAGTCTTTAGGACGTTCTACTTCCTTATGTCCATCGCTTTGCATCTTTTCGGGTTTCTCGCCTCTCTTATTCATATTGATGATTTCGAAAGCACGGCGTGCAGGGATAGTAACCTCGTTTGCCAAGAAACTCTTGTCGGTAGAATAAGTGATTTCGCCTTTCAAGATATCCGCCTTGAAGAAGAAATACGTAGCGTCTAATGTTTCCAGAACGATTTCTTTGCTTGGCAGACGTTTCTGGCATTCCACGTATGCGTCTACTTCATAGTTGAGGCAACATTTCAGCTTGGCGCACTGTCCTGCCAACTTCTGCGGGTTGAGCGATATATCCTGATATCGTGCGGCACCGGTAGAAACCGATACGAAGTTAGTCATCCAGGTAGCGCAGCAAAGCTTACGTCCGCACGGGCCGATACCGCCTATGCGTCCTGCCTCTTGGCGTGCACCAATCTGTTTCATCTCGATACGTACTCTGAAAGCTTCAGCCAATACCTTAATAAGCTGTCTGAAGTCCACACGCTCATCGGCAATGTAGTAGAAGATAGCTTTGTTGCCATCGCCCTGATACTCCACGTCACCGATTTTCATCTGCAAACCCAAGTCGGCTGCAATCTTGCGCGAGCGAATCATTGTAGCATGTTCGCGGCTCTTAGCCTCTTCATACTTTTCCATATCCGCCGGTTTAGCTTTGCGGTACACTCGCTTAATTTCCATCTCGGGCTTCATGTTAATCTTGCGCATCTGCAGCGGCACCAGTCTGCCTGTCAGCGTAACAGTACCTATATCATGTCCGGGGCTTGCTTCTACCGCCACAACGTCCCCCTTTTCCAGTTTCAGGTGATTACTGTTTTTATAGTATCCTTTGCGAGTATTCTTAAACTGCACTTCCACCATATCTTGCTCTTCGGCATTGCCGGGCACATCCGCCAGCCAGTCGTAGGTGTTCAGTTTATTATCTTGTCGTCCGCAGCCTTTGCAGCACAAAGAGCCGCTTCCGTTTTTCAATAAAAATTTGTTCATATTCCAAATGGTTATGAGTTCATAACTCTTATATATTCAATAGTTTAATGTTTCAGTAGTAATACAATCATTTTCAGGGCGAAATCGAAGAATACAAATTTTGCATTTACATTCTGTTCGATGTGCCGTGCCGCCAAGTTAAGCTCGTCCATTATTCCGATAACATTCTTTTCGGAGATAAACGGAGAGAATCGGGTAGCGAACTGTCTCTCTTCTGGCGTCATGTAATTCATGTCGGGTGTGTGGAAGTTGTAGACAAAGTTCTCTCGTATCATGTCTTGGCAATAATTCAGGAAATTCTTTTGTCGCTCGCGGCCCATACCGGCTATTTGCTCGCTCCACGCTTTCATTTCGCGTATGCGACGGGCGTACGATAAGCGCATAAGTTGTGTAAACAGTGTGAAGAATTCGTTTTCCTCCTTATCGGAAGCTATGCAGTCTATGGCGTTTACCAAGCTACCTTTAGAACGATGAGCAATATCCAGCGCATCCGCCTTTTGCAATGAATAATTCGTCTCCAGCCATTCGGCTATCTTCTCTTCACTTACGGGGGGGAGGTTGAAGCGTTGTGTACGGCTCACTATGGTAGGCAATACAGCGTCTGGTGCTTCGGTCACCAGTAAGAACAGAGTCTGTGCGGGCGGTTCTTCTATCAGCTTAAGCAATTTGTTTCCGCATTCTTGGTTCATCTTTTCGGGCAGCCATATAATCATGACCTTATAACCGCCCATCATCGACTTATGCGATAACTTGCGCTGTATCTCATTACTTTCGTGTACGAATATCTGAGGTTGTTGAGTGGTAGCTCCCATCTGCGACATCCATTCGCGCAGAGTTAGCCTATAAGGATTCATTAAGGTTTCGCGCCATTGCGATATATAGTCATCGCATACGGTATCGCGTCCCGGCTTGGTCTTTACCACCGGAAAGGCGAAGTGAACATCCGGATGGCGGTATTTATTCATCATCAGGCACGACTGGCATTGTCCGCAGGCATCGTGCTCGCCGGGATGTTCGCAGCATACATAGCGGGCAAAAGCCAAAGCCAGAGGCATTTTTCCACAGCCTTCGGTGCCGGTAAACAGCATAGCGTGTGGAATTCTGTTTTCGTGTACTAACGAAAGCAGATGCTCTTTTGCCTGTTCTTGTCCTATTACATCTTTGAAAAACACGTGTGCTATACTTGTTTTAGGTGATTTATCAATCCATTACTTTGCTATGCGCCTGCCTTATTACTTTAAATGATGTATAAAGTAGGCTTTATATTAGGCCATTGGGTCTAATTTAGCATGTACAAAAATAGAGAAAAAAATCAGCCGCACAAAATGATTGTATAGTTTTGACGGGATGTGCTTTATAATACAGGTGTAAATAAATGTGCAAACCATCCGGTGAAACGTTTCCAGGCAGTACGCTTACGGTATAATTCGTGCGTCAACACGGTACTGTTCTGCTTATCTGCGCTGAATATGTCGGTCAGCTCTGCCGTGATGGGCAAATCAAAAAGGAACGCGTTGATCTCGAAGTCGTAGCGTAGACTTCGGCTGTTGAGGTTTGTACTTCCTACGGTGCAGAAGCGTTCGTCTACCATCATGACTTTAGAGTGATGGAATCCTCCGTTGTAGATATACACATGTGCGCCTTTCTTCCGCAGTCGGTTGGCCAGATACAGCGCAGCGTCGGGCGTAAATGGGATATCCGATTTTCCAGGAATCATGATTTCCACCCGTACTCCTCGTTTGACGGCACGTTCCAGAGCTTTCTGTATGCTTCGTGTAGGGGTAAAGTAGGGGTTGATAATCTGTATTTTACGCTCGGCAGAGTTTATGGCTTCTACGTAAGAGTGTCGTATAATTTGAGGCTTTTCCTTAGGCACGCGTTGTACTATCGCCACCTGTCCTCCGGCATGTTGTGCTGGGGCGTGTAGCGAATCGTCGCTGTACGGAAAGAACTCTTTAGTGGCTATCGATTGCTTGGTTTCTTTCTCCCATGTATGCTGAAAAGCCTTTTGCAGGTAGTTTACGGCAGGCCCTTTTATGCATAGATGCATATCGCGCCATGTACCTATTTTAGGCAGTCCGTTTATGTAATAATCGGCTATGTTCATACCTCCGGTATAGCCTGTAGTTCCGTCTATTACGGCTATCTTCTGATGGTCTCGGCTTGCCACATGATTCACCCACGGAAAAGTGATAGGGTCGTATACTACTATATTTATACCTTCCGCACGCAATTTCTCCAGATGACGTTTTCTTAGCGGGCGGTTGTTCGACATGTTTCCGAAGGCGTCGAACATAGCTCTCACTTCTACGCCTTCTTTCGCCTTTTGCGCCAACAGTTCGAACAGAGCATTGGCTATCGAGTCGTTTCTGAAGTTGAAATATTCCAGATTGATATTCTTCTTGGCGTTTCTTACCTCTTTGAACAGACTGATAAACTTCTCACGTCCGCTGGTTATCAGCTCCAATCGGTTATTGTTGGTTATGGCTATATTTTGCTGCTGCAGATACCGTGCGAAAACGGAATCGGCAGGCATCCATTGCTCAGTGCTGTCTTGTTGCTCTGCTTGCATAATAGTTTCAGCCTTAAGGCCAAAGGGGAAAAGCAAAAGACAGAAAGCGAAAAGAATACATATAATAGGCGAATAGTTCTGTTTAGTCTCCATAATTTGTGCGTGTACTTTCTCTGGTTGAGTTTATTACTACTGCAATTATGTTGCAAAAGTATTTATTTCCGATGAATGCAACTAATTATTCTATTTTCATTTAGTGATAATGCGGCTTTTCGACCGCTTTTTGTATAAACTGTACTATCATTGCTGCCATAAATACATAAAACTGAACATATGTGGCAGTGGATTTGTTGCATAAGTAGACTGTTTTTCTTAGTTTTGCCAAAGCAAATGCAATTATTTAAAGTGAAATTATAAATTTATCTTGTCCTTGATATGACTGTAAAAAACACGTTGACAGCCTTGTTATTTATCTTGGCTTGTTTCACTGTGCGTGCTCAGTATGTTAGTGATACTTTGTACGCAAAAGATTATGGGTTGATTCCATGGTCTTTTAATAATCAAACAGAGAATTTCCAAAAAGTAATATCCATTTGTAAGTCTAAACAAGCCAAGGTGCTTGTGCTCGAATCTGGACGATATGATATCTGGCCCGAAGGAGCAGTACGTAAAGAAGTGTTCATAACCAATACTTCTACAGAGCGAGAGTGTCCATCGAAAGTGAAGACTTTCGGAGTGTTGTTTGAAGACATGGATGGACTTACGGTAGAAGGAAATGGAGCTACATTGATGTTTCACGGAAAGCAGACAATGATTTCGTTTATGCATTGTAAAAACATGATGCTGCGAAACTTGCATGTCGATTTCGAACGTCCAGGAGGCTCAGAAATAACTATCAGTAAAGTAGACGAAAACGGTGTAGAAGTAGCCTTTCATCGTGATTCGCGCTACGTGATAAACAATGGTAGAATTTATCTGATAGGAGAGGGGTGGAAAACTAACAAGCCTCATTGTATAGAGTATCATCCGCAGTCGGAGCGTTTTTTCTATTCAGCCGCATGGAATACCTTATCGAAATCTGAGGCGGTTGAGGTTGAACCGGGAGTAGTGCGTTTTAAGACTCCTGCCAACTTTAAGCCTATAGTTGGCGATGTGCTGACTATACGCGATATCATTCGCGACCAAGTAGGTTTTCTTATTTATGAGAGTAATGGCGTTACTTTAGAAAATGTAGGAGTACATTATATGCATGGCTTAGGCATTGTAAGCCAATACAGTCGTGATATTACCATGAAAAATGTATCTTGCACTCCGGTAGAAGGTAGCGGACGTATTTTGGCATCATCGGCCGACTTTATGCACTTCTCGGGCTGTAGCGGAAAGGTTTCTGTTGTTGACTGTAAGTTTGCCGGCGCACAAGACGATTGTATAAACGTTCACGGCACTAACCTGAGAGCCGTAGAAAAGGTGGATGACAATACGCTAAAGCTTCGTTTTATGCACGGACAGAGTTATGGCTACAACGCTTTCTTTGTTGGCGATACGGTGGCATTTGTACATGCTTCTGTCATGGAGCGCTTTGACAAGGCAATAGTTACAAAGGTAACTCGTTTGTCCGATCGCTTGGTTCAGGTATCTTTCAATCGTGCTGTGCCCCAAGCTCTCGAACTTAATCATGATTGTGTAGAGAATCTTACATGTACCCCCGAAGTAGAGATAAGAAACAATTACTTTACCCGTACAAGTACTCGTGGAACGTTGGTAACTACGCCTCGTAAAGTAGTGATAGAGAATAATGTATATTATAAAACAGGCATGAGCGCTATCTTGATAGAAGGCGATGCCGAGGGCTGGTATGAGTCGGGTCCGGTAAACGATGTTACTATACGTAACAACGTTTTTATAGAATGTGCTTATAACGGCGCTCCTGGCAATGCGGTGATAGCGTTGAACCCATCTAATACTATCATAGATAGCAAACGTCCGGTACACCGTAATGTCTGCATCGAAAATAATAGAATTGTTACTTGGGGAAATCCTTTGCTCTATGCCAAGAGTACTGCTAACCTTCGTTTTATACAGAATAAAGTAGAAAACAAAAAATCAGATTCGCCTTTGTTTATATTGAACGGATGCAAAAATGTATCTGTAAAGAAGAATACTGTGCAGTGTGAGGCGGAGACGTATTTCAAGGTAGAAAACATGAAGAAGAACGACTTGCATTCTGATTTGCGCCGTTGATATCTATAGAATTAAATGTAATAGATAATAAGTAAAACTAAAACTATAAGAAAATGAAAAAGATTGCTGCAATTGCCGCATTGGCGGCTTTCGGTTGTATGCCTATTTACGGTCAGCAACAGCAAAATCTGTCCTTTTGGTTCGATACTCCGGTTACGTTGAAAGGACGTGCCATTTGGTATGGCGGTAAGCCAGATCAGTGGAAAGGAGAAAGCAAGCCCGAATCGGCTGGAGATACTGCCCGTAATCCCGACCAAGATTGGGAAACACAATCCATCCCTGTAGGAAACGGTAGCTTAGGCGCCAATATCTTGGGCTCGGTAGAAGCTGAACGCATCACGTTTAATGAGAAAACATTATGGCGAGGCGGTCCTAACACAGCGAAAGGTGCAGCGTATTATTGGAATGTAAATAAGCAGTCGGCTCCTGTTATGGATCAGATTCGTCAGGCATTTGCCGATGGCGATTGGAATAAAGCGGCTTTGCTCACTCGTAAGAATTTTAATAGCGAGGTGCCGTACGAATCGTATGCTGAAAAGCCATTCCGCTTTGGTAACTTCACCACCATGGGCGAGTTCTATATAGAGACGGGACTTAGCGCAGTGGGAATGAGCGATTATCGTCGCGGACTTTCGCTCGACTCTGCCTTGGCAGTAGTTCAGTTTAAGAAAGACGATGTGGCTTATCGACGCGAGTATTTCATCTCTTATCCAGCTAATGTGATGGCTATCCGTTTCAAAGCCGATCGTCCGGGAAAGCAGAACCTTACATTCAGCTATGAACCTAATCCCGTGTCTACCGGAAAGATGGAAGCCGACGGAATCGATGGCTTGGCATACATCGCCCGTCTGGATAATAACGGCATGGAGTACGCCGTGCGCATAAAGGCTATTAATAAAGGCGGAACACTATCGAACGAAAAAGGCAAAATCCGTGTAAGTAACGCCGACGAGGTGGTGTTCTTGATTACAGCCGATACCGACTATAAGATGAACTTCAATCCCGATTTCAACGACCCTAAAGCATACGTTGGTGTAGACCCTAAGGCTACTACACGTGAATGGATGCAGCGTGCCGATGAAGCGGGTTATGATAAATTATTGGCAGAGCATTATAGCGATTACTCGGCTTTGTTCAGTAGAGTTAAGCTCAACCTTAACAACGCGTCGGGCAGTGCTAATGATATGCCTATAAACAAGCGTTTGGTAAATTATCGTAAAGGGAAACAAGATTTTTATTTGGAGCAGCTTTACTATCAGTTCGGACGCTATCTGCTTATCTCAAGTTCACGCCCCGGAAATATGCCAGCCAATCTGCAAGGTGTATGGCACAATAATGTAGATGGCCCGTGGCGAGTAGATTATCACAACAACATCAATCTGCAGATGAACTATTGGCCGGCTTGCTCTACTAATCTTGAAGAATGCGTAACTCCGTTGGTGGACTTTATCAAAGGTCTTGTAAAGCCGGGAGCGGTTACAGCTAAATCATATTTCGGCACACGCGGTTGGACTACATCAGTATCAGGCAATATATTCGGCTTTACCACTCCGCTTGCAAGCGAAGACATGTCGTGGAACTTCAGTCCCGTAGCAGGTCCGTGGCTCGCTACACACGTTTGGGATTACTACGACTACACCCGCGATAAAGCGTTCCTTAAAAATACCGGCTACGATTTGATAAAGGGTAGCGCACAGTTTGCGGTAGATTACCTGTGGCATAAAGATAACGGAGTCTATACCGCAGCGCCTTCTACCTCGCCCGAACATGGTCCGATAGACGAAGGAGCTACTTTCGCTCACGCCGTTATCCGCGAAATCTTGCTCGATGCTATTGAAGCAAGTAAAGTGCTTGGAGTAGACGCTAAGGAACGTAAGCAGTGGGAAGACGCATTGGCGCACTTGGCTCCTTATAAGATAGGACGATATGGACAACTGATGGAATGGTCGAAAGATATAGACAATCCAGAAGACAAACACCGCCACGTAAATCATTTGTTCGGCTTGCATCCGGGTCATACCGTGTCGCCGGTTACCACCCCCGAATTGGCTGAAGCCTCTAAGGTGGTGCTTCAGCATCGTGGCGACGGAGCTACCGGATGGAGTATGGGATGGAAACTAAATCAGTGGGCACGTCTGCACGACGGCAATCACGCTTATACATTGCTTGGCAACTTGCTGAAGAACGGTACTTCCGATAATCTGTGGGATATACATCCGCCTTTCCAGATTGACGGTAACTTCGGCGGAACAGCAGGTATGACCGAGATGCTGATGCAGTGTCACATGGGATTCATACATTTGCTTCCGGCTCTGCCCGACGCATGGCACACAGGAACCATAACAGGACTCCGTGCTAAAGGAAACTTCGGGGTAGATCTTTATTGGAACGAAGGTAAACTTACCGAGGCTATCATCCATTCAGGCTCTGGCGCTCCGTGCGAAGTAAGATATGGAGATTTGGTATGGAAGTTCAAGACTGTAAAAGGTAAGAGCTATAAAATACAGGTAGGTCAGAAAGGCGATGCAGCTGTTGCTTTACGCCCTGTAGTATTGTAATCAATAGGTAATAACAATAATAAGGTACGCTTTTTTTGGTGTCGGTCGGCGCTAAGAAAGCGTACCAAACCTTTTTATATCGGCAGCTGCCATATTAGCAAGTCCATGTAAGTAACTTAATATACCTAATATATAAGGAGTACACAAACAAAAAAAAGTCATATCGTAATGATATGACCTTTAGCTTAGTTGCGGAGGCCTGACTCGAACAGACGACCTTTGGGTTAT